>ENA-UOXV01003293-UOXV01003293.1-marine-metagenome-genome-assembly--contig:-NODE-3293-length-19821-cov-6.421835_pt1 | contig 19821 bp, 26 predicted proteins | sample MGYA00238165_ERZ766961 | MGnify/ENA primary metagenome ERZ766961 (study PRJEB28924, sample SAMN03173240) | marine metagenome | biome: Marine; feature: Water; material: Subsurface seawater | place: North...
TCTCGCAGGTCTGCGACGCGGTCGGCCTCGGCCGCGGCACCCTCGCGCCCGACGAGGTCCGCCTCCTCTTCTCCCAGGTCGACAAAAACGGCGGCGGCAGCATCGACTTCGCCGAGTTCCTCAAGGTCGTCGTCGGCAACCTCGTCAACCTTTGATCTCAAAGTCAACCGTTGATCGCAACGTCAACCTCCGACGTGCCGACCAGCACCGCGCACCCCACGTGGGGCGCGAATACTGGCGCGCGGCGCGCGTGGTCGAGTGACCGCTCGCGGTAAATGGCTCCAATATATGCGCGGGATGGGCGCTGAGGCGCGTGCATTACCGCCAGAGAATCCAGCGAAGCGCTCACGCATCATGCTCCCTGCCTCTGTTCCTCCCTCCCTCCCTCTGTCCTCCCGCGCGCGCTCTGGCCCTCACGCGAAGCGAGGCTTCCGCCACGCGTGCTCTGCCGGAGCGTCGCCCGCGGCGCGCGCGGCGCGCTCGAAGGCGACGATGTCGGCGACAGGGAGGCGCGGGAGGGGCGGGGGGCCTGCGGGGTCCCAGGCGCGTTGCCCGGACACGCCGGTGTTGCCGCCCGGGCTGTCGTTGAAGAGCCACTCCTCCTCCTGCCCCGCCGCCTCCTCCGCCCCCTCCGCCAGCGCCAGCCCGCTCCCGCGCAGCAGCGCCGCCGCGCCCGCCGCCACGTCCGCGCCCGCGCCGCCGCCGAGGCCCTCCACTGCGCCAAGGTGCGCCTGCGCTGCCAGCGAGATCTGCCGCATCCGCACTTTGAGCCACGTCCCTGCGCCCCGCGCGCCACCCCGCACGCCTCAGCTGTCAGCTGCGACGCGCGGCGGGCGGGGCGCGGGGGCAATGGTCCAAGGGCCTCAGGCGTTCTGCCTGCGTTGACGCCGACAAAGAAGTCCTCGACGCGCGCGATCACGTGCACCTGCCGCCGCCGCGCGCGCGGTGGGGGGCGGAGCAGGGTGCTAGTGGGAGGTGCCGCCGCGCGCGCGGACTCGTGCGCCCCGCAGTGCGCGGCCCGCTAGATCCAGAAACCTCCCATTTGGATCTATCCCCATCGGGATCTAGCCTAGTCTCCTCTGGACCAGAGGGCGTGCCCTCGCCGGGCCTCCCCTGCTCCGCGAACGCGGACAGCGCGGCGCTGCGCGGCGCCTCGACCGCCGCCCCGAGCGAGAGCACACCTCGACCGCCGCCCCGAGCGGGTAGAGCGCGCGAAGCGCGCCGTCGTCAAGGAAGGAGACCTCCTCCGCCCCCGCGCCCGCCCGCGCGGCCGGCGGCGGCGCGCTGATCGGGCGGCAGAGCACCATCAACTCCGCGAGGCCTTCTCTGCTACGCCGCTCGCGGTCCGGCCCGGTCCGCCCCGGCACCGCGGCGATGGCGGGCAGCGCACACGGCACCGCCGATCCCGCCGCAGAGCGCGGCGCGCGCAGCCCGAGGAGGTAGCCGCCTGCGCGCCGCCGCGCACCGCCCGCGCGCGCGGTCAGGGCCGCTCCGCTCGGGAGGCCACCGCTTGGCGTGCCCGGGGCTCCGCGTACCGTCGCGGACGGCGCCCATGTCGTCAAAGGCCACGCGTACGGAGGCACCACCGACGTCGCGCACCGCCGGCGTCGTGTGGCCGGTCACTGTGGCGGGCAGCGCGCGCTGCCCCGGGACCTCGCACGCCCGCTGTGCCGTGAGGGCGGCGCTGACTGGCCAGACGAGCGCATTTGGCAGGAGCAGACCACTGCGCGCGACCATTCGCGTGGACGTCACCACAGCCTGAGCGGCCATCGTGGGCCCACTCCTGCAGCGGCTGCAGAGGCCCCCCGGATCCCACCCGCTGAAGAGCGTGGAGACAGTTTCCACAGAGTTGCTTTGTAAGTCGCTTCACTAGACAACGGATCTTTCCTCGCTCCTTGCCCGCCGTCTAACTAAGCACGGTTATTCCGTTTTTCAGCTCATTGTCATTAAACGTATCTTTCTCTCACACAAACGTAGCCTTCGGGCTCAGGCACTCGGCTTACTGGGACACACTGGGCTGCTTCCTTGCCGCTGGTGGGATCTCGGGCGCGGACCCGACGTGGGGCTCCTGCCCCCGCGGCCCACGCGTCCGCGCCTCGCTAGTTGGTGTTGGCCCAGGTCCTGCAAGTCTTTCGGGCAGGGCTTGCGCGCGGAGCTTTGAGGGGGAAACTCTTTCCCCTCAGCAGACGGCAGAATCCCCCGCAGGGAGGATTAGGCCGCGAGAGCGAGGCGGGCGCGGGCGCGGAGAGTGCGCGAGACGGCGGCGTGGATCTTCTCCTTGGCCGCAAGCATGAGCGCGGCCGAGAGGACCTGGGGGTGTGTGACAGTAGTGTCAAGGGTCAGGCAGAATGGAGCTGGGAGAGTGTGTTTAGTTGAGCCCGGGGGCAGTGAGTGCTGGGACTGAACACAGCGGGGGCGGGCGGGCACCCCGCGCGACACCTCCGGAGCGCAGCCCTGGTAGAGGGCCAGAAAGCCTTCGCGGCGCAGGATCTGGAGCGGGGGCGGCGTGAGGTGTTAAAAGCGTCTGCCGCCGTGCGCACTGCCGCCGTGCGAGGGTGTGCTGGCGGGGCGGGTGGGCTCTCGCGCCTCCGCGATGGTGCCGCCAATGGTCCCAGTGCCGCGCGCCTTGACCATCACCTGGAACGCGCGTTCCATCAGCGCGAGTCACACGGCTGTTGACTTCCCCCAAGGCGAGCGCTGCGGCGCCTCCCGCAGGGGACCTTGGCGCGAGTGTAGGGGAAAACGGCGACGGTCGCCACACCACGCGCGATCGCACCAAGCAGAAACGCCTCCGCCGCCGTCAGCACCCCCGCGCCCGCGCCCGCGCCCCCGCTCCCGCCCCCGCGCGCCGCGCGCCGCTTGAGCAGCATCCGCTTCAGCTGCACGCGCGCCCCGCTGCACGTCAAAAATCAAAGGTTGACGAGGTTGACGTCAACCCCAGCCGCCCCTGCCCCGGGGGCCTTGGCGCATGCGCATGGGACGGGGAAGCGTCGCGCGGGGCGCGGGGCTCGGGGCGCGCGGGCTTTCGCGCGGGCTGGGCGGCACAGTGTCGAAGAGAGCGTAGGTGATGGCGGGCTTGAGGCAGAGGACAAAGTAGGCGGCCCAGCCCGAGTAAAGCCCAGCGACGCCCTTCTCCCGCACGATGCGCGCGATGATGGCCGCCGGATTCTGCGCCTTCCCTGTGCTCTGGGTCTGGATGGTCACCTGCAACCCGCCCGAGGTCAGCGCTGCGCCGAAGGGGCTACACGCCCGCGCGCGGGCCGGCGCCCGGGAGACGTCGGAATCAAGAAACCAGACAAGTGGCACGCGGGGGTGGGAGACCGTGCAGGCGTCGATTGGGAGCGAGATGGGGAGATGGGCCCACTCCGCCGCGCAGCCGCAGAGCAGGGCGCCCATGGTCCCCGGGGGGCTCCCCGCGATCGCCGCCCAGGCGCGGCAGATGTACGTGTACCCGAAGAAATAGATGCTCTTCTCCGTCGCGCTCTGCCCGCACGCCGCGCACGTGAGCCCACGGCGCCGGGGCGGATCGTCGGCGCGGCGGCGAGGGCGGAAGCGGCGCGCCTGCATCGCGGACCAGTGAAAGCCTTTGTAGAACCCTGCGGCGCCTTCCGAGCGGTGGAGGTGCCGCGCGACCGTCCACAGCGACGCATCGCCTTCCCTCTCGTCCTCCGCCGCCTTGCTCTCCACGTCCGTCCCCGCTTTACCTGCCCCACGCGCCTCAGCCCCGGCGTCGCGCAGTGCCTCCCAGGGTCAGTGGAGCGGGGGACCCCGCTTCAGGGGCGACAACGGCCCAGCGGTAGAGCGGGAGCAGGACTCTTCGAGAGCGCCTGCAGGCGATTTTTGCAGATCTCGATCGGATACAGGGCCTGCAAGAGGAGGAGGCAAATCTAAGTCACCGCCCGCACCAGGGTTGACCCTGGGCAACAGGTCTTTCCAGAAGGAGCTTGCGACGAGACTCGCTGCAGTCACTTGCCAGTGTGCTTTGCGCTACCCGCCCCTCTATCTCTGATTTTCCCCTTCGGCGTGTCCTCTGCCTGCGGTCTCCTGTGGGCGATATTGTCTCCTGGTCTCCTGTGGGGCAATGGCGAGAGGGAGAGGGGGTGGCACCGAGGAGGAAAACGCCCCGCCCACGCCAGCCGAAATGGCCTCTGCCGTTGCAACACGCACGCATGTCAGCGGCCCGCTTCACACGGATCAGGGGCGCTACCGCGCGCCTGTTGCTGCTCCGTGGGCTGACTGAGCCCGTCTGTCCTCTGGCCGGCGGCTGCTGGGGCCCCACGTTTCGAAGGCGCCACAGCGTCTGGAGGCAATACAGCGCCTGCAAGTCCTAGTCTCTCTATACTGCCCCTATTCGGCAACTGCAGTAGGTGCCGAACGATCGGTGCGGCCACCTGCCACCTACTCCTATGTGGAGGCGCATCTCAGGAAGAATCCACAAATCGCATGATCCCCAGTGACACAAGTTTCTCAGTGCCGACATGCCGGCTCGGAGTCCACGGCTATACATGGTTCATTGTGTGAGGCACTGTAATCCGCTTCGGGGGCTGCTACACGCGTGTTCGCAAGAGCGAGCGCATGGGCGCGACGGAGATCGCAACAGGCGACAAACCAGCAACCCACTGATACGCAGCGCCTGGGCAGATCGCACCACTCTTCTCGGTGATGATATGATCGATAAGTCAAAGGCTTGGCGGAAAGGCTGGGTGGCGGTTACGGGACGGCAAATGCCTGCGAGGGCGTCGGCGTTCATCCTCGGACAGAACGGGGGCTGTGGGCTTTGAAATCGAGTCCATAATGGAGTCTCGCGGAGAGTCAGCGTCCTGTTGCAAACGATACTTGCTAATCCCCGTGGGGGCGCCCCGTCCTGTGTGCTACCTGCGAGCATCAGTCCCGCACGCGCCTAGGCTGGAAGGGCAAGTGAGGCAGTCGCTCTGCCTGCCCATTCCTCTCCAAGCGAAAGGTGCAGGTGCCAACCGAACCCGTTGGTGGTTTAGCAGAGCCCTGTCGCTCCTTCTACGGTCTGTGCAGAATGGTTGGAGGATGATGTTGGGGCGAGTGTCTTTGGGTGTTCCATCCGCCCCTTTGGCGCATCACCGCCCTGGAACCACCTGCGAAGACACTGCGCGGCCGCGCGACATCTGAGCCCTGGCGGCCGCCACAGGCACGGGCACTAATTTCTGCAAAGATTGAGGTCGGAGGCGCTTGGATAAGAAGAGTGTGTCCGTGGGCACGGTTGTGGTCGTGAGCAAAGCAGGATGAAGTTCGGCAAGTTCCTCCTTGCATCGCGGGTGATTGGGTGGGAGGAGTACTACATCGACTACAAGCACCTCACTCGCACCATCAAGGTTGCCCCTCTGCGCATCCGCCCGGTTGTATGGGCTGCAGATCCTCATTCTACAGGCAGCTGCACGACGCGCTGACAGTTGTTGCCTGCGGGTCGGGGCAGGACGAGGTTTCTCCGGAGGCGGAGCCAGAGGCAGAGAGCCTCATGTCGCAGGACTTCACGGCGGAGTTCATCCAGCAGGTGGAGCGGGTGAACCTCGCCTTCGACCGCAAAATGGCGGAGCTTGAGCAGCGGTTCCAGGACATGCAGAGCGAGGAGGAGCGCATCTCAGACGCGCGCGCTGCGCCACCAGCGCCGCCGCTGGACGCCCACCGCCCTGACGGCGCCTGGGACGAGGGCCCCTCGTCGTCGGCCTCGTGTGGTGGTGGTGGGGCGCGGGGGGCGCAGCCCCGGCACCTGGAGCTGCGTTGGCGGCAGCGTTCGCGGAGCGCATCGCCGAAGAGGTCGCCGACGGCGTCGGTTGGGCGCGGGGTGTCGGAGTCGGAGAAGATGGCGCGGCTCACCGAGCTGCAGAAGGAGCAGTTCCAGCTCGTGTGCAAGGAGCTCTACCAGGACTGTCTCACGCTCAAGCAGGTCTGCGACCTCAACTTTACCGGACTCTCCAAGGCCCTAAAAAAATACACCAAGAGCATGCGGCGGCTCGCGAAAGGGGGCGGGGACGATGCTGCGGCAGCAGCTGGGCCGGGGGCAGTGACCTACTCAGCCAACCTCAAGGAGCAGCCCTTCTACATCGGAATCAAGCGGCTTGAAAAGGTCGTGCCCGTGCCAGAAAAGGCCCGTGCCATGGAACGACTTCCGCGGCATGTCGCTGGCGCGAGACACCGCCGAGCAGAGGGGGTGCTGCTCGTGTCCGTGCGGCTGTGCGCAACGTTTCCTGAAGCTAATCCGATACCAAGCACCGGCCGGGCAGGTGGCGGGAGGGATCGAGGAAAGCTTTGCGAAGCTCTACACCGACAGGGACATGGCCCGAGCGCAGCGTCAGCTGCGCCACCTGCACCGACTCGGCCTCGCAAGGCGCCCCCTGCCCGTCCCGACCCCTGCCTGTCTTTTGCGCCGACGCGCATGCTCGTTTTCGTGCCGACTCGGCGCGTGACGAGTTGGGGCGCGGGGGAACAGCACGGGCTACGTCGGCTTCCTGCTGGGGGGCTGCGCGTCGGCGCTGCTGGCGATTGCGTGGGCGGCTGTGTACGCGCCGGCACAGGACACCTGTCCTTTCTGCACCGCCTCACTCCTTTCGGCCGTCCCGGTCTACCGTGTGCTCCTCATGCCCCTCATTTGGCTCTGGGCCTGGTGAGCGTCCCGCCCGACCGACTTGCCAGCCGGTCGGCCAACTCCTCACGCCTTTCGATTCAGGGCTGGCGTTACGTATGTGTTCAAGGAGTTTTCGGTCAACTACCCCTTCATGCTCTCGATGAACCCCTACACCGAGCTCGGCTACGACCGCTGCATTCGTGCTTGACCCCGCTCTGCTCCCGCGCGCTGCGTCCGTACCCGGTCAGCCGTTGGCCGCCCCTGCCAACCCAGAGCCAAGTGTGCCCCCACGTGAGCTCACCCGCGGCTCGCGCGCGGGGGCAGGGCTCGCGTCGCTCTTCTCGCTCGCGCTCCTCGCCGACTTCGCGCTCTTCCTCGCCGCCGTCCGCACGGGGCAAGCCCCCGCTGCTCCACCGGCGCGCTGCCTGCCGACCCTGCCGCTAGGATCTCTTGAAACCCTCAGCCAGCCGGCTGGAAGTCGTATTGAGTATACTTGAGCAGGTTCGAGCCGTTCGGGGTGCCCTTCTACCTCTATCCCCTAGCCCTCGTGCTCTTCGCTCTCATCGCGTGCGTCAGCCCGAAGGGCTCTTTCCACTTCAAGTCGCGCCGCTTTTTCCTCTCAACCCTCGCCCGTATCGTGGTCGCGCCCTTCGGCCCGGAAGTGCGCTTCGTCGAAAACTACATCGCCGACGTGCTGACCTCCATGACCGTCTTCCTCCGCGACGTCGACTACGCCGCCCAGTTCTATCTCTCAGGAGCATTCGCCTCTCCTGACTCTGAGAGCCTCGACGCCTCTTACTGGCTGACAGCGCCCCTCATCACCGCTATCCCGTCGTGGTTTCGCCTGCAGCAGTGTATCCGCCGCTTTTATGACGCACCACGCGGGGCGACCGAGCGCCGCGTCCACCTTGCCAATGCGTTCAAGTATCTTCTATCGCTCGCGGCCACCACGTCCGCCGCGGTCGGAAACTACTCCACACTCGACTTCCGTAACATCTCCACCTGGGAGCCTGGCAAGGCGCTCTGGTTCGCCGTCCTCGTCCTCTCTACCGCTTATGCCTATATCTGGGACCTCACTATGGATTGGGGGCTCTTGGAGCGCATGCCAGCTCCCTCGGCAGGCGCGCCGCTGCGCGCGCAGCTCTTCCCCTGGCGCCTCCGCGAGCATCGCATCTACCCTTCCCGCACATTCTACCTCTGGGCCGCGGCATCCAACCTGCTCGGACGCCTTGCTTGGGCCTTCACCATCACCCCGCACGGAGTCTTCGAGGGCGTCCCGCGGGGCATCTCCACCACCGCCATGGCCATCATCGAAATCCTTCGTCGCGCGCAATGGTCGCTCCTGCGCATCGAATACGAGTACACTTCCAATGCCGCTCACTACCGCTCCGTCAACGACGTTCCAATGATGCTTAACACCGAGGGCTACGTTGGCTTCGCCATGGAGCGGAGCGGCAAGAACGGGTCCCGCTGGTCGCTGTCGGGCGCCACCGTCGCGGTCCTCAACGGCATAGTCACGCTCACCGCACTCATGATCATCCATTACAAGTGGACGTGATTCCTGAGCCGCTGGTGTGCAGTGTGACTGCAATGTCTGAGGTGTTCCGTGGACGCCACATACGTAGAAAGCGACGTAGAAAGCGACCGACCAACAAACCCGTCCCATCACACAACTCCCGTTTATTCTCACTACACCCCACCATGTAAGTCTAGCCGTCCACCACGCTGGTGCGCGCTCTACCGGCGTGGGAGGGGCTGCGGGAGGAGAACAAGAGCGAACTCGTTGTAGTCGATCTTGCCGTCCTTATCGATGTTAGCGAGCTTGAGAGACTCCGTGACCTCCTCCTGGGTCAGCGCGTCACCGAGAGTCACGAAGATGTGGCGCAGCTCGTCAGCGTCGATCTTTCCTGTGTTCTGTTTGTCAAACACACGGAAGGCAGAGAGGATGGCCTCCTTCTCCTCCTCCAGAGACTTGTACGAACGAGTCATTACGTCCATCAGCCCGTCGATGTTGAAGTGCCCATCACCCTTGTCTGCGCTCTTCTGGTACTCCTTGACCTCGAGCTCCGTAGGTGCCCGCCCAAGCGAGCGCATGATCAGACCCAGCTCCTCGACCTTGATCTTGCCATCCTTGTCGCGATCGAAAAGAGCGAAGCATTCGCGGATCTCGCTCTCCTCCTGCTCCGACAGCTTGTGCGTCTGCACACCCAGCGGCTGAAAATCACTGTCCGGCTCTAGGTGCTGGTTCTTTCACAGAGGAAAGGGACTCAGCATTCAAGTCCATACAATGCTACTTGACCGTTGCCCATAATATCCACCCTTCACTCACACGAAAACGAGGACGATGGCTACATGACTCAAGTGCAGGGTGTGGGTTCTTGATGTATGCATCCAAGTCGAACTCATTGTGCACGGCACACTCCCTCAACTCCAGCAACAAAGAGGTCCAAGCAACGGTCTGATGCACACAGCGAGGGAAGACGGGCGGTTTGCACGGCAGCCCGCCTTCCCTCGCAATTACCCACCGAGGAATAGAGATCCGCGAGAAAATCAGCGCATTTTGTGGCTACGCAGCCCTTGGAATACCAAAGCAGCGGCCCGCGCGTGAAATCCTGAAGCCTCGCCACAACGTCGCACGGACCAGAGGATGGCGCGTGACGCTGTGTTCAAACGCGCGCGCCACGCACAATTTTGACCCCTCACACCACTGCCGCAGTCCTGACTGGGATTGGCACGTGCAACAGCGAACCCTTTGCGCGACTAACGCATAACCTCACCGAACCCTCTCCCAGGATCCACGCTGGCTGGCCATGCCCAGCACTCCGTGGGAACAGCGCCCATCGGGCTCAGCGAATGGACAGCCACGGAGAGATGTTGCAGTTTCAAGGCACGAGACATCAGTGACGCCATGAAATACGCATGGTCATGGCGTTTGCAGCTTCGTTCGGGCGGGGCGGGGCGGAAGGCGGCTTGCTCACCATCGTGGGTTTCTCTGGTCCAACGCAGACCGCTGCCAGCGGGTTCGAATTCAGAGTTGTCTAATTCGCTCAGCGGCTATTAAAGAGCCCTGCCCGGATTGTAAAGCCCCCGCTTTCGGGCGCCAGTCCGTTGCGATTTGAGCAGAGAGTACTTTGAGATCGAAAGTGGCTGAATTTTTTAGGACGGTGTGTTTTCAGTCAACGCGTCAGGGAATACGGGGCTTCCCAGTAACACCCTCATTCTCGCTCGTCGTCGACCAGGGTTCTCCCCAAGGGTGCCAACCTCGTCGCCGGCTAGGCGCCACACGCGAATCGCGAGCAGCGACACGGCACCTGAGGCTAATCTCTGGTCTGTCCGCTGAGACCTTAGAGGCTCTTTGCGGCTCCCCGGACCCTCTCGCGCCCGGTCCGGCGAAACCCGGGGCCGAATCCGCGCATCAGTCTCGGCCGGGGCCACGCAGCGTTCTTGCAGACGGGGCTTGAGATGTCCTCTGATATGGCGCAATTCATCATCCTTTTCTGTCTACCGCTTGCTTCCCTTGCCTTCTCCCCGAACCCCGTGTCCCACCCCGTGCTGCGAGGATCCGTTCTCCCAGCGATTTCCGTGCATACCTCGGCCACGCCTCTATTCCGCCGCGCGTCTCCCATCTTCCAACAGGTTATCCCCTCTGAGCACTGGCTCTGGATTGATACCCTAGAAATCTGTGGCACTGGGTTGTGCCGTGTGCCAACGTCCAGCGTGTTATTTTGTCCCAGCCTCCGCATAGCATCCCGCAGGCACGCTGGACGGCAGGGCCTGACACGGCCCTTTTTGATGCGCAGGGTCCAGTTCAGCTCGCCGGCGGTAACGGCGGGGACTTGGGGTCCGGTGGTGCTGGCGGAAGCAGTGGCGGACGTGGATGGTTCGGGCGGTGGGGAGGCGGAGATGGTGGGGGCGGGCACCACCGCCCTGTGCTGGGCTGTTTGGCCGCGGCAGCAGCGGGACTTGCGCTGAGTGGGGCGCAGTCGACTGAGGCCGCTGAGGTAGATGTTCCGAATATCGAGGGTTCCTGCACTTGACTTTCGAAGATACAGCGCTGGAATGTGGGCTGGGGCTGCAGCCTGACGCGACCCCATGCATGGCACTGTGCGCCACAGACTCGTTGAGAGGCGAGCTGAAATCATTGATCGTGGGTCGCAGGAGGCTGCGGGTCCTGTGCCTGCATCTACGGCCGGGTCGCAGACAGCGCCAGCGCCCGCGCCCGCCCAGCCGCGGGATGTACCGATTGCAGCGTCTGAAGAGGCCAAGCAAGCGGCGCCCGAGGAAGCAGCGCGCAAGGCGGCGCCAAAGGCAACGCCAAAGGCAGCGCCGAAAGCAGCGCCAAAGGCGTCTTCTAGCGGCGTGCGGCGTGTAAAAGCGGTCGTAGAGGCCGAGACGGGCATCCGCTTCCCTTTTGCGATCAAGTTCGCTCCCAGTCCTCTCTCCCGCTTCCAAACCGCACACGGATTTTGGATGGTGTTGAGGAGTAACAGTTGTTCAGTCGCGAGACCTGCCGCGATCATTTCAGCGTCTGTGAAAGCGCGCAGCAGCTGAGTGGCTCACGGGAATTGGTTGCGCGCGTGCGGCAGGCTGGAAGAAGATGACAAGGAAGCCGGCATGCGCTTGGTGGGGGCAGGCGCGGTGAAGAGCATGCGACTCAAGTTCTGGGAAGGCCTATTTCAATCAGACTACGCGCTGGGGCTCTACGTCGACGGCGCGGCGGCGAGGACCGCTCTCAAACCGGCGGCGGGGAAGTTGGACGTGGTGCAAGCGTCTGTCCTGGGGGACAGCACGTACGCCAAAACACTGCGCATCGTTCTGGCCAAGGAGACGAGCACCTTTGCACTAACCGCACGTATCAACGACCATATCGAAGCAGACCTTGCACGAGAGTCCTTCAAGGACCTCGGACACCTGGAGATCTGGCGCACCTGGATGGTTGACCAGGGTGGCTACAAGATGAAGCTCCCCAAGAACATCGAGCTACGGATAACCTGGCGCGACCGCGAAGAGCTCACCACCGAGTTCCGCCGCAGGTCCCTGCTCCGCCCTGAACTCTGGCCCACGCCTCACTTGCACTTGCTCCTCTAAACTGAGCCGCGCCGAGGTGCGATGTGCTCATGTGCGATTCATATGCAGAGACAAAGTGGTAGCGCGGAAGGTAATCAAGTCGGAGCCATTGGCGCAAGCCATCTTTTCCGCCTACCTAGGCGCTAAGCCGCTGTCCAAGGTAAGCCTGAGCAACCCGGCCCGCCTCATCCAACCAGGCTGTCGCGCAAAATTGTGCGCTTGGTGCCCATTGGTCACTCGTGCGGGTGTGGCGCACCACAGGAGTTGGCTGATGGAATTCTGCCATCGCTAGCAAAGCTCCAGTAGAGAGCGCGCTGTCGAGGCTGCGCTGGTCATCGACCAGAGCCAAGGGCCAGGCGTAGGTGCCCGCGGGTGAAGCCACGGTTAGGCGTAGGCTACGTCGAGGCATAGGCTCACGGCCTAGGCTCACAGAGTGGAAACCCTGCGCGGGTTCTTTCTCTCACAGCCGTCAGACTGCCTCGCCTCTATCATCAGCGGGCGTAAGCGCCTTCTCCCCTGGAACATTGACCATGCGACCGCCCATGCGGCGGTGTGGCGGCGACACTGAGCCCATGCCCGCTGGGCGACTTGGGACGGCCGCGTCCCCGCCCGGTTCGGGTCTCCCGGGCCCTGCTACTCTGATGTTCTTCGCCCTGCGGTATGTGACTGTTTTCAGTGAACCGGTATTTTCTCTGAAAAAGATTTCATCGGCATGGAGTGCGATTGATTGATGCCCACACGGCTCTGCATCTCGATAGTTTCTGAAATCGTGTATGGTCGCGAGGGAAAACCCCCGACACCTTGCAGACGCGAATGACTCTCCGACTTGTGGCCACAAACAAGAACGAAAGGGGCAAAAATCGCAGCCCAACGGCGAAGAGCGAATCGCGATGTCGCTGGGCCCTCTTGGCATTGCAGAGAAGCTGTGAATTCGCGACGGCGACGCAAAGGGTCGCACGAGTCCCACATTCTCAAGCAGAGAGAAGCATCCGTTCAATGACAAACAGTCGCAGATCGCAGAGCGAAAAACAGTGGGCGAGCAGGGGCCGGGAGACCACGGCAAGGAAGCCGCAAGCCATGGTTTCTAGACGTGGGGTCACCCTGAAAATGACAGTCATATTGGACGGAATCTTTTTATGGACGGAAAATCCACGTGACCTAGCACCATATTTATTCGTGCTTATTCGTGGTGCGTACGAAATGCCAAAAGAGAAAGTCAAATGCGGTAAAAACATGCGTCACTGCGAGGCTGGCTGTGTGCGCTCTGGACCCTGGCGCTGTTCCGGTTGTGAGTGCGGTGATCCTTCTCCTCGCTGGTGCTGCGGCGGCTCCCGTAGGTTCCCGAGGGGACGGGACCCCTGGCCTTTTGTGGTATCCTTACGGGCTTATTCAAACAGGATCAGGTGACCTTCAGGATCAGGTGACCAAGGCGTGGACGGTCAAGCACTACGGCACGATCCTTTCCGATCCCGAGGCCGGTGATTCTCTCCACGCAAAGAATGTGGTCATCGTGTGCTTGCTGGAGACTCGATAAGTCGTGACCACTGCGCAGCCGCTGTCAGAAAATGGTGGCGCCAATGGTCAGCCTGATCCCGGTTGTGGTGATGCACGGAATTAGGCTGTGCGGCTGCGACGCAGATCTAGTGTGGATTCTTAGTTGCGCTTCCCTCCCTTGCGGTTGTTTCGTGTAAAGTTGCTCGTTTGTGCGAATGTATTCAGTATATTGTCATCCAACAAGCGAACACACATGCCCGCTCAAGTCTGGAGAAACGACGATGGATGCATGCTTTCAAAAAATGCTGCGTCCACCTTGAGCAGCTCTTGCAAAACAGCCAGCCATTCACCGATAAAGTTGACGCATGAATCGTGCGACTCGCTGGCTAATTGGAATTTCCATTGCAACGTGGAAGAAGAAACGGTTTTGGAAATATGCCGCTCTTTGTAGAATGCTTACGAGAAGAGAGCAAACCCTGAAGTACAAATGAATGTTGGCATCTCCTTCTCGTGCGACTTTTCAGCACATTGGCATGCAGGAACTTTGGTCTGCAAATCTTCAATTGTGATCGTCCTTCTTCCCCGCACCACTTCGCACAGTTACAGCCTTCAATGCATGGTCTGCATCGCCAGCTGAAGCATGCTTAAGCTCAGAGCGACTGATTTATTGTCTGATGATTTGGCGCAATCGAGTTTCATGCTTTTGTGGTGCTAGCTAAAGAAGTAGCATGCCTTCGGGCTCTCTGAAGGAATAGCTGGAGGATGTCGAAAACCTTGGAGACGGGGAAGAAGAAATCGCAAGTAGGATGCAGTTGATGCCGCATGAATATCATCTCCTTTCTTCATCAGAATGCTAGTGGAACGCGATAGCCGTGAAGCACTTTTCGCAACCCAGATGTTGTTCAGGTCGGCCGACGTTGCCGCAAGGGCTTGCGCTACAGCAACAAGCACCATCTACACAGATGAGGAGGCCATAAGTCTCCCAGCACAATATTTGGACAACCAGTCAAAAAAGTAGAGGTCGCGCAAGCGAAAACAATTAAGGACTAACAAATTCGGAGGATCGAAAGAAAGTTTCTTCCCCGGGTGCGTGGGGTAAATAGACCTCAAGATGTGCTTCTTCGGCAGGCGCTGCTCCCAGGGTGGGATAGGCCTCTGCAAACCTGCGCAGTGAGCACGACATGCCTCAATCACATCATTTCTGGGATCTCTTGTTACTTCAACAAATTTGGCAGCCCAGAAGGGCAGAGTAAACAAAGAAGCAAAGGGCAGGGACGCATGGGACAATAACTTGCGCCAGCACGGCGGGTCGCTCCAGGAGGTAACGCATCCAGCCGGCAGCGGCGAACGAGAAAAGGTGGATGCCAGCACGGCGTCGCCGAGTCTCGCGACGTGGCGGGGGTTGAGGCCTGCATGCACGGCAAGCAGGCGATATCGGAGCGGATTCGGCGCTGCCGAGTACGCAGACACGAGAACGTGGAGAGGGTCAAGCGCCGGAAGTCCAGTGGACAGGTCGTCCGAGAGCTGCGCACAAAAGAGAGTAAAAACGACGAGCCACGGCGTCTGCTAGCAGTGAAAGCTCCTTCTTCGAGTTTTGCTAGGGTACCTGGGCGATGAGGCGCTGCAGGATGGGAATTTCGGCGGGGCGCTCGTCGGAAGCGGTGGCGAGGGCATCAATCAGTGCGCGCACAAGACGTTTCACGCAGCGCGCCGGTTCCTGACAGGCGCGGAGAAGCTCCGCGAAGGGAGCTACAGCGATGCTTGACACCTCCCGACGCAGGGCCTCGTCTCGGTGCGTCTCGAGGGCCTCAAGCAGTGCCGATAGTTGCAGCGAAGCAGGCAACCAAAGAGAGACAGATCTTGACATTCTCGAGCCGCTCCCACCCATTTTTGCCGCGGCAAGTTCCTCGCACGCACTTGTGGCCAATGCGACAACGTTGTCTGGCGAACCGAGGCAGCGTAGCGCACCACCACGTGGGCCTGCGACTGCAAGAGCGCAAGCAAGGTTGCGGCGGAGCTTAAAACGCTCCGGCGCCCAGCACTCCGAAAAGGAGGTAGCCGCCTCATGCTTGCGCTTTGTACTGAGGGGCTTGAATTCTCCTCGCCCTCCAGTGGCAGACAGTGAGCCGAACAGATTAGCAGTCGCTCTCTCGGTGCCAGCTGCGCCTGTCCGAAGCACGCCTGTAGCAGAATCAGGTGCGAGCCAAGGGCTCAGCTCAAAAACTGCAAACCCTGTTGGGGCGCCAGGAATGGACTCAGGCGCAGGAGAGTGGCAATACCTGACACCAACAACTCAGCATGACCCTCAGTCGCCATCGCCGCAACGGCAGAAGCGGGCGAGGGCAGCGGCAGGGAGTCGGCGGAGCAAAAGCCGGTCATCGGTTGTGCCATGCTGAGCAGGAGGGTCCCACACCACGGTGCCTCCCCGGCACGGTTAGATGCGTCATGGACGTCACCTGTCATACACTGACCGCCCCATCCCTCCTGGTTTGCCCACTGCCCTTCGCGCCAGCCGCCCCGCACCTCTGCCCGCGCCCGTGCTACGAAGCTTCTAGGAACGGTCAGCGGTGTCGACCCCGCCCTGGGCGCGACCCCTGCATTAGGCGTGTGCATACTACCCCGAGTCATCGAGCTGCCTTTAGCTCGATTCTTTCGCGGAATTGCTGCTTTCGGGCTCTTGGTCGAACACGCAGGTGACTCGGCATTGGGTCTGCCACGCTGTTTGCTGTGGCGCCCGTGAAACATCTGGAATCCCTTGGCAGCCCGTGGCCTGCCCCCATGGCAACATGTGTGTGCGCAGCCTTCTAGACAAACACCTTCTCCCGGCATCTTGATCTGCAGCAAGTCGCTCGAATGAGTTTGGCGCCCGCAGCGCCCGTAGCCCACCCAGGCGCTCACGCTGGCGCGAATCGCCAACCAAACGAGGAGGCGTTTCGAAAATCAGATCCAAATCAATCTGTAAAACTTCAGGCCTTGTTATGGGATGACCTCCCACTCCTCCCCGTCTTTGAATATGACGCGCCAGCTTCCAGCTCCGTCCCCGGGCTCGTCCACCGTCCCTTTGTACCATTCGCGGTCAATGAACCTGACCTGCGCCAGCCGCGGCATCCAACCCCGTCAGCTTTGTGAACGGACCCTGTCAGCTGTCAGCTGTGTGCTCAGTGTTCTACAAGAATCCCTCGTGCCGTTAGGCCTCAAGCGCGGCTCCCTGCTGAAAAAGATTGCATTGGTGGACGCGGAACCTCAACGTCCAATCCTTTACGCGGCGACCACATTGCCTCAGCGCACTTGGCGTGCAGCACCCCGTTTGACCTTACTCCGTCGCGTCCAGACGAGCGTTGCACCGGCTTTGAATCCACGAGTAGCTCTGCTTGCGCCTTCATCGCGGTCTGTCGATCTGAATCTCTAGCCGCAGCAACCGCGGCAGAAGAAGTTGGGTTGCATGCCTCTGCTGCGGCTCCACGGCGCTTCCGTCGTGTTGCTTGCCCTTCTGCTGACAGTATGTCGTCGAACGGAGCCGGCACCTCGGACGGTACCATGTCGATCTCCAGCTGCCGCGAAAGCCGCGATATTTTCTTTTCCGAACCCATCTCTGGCGCTCAATCAAGCCACTTCAACGTCGTCACTCAAGAAGATCCAGGTGAAAGAAGCAATACCTTCTTGGAGGTAGCAGCAAATATGTGTCTGCGAAGGATACGCATGGACAGCCGCGCTAGATTGCCGTGACGTTCCCTGCAGAATCAGTTTGTGGTCCGGCGATCCCGCGCCTTTTTCGTTTCCGAAGCCAATAAAAATGTGAAATGAAATTTCATATTCCAAAAGGTCATGAGTTGCGTCCGCCCATAAAACTCGCCGGGGCGGCAATTTCCCTGGCCCAAGTCGACCGTCCGGACGATCAGGCTGCTCGTCCAGCTGTTCCGGCGTGGTTCACGGTCGCAGGTTCCCCTTCGAATATTCACGCTCTTGTTTCGGCTTGCCCGCACTGGCAGGGCCCTTGTATCTTGCGTCTCCTCCCTGCTTGACCTTGCTTGTAATGCGCGATGCGCGGTCTCTACAGTTCGACCTGGAAATGTGCAACAACGGCAGGCATCGCGGGGGCGCAGCAGGCATGGTGCTCATTGCAGCACTGTCATTCCAGGGTGCTGCTGCGTTCTCTTCCTCTGTCGTGCACGCCGTTCGATGCTGGGGGCATGTTGAACAGCCGCCGTGGAGGCGCCTTGGGCCAGCCGGGTTGTGCGCAATCGCTGTCGAGCCGCGGGGAAAGTTTGAAGATGACGACTCTGCCAAGCGTGAGGGGCCACTTCACAACCCTAGGCTGCGGGTGGGTGAAAATCTGGGGTCGGGTCCAGTATTCTCACCGGCCGGGATGAGCGTGGAGGAATTCTGGGCGCTTTCCGAGGGAGACTGGCACTCGCGGAGGTCAAGCCACAATATCGCGGGTGACGCCCCACACAGGGAGGATCTAATTTACCCGGACCGTGCGGATACAGAGCTCACCTGGAACCGCGCACTGTGCGCTGCCGCGACCGCAGTTGCCGCTCAGGCGCAACTTTCAGGCTGAAACATGCTGATGTCTCTTGATCCCCAGACGGCAGTCGTTTCGCGTACCAAGGGCCTGCTGGCAAGGATGGTCGTATGACCGGCATTGGCCCCGGAGGATACGACCTGCCAAGTATGTCCCATCCTCCGAGACCTCGTGTCTCATGATAGCTCCGTGAATCACCGGATTCCACATGCGCGTCTTGTCATTCCGCGGCGCAAAAGGCCCAGGGACTTTTGCTACTAGACGAGACGCGTAGAAAGCCCGCAGGCTGCTTCTTCCTTCGCCGCTTTCGTGCCCTCGGTCTTCATGCGTGATGCGGGCGCTTGAGATGATCTCGGCCCGGTGGCTGACAAGTTTGGGCGCTGGGCGGCCTCGTTTGTTTCAGGGCGCGTGCACTCGGACTTGCGCATCGCAAGAGTCGGGGCGGCAGATGAGGAGCTTCAGCAGCTCTGTGTCGCATTTGGTGTGCAGTCAGTGGCGTGTGCACTGCGTGTGTCGTGGCGGGGGACCTCTGACTGGGACGGTTTTGCGAGCGTGACAGAGGGCAGCACGATTGTTGCCCTGGTCAAGGCGCCAGGTAACGCGCGCTATGGACGGCTGCTTCGCTCGCAGGGATATGCGGAAGCTGTTCCAGCAGAGGGAAGGTGGGAGATGTGCGACGATGGCTCGTTCTTGACCACGACGTGAGCGAGCACCGCCAGGCTGCCACGCTCCGAGCCAACGGCGCCCCGCTTTCCTGAGACCTGGCCTGCCCGCGGCAGAGCGTACGCTGGAACTTTCGCGGAAGAGCGGTTTTCCTTTGTGGCAGCAGGCATTCGCTGTCGTGTTGCAACCATTCGTGCTCATGATGGTGCTCCGCTACCCTGTGTGCCGCCGCTAGTGCCGCCACTTGCGCTGTGACCTGCCTGCCAAGTTTTTCTGGGCCTTGGCGTCCCGAACTGTGGGCTTGATCGTGCTTGCATTTTTTTCTGACCATATGACGGTTGCCCTTGCGTAGCGGATAAAACGGTGACGGTAACCTCCTTCACTACCGAGACACGTAAGCGAGGTCGAGAACAGGCGAAATGCCCGGGGCAATGATGCGCTTGTACAGTAGGGGTCATGCCGGGCAGGTCGTTCGGGTGACTGTTTTCTGCTTGAGCAGCTACTGAGAAGAGTAGAGAAAAATTTGTGAGCACTTCAAATGAATTTTAGGTTTAGGCTCGGAGCCGCGCGCGCGATGCTGAAGGACGCGCCTTATCGCGCACAAAGGCGAGTAGCCGGCTCGGCGGGGCGCTGAGGGGGTGCAATGGGATGGTAGCAGAGTGAGTCTAGGGTCAAGGGGCGGGGCAGGGCAGCGGGCGACCAACGCGTTTTGCGAGTTGAGCTTGAATCGCACGGATGAGTATCCTTGCACACGCGTGCGCGCGCGGCATCTTTGCACACGCGTGCGAGCGTGTGAAGTTGGAAGCTAGTGATACGGTCTCGAAAAGAATGAACACTGTAGGATCTGTGGCAGTACCACCCAAGATAGGGTGCTGCGCACTTGCAAGAAGTGCGCAGCATCCTATCTTGCCCTATCCACATCACCCTATCCACATCAGATTACAAAGTTTTCTTCCTACGTTCCATTGCGGTGGTTCTTGATGCGTTCTACCAAACCAGCCTGCACGCAGAAATTGATTTGCTCTCATATTGCGTCATGGGGGCAATATTCAGAGGGTTAACAATTGGGAAATGCATTTCGAGACAAATGGGCTGCAAAGAAGTTGGGCGCGTGCCTTGTTCAACTCCGACGAACGCAAGTTTTGTTTCTTGCGGTATTGCTTCAGCACCTCATTGGTCAACTTCTTCAATGCAGCATCATCGTCCCAGTCAACCGACGTGAGTCGCTCGTCGAGCAACGTATCCTTGTTTTCCTTGTCCGCCTCATTCTTCGGGACCACCTCCTTTTCGGCCTCCCTCTTTTCCTTCTTCGGGGCCTGTGGGAGAACACACTCTGCAAGTGCTCTGAACAAGTAAGTCTGCTCTTTGTCCTTGTCTCGACGGAGTGCGACCCACTCCCACCACGGAACCGACACCACCTTGTAGCCAAGCTGCCCAAGCTGCCGCTGCTTGAGCAGTGTGCTGCCAGTCGGCAAGC
>ENA-UOXV01003301-UOXV01003301.1-marine-metagenome-genome-assembly--contig:-NODE-3301-length-19791-cov-5.709262_pt1 | contig 19791 bp, 19 predicted proteins | sample MGYA00238165_ERZ766961 | MGnify/ENA primary metagenome ERZ766961 (study PRJEB28924, sample SAMN03173240) | marine metagenome | biome: Marine; feature: Water; material: Subsurface seawater | place: North...
AGTGTATTAAAACTAATATTTATGGAGCTCAAAATGTCATTGAATGCTCTATAATGAACAGGGTTAAAAAAGTAATAGCCTTATCAACTGATAAAGCTGTTAGTCCAATAAATCTTTATGGTGCAACTAAACTTGCGTCTGACAAACTTTTTGTTTCTGCAAATAATATAGTTGGAAAACAAAACACACAATTTTCTGTAGTTAGATACGGTAATGTAATTGGTTCACGTGGATCAGTTTTGCCTTTCTTTAAAAAATTAGTTGAAGAAAAAAAAAATTATTTTCCAATAACTGACGTAGAAATGACTAGATTTTGGTTTGAAATGCCTGATGCTATAAAATTTGTTTTAGATTCTTTCTCTTTAATGAGAGGAGGAGAAATTTTTGTTCCAAAAATTCCTTCCATTAATATGGTTGATTTGGCAAAGTCTTTAGATTCAAAATTTAAGATAAAGGTAATTGGAAAGAGACCAGGTGAAAAATTACATGAAGTTATGTGTCCCAAAGATGAATATGAAAAAGTTATAGAATTTAAAAATTATTTTGTGATAATGCCATCAATTTCTTTTGTATCAAAAAAAGAATATAACTATTTTACTAGTTTATCAGGAGAAAAAGGGGAAAAAGTTAAAAAAAATTTTGAATATCATTCTGGGATTAATAAAGATTTTTTAGATATAGAGCAAATAAAATTATTGAATAAAAAATATTAACATATTTATTATCTAATTTATATTATGAAAAATATACCTTACTCTAGGCAATATATATCTAAAAAAGATATCGCTAGTGTATCAAAATCTTTAAAAGAAAATCTTATTACTTCAGGCAATAATACTGAATTATTTGAAAAAAAATTATCAACATATTGCAAGTCAAGGTTTGCTAGCTTAGTAAGTAGCGCAACAGCAGCACTGCATTTAGCATGTCTTGCTTTAGGAGTAAAAAATAATGATATTGTTTGGTGCTCTGCAAACTCCTTTGTAGCCACATCAAATGCAGCATTATATTGTGGTGCAAAAATAGATTTTATAGATATTAATTTAGACGATTACAATATTTCAGAAAAAAATTTAAAAAATAAGCTAGAGAAAACTGATAAAAAAAAACATCCAAAAATAGTAATTGTTACACACATGGGTGGTATACCATCCAATCTTGAAGCTATCCATAAACTCTCAAAAAAATATAACTTTATAATAATTGAGGATGCATCCCATGCTTTAGGTTCCTCATATAAGAATAAAAGAATTGGATCATGCGAATTTTCATCTATTTGTATTTTTAGTTTTCATCCAATAAAAACTATCACTACAGGTGAGGGAGGTGCGTGTCTTACGAATGATTTTGAAATTGATAAAAAAATTAAACAATTAAGGTCTCATGGAATTATTAGAAATTTAAATAAGAAAAATTTTAATAAGTTCTATTATGAGCAAATAGATCTCGGTTATAACTATAGATTAAGTGATATCAATGCTGCATTGGGAATTTCACAAATTAAAAGAATTAATAAAATATTGAAGTCTAGAAATAATGTTTCTAATTTCTATAGAAAAAATTTAAAATCTAAAAACATAGTTTTTACGGTATCTAAGAGTGATAAATCATCAAGTAATCATTTATTTATTATTAGATTAAATAATCATAATTTAGTAAAATATCAAAAAAAAATAATTGATTATCTTTTAAAAAATAAAATTTTAGTTAATATACACTATTATCCAATTTATCTTCATCCTTACTATAAAAAACTAGGTTTTAAAAAGGGATATTGCCCAAATTCAGAGGCTTATTACAACTCATCATTTAGTATTCCAATATATGAAGGAATAAGTAAAAAAGAATTAAAATTTATTTGTACTAAAATAACTTTTGTAATTATTAAATATTTAAAACTTAACTAAATAGAAAGTAGTTTAACGTTGTAGAGTCTAAATTTAAGAGTTTAATTTATGATTTTAGATATGTTATTTATTTTTATTATTAGCATTGATTGAGAAATATAAATTTATGAAAAAAAAAATAGTGTGTATAATTCCAGCGAGAAAAAATTCCTCAAGGTTAAAACTAAAAAATTTAAAAAAATTAGGTAAAATATCACTTGTTGAACATACAATTTTACAGGCAAAAAAATCTAACATTTTTGATAAAATTTATGTATCTACCGATATTTTAAAATTGAAGAGTATTTGTGTTAAACATGATGTTGAATTTTTTTATAGAAAAGAATATGTTGATAATATTTCTTCAGTCTCATTAGCTACACATGATTTAATAAAGAAAAAAAAGTTAAACGTTTCATTTGACTTTGTTATTCAATTAATGGTGACATGCCCATTGAGAAAACCAATTGACATACAAAAATCGTTCAACAATTTTATTAAGAAAAAAAATAACTTTCAAATTAGTGCTTTTAGAATAAGTTGGCTTCATTTTAGTTGGGCTTATCTATTAAAGAAAAATGAATTAATTAAATATTTTAATAACGACAAAGCAATAAGTGACAATCATATATTATTTCCAACAGGTGCAATATGGATTGCAAAAATGAGTAATTTTATAAAATCAAAAACTTTTTTTGGCCCAAACTTTAAATTTTTTGAAATAAGTTGGATTAGCGCAATTGATATTGACACAAAAGAAGATCTTAAAAATGTTAAATTGATTTATAATTCAATTAAAAATTGATTTTACAAGCAATTTTTTAAAATATTTTTTATCCTTTAAAATATTATTCTGTATTTTTGAAAATGATTTTATAATCACAGTATTATTTATAATTTTAGAATATATTTTTATATTTAATTTATGATTAATTTTTTTTTTTTTTATTTTTATAAATTTTTTAATTTCATTAAAAGTTTTAATTAAATATACTCCAGAAAAATCTGAATACCATGTTTTAGAAAATATCATACAATGTCTGTTCCTTGCGACACTTTCAAATCCTACATTTCCAGATAGTGTTACAACAAATTGACAATTATCAATTAAATCAAAACTGTCATATGTGTCACTAACAAAAATTAATTTTTTTATTTTTTGTAATTCTTTATAATATTTATTATCTTTTTGAATATCCCACATAGAATTATGATGAAATTGATTGGGGTGTTCTTTATAGACAATAGCATATTCACTTGGCAAATTTTTTCTTAATTCTTTTAATATTTGAATGTGTGATAAAAATTTTCCACTTTCTGGATCTGCTGATGCTTCAGGTTTAAATTGTGCAGCAAAATAGACATACTTTGTACTAAATATATTTGTGTGACAAAGCCTTTTATATTTTTTTTTTATAATTAACTTTTTAATACAAAACCTCGCTTGCAGTAAATAAAATTGATACAATTTTGTGTATATATTTGACTCAAAAAAATTATCACTCTTATACTGATAATCTATAGGAGCCCTTACTTTATGCTTAAATACCAAAAATGTAGACATAGATTTTATTAAATTATAAAAAATATATAGTAGATACTTATAATCTGGAATATTTCCGTATTTTTTAATATACCAAGGCATATTTTTATTAAAATTTAGCTTTGAGATAGAGTTATATTTTTTAGATGCAATATCTACGTTTGATTTATTAATGCTTTTTGTAAGATTGAATTTTATTTTTCTATTGTTTATATCCTCTGTTAAATAAAGTCTATCTGGTAAATTGATTGAGTTTAATGAAAATGTTTTTTTATTTAAAGCCTTGAAACAATAATAAATTATATAGTCATAGAAATGATGTGGAGTGGTTTTTGATAAAAATATATCAATTTTTTTATCTTCAATTTCAAATAGCCAATAATTTGCAGTTTTATAATAAATTTGTTTTTTATAATTGTAAGAAAGATTATCAAAAATTAAATATCTATTTAGGAGATTAATACCAATTTTTTCAAATTTTTTTAACTTTTTTAATTTATTATGTTTTTTTTCGATATTAAAATTTTTACACCTTACTGCATCTCTTTGATCTATAAAATTAGATTTGGGAAATAGACTTTTTATTTGTTTTTTAAATTTATCATTATCAATTATAATTACTGGAGAAATTTTTAAATTTTTTTGTTTAAAAATTTTAAACCACTCCAAATCATGAAAATCATTAATTAATGTGTTAATCATGTGCTATATATTTTTCTAAAAAGGTTTATGATATTTCTTTTATTATTTTTAAAAAGAGCTTGATTTTTTAAGCTCATACGATGTAGCTTTTTTATATTTTTAATTTCTTTTAAAAAGGAATCTTTATAATACTTTTTTTTATAGTCAAAATTATAAATGTTTTTATTTTTTTCCAATCTTTCAAATACTAGTTTTTGATTTTTATCATTAATAAATGTAAATACTGGCATACCTAATTGAAACCTTTCCCAGACTGAAATACCCATAGAACAAATTGATATATTGGAATCTCTTAATTTTTTTTGATAATCTTTATGATCATTTACAATCGTAAAATTATCATTCTTTTGTGTAAAATTTTTTATTAATTTATAGCTAACACTTTTTTTTGATAATCCTATGTAGCAATGAAAATTGATATTTGATCTAATTTTATTTAAAAAAAAGAGTATTTTTAATAATTGTCTATATTGATCATACAAACCACAATTAATAAAAAATTTAATTTTTTTAAAATTTAATTTTTTATTTTTAGAATTTATGTGATTAACAAAAGTATAATTACTTCCAGTAAAAATTTTTTTTTGATGATATTTAATATAATCTTTTTTCTTTATATTTGGATTTTGATTAATTATAAAATTAGCATTATATAGATTTTTTATAAAATCATCTATTAATAATATTTTATCTGAATATTTTTTTCCTAAAATAATCAAATTTTTCCTATATCTATAACTGTCTATTATTACCAGATCATAATTTGAAAATTTATTTTTAGTTTCTTTGTGAATTTTTTTAAAGTTTAAGTTTAATATTTCTTCATTAATATTTGAAAAGAATCTTTTATTACCAACCAAAGTAAATTTTGATAAACTTCTAATCATTTTAATTAAATTTAAAGATCTAGTTAAGTGTCCTTGTCCAATACCTCTGTCAACATCAATGAAAAAAAGTGTTTTATACATAATATAGATTTACAAATTTTATCTTTAAATAAATGATTAATCATCATTAATTATATTTAAAATTAACTTTGATTAGAAATATAGAAAATTATATTTGATAAAACATATATAAACTATTATTTATATTCCTTAAATGCTATGTTTAATAAGTTTTAAGATGCTTTATAGAAAAAGGATCTTAAATGTAATTAAACAAATTTAATACAATGAAAATTGATAAATCAGTAATTAATAAAGAAATACCTGATAGTACAGTTTTTTTTGATGGTGTTTGTAATTTATGTAATTACTGGGTTAAATTTATTGATAGGATGGATAAAAAAAAAATTATTTCTCTATGTCATTTACAAAATAACTTAGGACTCCAAATACAAGATGAAATTTTTAAAAAATATACAGTTAAGAGCTTATCAACAATAATATTTTACCATAATAATAAAATTTATTTAAAATCTAGTGCTGTTTTAAAAGTAATGAGTTTAACTTCTAGAATAGGATTTTTTTATAAATCATTAATGATATTACCAACATTCTTTAGAGATTTTTTTTATGATTTAGTTGGTAAAACAAGATACATATTTTTTGGAAAAACATCAGAGTGTCAAATTCCCAATAAAGATTTACTTGCAAGATTCATTCATAAAATATGATCAATATTTTGTTTAATAAAAAATATAACTTTATACATTTTTTATTAGTAGGATCCTTAGGAGTATTTTATTATTGTTATGGTATTCCTTTTAAAAATCTTCCATCAAATTTTAATTATTATTTGATAATTTTTATTTATATATTTTTTTTTTTAATTGTACTTAGAATAAAAAAAATTTTTGAAATAATTATTGTTCTTCATGGTGATAAATACTTATATTTTAAATATTTATTTTTAGTTCTTTGGTTGTTGAATACGGTCTTAATCTTTTTCTTACCTGAGTATCTGAATATTATTTTGTTTTTCAATGTAATTTTTCATTTTTTATTTTTTTTGAATTCTAGTATTTTTACAATAGAGGATGCTTATTTTTCTTTTAGTTCAACAATAGTTTTTTTCATAGCTGCCTCTGATGGAAGTTTGATTAATAGTGAATATCAAATAAAATTTTTAAATTTATTCATAATTGGTATTTCAGTAATGTTATTTTCTGGCGGATATGAAAAAGTTAATAGTGAGTTGTGGCAAAAAAATAGAGGCGTTCAGGCGTATATATTTCTTCCCTATATATCTCGACAATTTTCTTTTAAATTTATGAAAAAATTACCCAGTAATCTTTTTAAATTTTTTAATCAAACAATTGTTTTAGGACAATTATTAATATTTTTTTCATTACCATTTCCCATACTTAGAGAATTTTTTTTTTTTGAAGAAATTATATTCTCCTTAGGACTGTGGGTTATTACTGAATTATCATTTATAGGTCAAATATTTACCATCTTATTCACTTTTTTTTTAACTATTTCAGTTTTAGTTTTCCAAGAAAATAATAGTGATATTTTAAACTTAGTATTATCCCCATCTACATTTAATGTTTATGATTTTATAATAATTTCGATATTTTTGTTTTGTCTAATCAGAATTTTCTTTGATACTGAAAATAAAATTTTATTTACAATTAACAAACTTTTCTTCAATTTTTTAAGATTTGGAGTTTTTACAGAGAGGCATATTTTCTCATCAATTTATTTTTATAGAGGAAATAGGTTTATTAATAAAGAAATGAACATTTTTGATGAAAAATTTTGTTACACCAAATATAACATTTTTTCCCCCAGATATTTGCAAAGTTTTCAATATAAAGTTACTGATTTATTAAATAAAAAAAACAAAAAGAGATATACAGATTCAAAAATAATTATTAGAAATTATGCAAAATTTATTTTTAATAATAGCCCTGGCAAAGCAAAAAAGTTTGATATTTATTTAGCAAGTTATTTTGATATTGAACAATGGAAGAAAAATAAAAAATTAATTAGATCAAAAATTAGACCTATAAAAATTTGTGAATGTACAAAGAATAAAAATAACTTTATCAAAATTAAGGTTATTTCTAATAATAAATTAATAAATTATTACAGATAGTATTTTACTATAAATTAGTATATTAAAAATCAACAAATCTAATAATGGGAAATTTTTTTCTAAAAAAAAATAGAGTTTTCACAATAGCTGAATTTGGCTCAAATCATGTTGGTAATATAAATTTAGCTTTTGATGCTATTTTATCTGCTAAAAAAGCTCAAGCAGATTCAATTAAATTTCAATCAATAAATTTAAAAGAGATTTATACCAGCATTCCTAAAAATATGAGCTCTATTAAAAATAAAATAGAGGTAGATAATAATTGGTATGAAAAATTATTCATATATTCAAGAAAAACAAAAATTGATTTATCATTCTCTGTAATTTATGAAAATATTTTAGAAATATTAAAAAAACAAAACCCTAAATTTTATAAAGTTGCATCTCCTCAGGTTTATGGGCATCCACATCTAATTGATCTCCTAGCCAAAACAAAAAAACCATTGTTATTTTCATCGGGATATTGTGAAATTAAACATTTAGATAGAGCTATTCAAATTTGCAAAAAAAATAATCATAGAAACTATGCTATACTTCACTGCACAGCAGAGTACCCAACACAGATTAAAAATCTTAACTTAAATTTTATTAAAACACTAAAAAAAAGGTATGGTTGTCCTATTGGGTTTTCAGATCACACAAAGGGTACTCATATTTCAAAGGCTGCCGTTGCGCTTGGAGCAGATATAATTGAAAAGCACGTTAGGTTAAAAAACACCCCAAAATCAAGCCCTGATTATAGTGTTTCTATACTTTTTGATGAATTGAAATTAATGATTAAAGAAATAAATGAAATAAAAAAAAGTCTCGGTAAATTTAAAAAAAAATTAAGTAATTTTGAGTTAAAGAATAGAGAGTCTTTAGTGGTTTATCCTCATTATAAAAGCAAGCTAATTAAAGACACAAAAATTAAAATTGAACATATTTCTCACATGAGAACTGGAAATAAAATAAAAAAAAAAATTACTTTAGATATGATTATTAATAAAATAACTAAAAAAAACGTAAAAAAAAATCAACTTATTAAAACTTCAGATTTTAAATAGTTAAATTATTATGAAAAAATTGTGGATAATTGGAGGATCATTTGAACAACTTCCGATCATAAAAGAGGCTAGAATGGAAGGTTATTTTATTATCTCATCAGATACAAAAAAAAATTCACCTTGTTTTAAATTTGCTGATAAGACAGAAATACTTGATCCACTAGATTTACACAAAGGTGAATTAATATTTAATAAATACAAACCAGATGGAATAATCTCAGATGCTTGTGATTATGCAAACTATCTTAAATGCTATTTGTCTGAAAAATATGGTTTAGTTGATGATAATTTGTCCGCAGCAACAATAACTTGTAATAAATATTTAGTTAGGGAAATATTAAAAAATAATGCGATCAAACAACCCAAATTTTTTTTATCCAGCTCTTTTAAAGAAACAGAAAAAGTAGTTAAAAAAATTGGTCTACCTGTAGTATTAAAACCCTTAGATAACAGAGGGTCAATAGGAGTAAATTTAGTTTATAAAAAGAATAAATTAAAGCAATTGTTCTTTGAAACATTATCAAAAACAAACGGTAAACAAATTTTAATAGAAGAATACATCAGTGGAAAACATATAACTGTGGATGGTATTTTTTCGAAAAAAAATTCTTTTCATAATATTGGTGTTGCTGAAAAAACTGTTATTGAAAAAAATCACAAACCATTAATAGTACAATTATATTATACAGCTCAATTAGAAAAAAAAATTATGACTAATTTATTAAGTATAAATAAAAAAATAATTAGATTGTTAAAATTTGATTTAGGCTTAACACATTCTGAATATATAATTAATAAAAATGGAATTTATTTAGTCGAAACAAGTAATAGAGGGGCAGGTGTTTTAGGATCGACTTTAATTTTGAAAGAAATTAATAATCTGAATGTGTCTAAGTATTTAATTGAAACTGCACTAGGAAATAAATTTAATTTTAAAATAAATAAAAACAATAGATTCATTTGTTTAAAATGGTTCGCTTTTAAGTCGGGTAAAGTAAAGAAAGTTATCAACCACATGAATAAAAAAAAATATATTTTAGAAAAAAAGTTATTAGTTAAAAAGAATCAAAAAATAAAATATCCTGATAGCGGTGCAAATAGACATGGTTTTGTAATATTTAAGTCAAATAGTCTCCATCAAATGAAAAAAAGATTGTTAGAAATAAATAATTCAGTGAAAATTGATTATGAAAAATAAATCAATAAATAATTTTATAATTGAGAGATTTAACAATAAACTTAAACTTCACGGTAATTCAGTTAAGTCTGTTGGTTGGGATACAAAAAAAAATCAAACAATACGTTTTGAAAGAAGTATATATAATTTTAAATTAGATAATAAAAAAATCCTAGATGTGGGCTGTGGATTAGCAGATTTTTATACTTTTTTAAAAAAAAAAAAATTCAAATTCAAGTATACCGGAATAGATGTAAATAAAAATTTTATAAATAAAAATAAAAAAAAATATAAAAATTATAAATTTTATTGCTCAGATTTTTTAGAATTCAATCATAATCAAAAGTATGATTATTGCTTTTTTCATGGTGTATTAAATATAAACTTTAAGAATTTTGATAATTATGAGTATTTTTATTCTTTTATTAAAAAAGCTCTTAAAATGACAAAAATTGCTATATCGATTGATTTTATTAACGATAAGGGCAGATATAAAAAGAAAGATAAGGGAATTTTCTATTATGATGCTGCTATTTTAATTAAAAAATTATCTAAGATAACAAATAAATTTATTTTATTTAATGATAATATGAATATTCCACAAAAAGAAAGCACTTTGATTATTTTTAATGATTAAATATTTTGATAGTTTTTTTTATCCATATAAAAATTTCCTTGACGATAAAAAGTTAATTAAAATTAAATATTTAGATAAGGACCTTTTTAAAATCAAAAACTGCACATATGTTATAATGAATCCTAATTTATTAATTTCTAAAGATTATTCAAAATACATAATAAGTAATAAAAAAAGAATTATTTCTATTTTACCAATTAATATTTTCAAAACTAAAGATCTAAAAAATTTTCTAATTAGATTAAATAAAATCGGGGTTAAAAATCTTGTTATTCATCCTTACCTACAAGAAATTAAAAATTTAAGACAATTAAATACTATTAAGGATTTTATTAAGGAAAAAAATTTTAATATCTTTGTTACTACTGCAATTGGTTCAAAAAAATTATACCAAATAAAACCTTTGGAAATTCTAAATATGGTTCTTGATTTAAATATTTTTAATAAAGTTGTAGCTTCGCACATGGGTGGTTTTAAAGTTAAAGAATTAATGTGTTTAATGGATCAATATAAAAATTTATATGCAGACACATCATTTAGCTTACCTTACTGGAAAGATAGTAGTGTGGAGACTGATCAATCCTTTTTAATAAAAAGATTTAATAATCGTGTCTTATATGCATCTGATAGCCCTTATATGAAAAAAAATTTTGCATTAAAATGCCATCAATACTTTTTAAAAAAATATAATTTTACTAATAAGCAAAAAAATAATTTAATGTTTGATAATGCTAAAAGATTCTTTAAATAAAAAAATAAGAGAAATCAAAAGAAATGGTATATGCTTTTTACCTAATCAGCTGTCAAGTACAGAGTGTAGTAAAACAATTGTATTATTAGAAAAAATTTTAAAAAAAAGAATTAAAAAAAATCATAATATTGGAAACATATATGGCAGAATGCTCATAAGTTATTTTCATGATAATCCACTGTTACTTAAATTAATTAATTTCAGTGATGTTGATTTAGTTTTGAAAAAATTAATTGATGATCACTATGTATTAATTACATCAAATGCAATGGACGGATCATATAATGAAAGATATAAATTTTCAGATAATCCTGCAGGCATGGAATGGCATTCTGATTCAAGAATTGTTGGAGGAAATAAACTAGATAAGGGTTTTAATTATTTGGTTTTAGTTGCCCTTGATAATTTTACTGTAAATAATGGTGCTACGTTATATATACCCAAAAGTCACTTAATAAGGAAACCAATTAAAAGATTTAAAACCTACAAAAAAAAAAATATTTTAATAAAAAAAGGTAGTGTAGCAATTTTAGATGCAGCTTTATATCATAGGAGGGGAGATATTAGTGAAATTAGAAGATGGTCTATTTTTAGTATGTATGGGCCCTGGTTTATGAAGCCATACTATAATTTTGAAAAAATGTTTGGTAAAAAGTTTAAAAGTATTGATAAAAAATATCAAAAACTTTTACATTACAATTCGACACCACCAAAAAATCATAATATAAGGGTTCACACTTTAAAGTATTGAGATTTGATTTGATGAGTGTAGATAAATAAACATTAAATATTATGAATAATATTTCCATAATTGTTGCTCACCCGGATGATGAAACAATAGGATGTGGGGGAACAATCCTTAAATTGCTAGCTGCCAAAAAAAAAGTAAATTTACTGACTTTATCTGATGGAATTTCATCCAGATCAATTTCAAATAAATCGAAAAAAATAAGAACTAATAATTTTAAAAATGTTTTAAAAAGTTACAAATTTAACCACACCAAAAATTTGAACTTTCCAGATAATGCATTTGATAGCGTGCCTTTGATTGAAATTATAAAATCTATTGAAACTTTTATAAATTACACAAAAACAGACACAATTTTCACTCATTTTCCATCTGATTTAAATATAGATCATCAAATTACGTCTAGAGCAACTGTAACAGCTTCAAGGCCACAACCTGGACAAAAAATTAAAAATATTTTATTTTTTGAGGTTTTATCAAGTACAGATTGGTCAATTGATTTTAAAAAATTTAATCCAAATTACTTTGAGGATATTTCAAAATTTATTAAAGATAAAACAAAAATATTAAAATTATATAAAGATGAAATTAGAAATGAACCACACACAAGGTCACTACCTAATATAATAAGATTATCTGAATTAAGAGGAAACTCTGTTGGTATAAAAAATGCAGAGGCTTTTGAGATTTTTAGAGCGATGAATATACAAAAATTTTAAAAATGATAAAAATCCTAAAAAAAATTTTAAATTGGACACCAACACCTCAATTGAACATAATCATGAATTTAGTTGGATTAAATTTAATTATCTCATATTGCTGGAATCTATTTTTTAAAGTAATTTTTTTTAAATATAAAAAAAAACAAACTCTCATTAATCATGAACAATATGATCAATTATCAAAGAATGGAGTTTTGCAAATTGATAATTTTTTAAATGAGGATGATTACATTAAATTGAAAAATCTTATTGATGAAGAGACCAAAGAAAAATCTTCTTCAAGCACGGATTACAGTATTACACTGCAAACCTTTAACAAAATAAATCTCAGATCAAATATATTAACAAAATATTTTGGTGTAAATAGTGAACTTCAAAAATGTATAGAGTGTCTCTCTGGGATAAAATCAAAAATACAGCCTCCAATAGAATATAGAGTTATCAAAAATGAGAATAAAGTTCTAGATCACTACGATGATCAACAAGATAAGCTTCATAAAGATGTCTTTTATGACTCTTATAAGGCAATCATGTATCTCAATAATGTAGACAAAGGTAATGGAGCTTTTATTTATGCCCTAGGAACATCTTCATTAACTCTAGGGAATATTTTTTATAATTATATTAATGCAATCGTAGGTATAAAAAGTTATGAGCAAGTATATAAAAACTTAAACAAACAAAGCTTAGAAGCTAAAGAAAATAGTTTAATTATTATGAATGCAAGTGGATTACATCAAAGAGGAAAATTTAATATGGAAGGTGAAAGAAAGACCTTATTTATTGATTTTAGATACTTTCATTCACTTTATAATTTAAAATCCTTATTATAGATTTTAATAAAATAAATAATGATTAGTAAACTTTTAATTTCAACATCAATAAAATACTTTTTTTTTAAATTATTTCAATGCAAAATTTTATCAGTTAAAATCAATAACTACAAAATTAAATTTTTGATTTCAAATAAAAAAACTTTTGATAGAGCTCTATATTATTATGAAAAAGAAACTTTAGAATGGATCAATACTTTTCATAAAAAAGATATTTTTTGGGACATTGGTTCGTGTACAGGAGTTTATAGTATATATGCATCTATGGAAAAAAAATGTTTTGTATACGCATTTGAGCCTTTAATTTTAAATTTCAATTTAACTTTTGAGAATATGAAATTAAATAATGTGTTAGACCACTGTAGTGTTTTTAACTTATATTTAGGAGATAAAGACTATGTAGATGAAATATTTATAAAAGAAAATATAACAGGTGTCAGCCAGCAACTAAATATAAAAAATGAAAATTTCACAAGACAAGGCGTTTTAAAGCATTCTATTGATCATTTAATAGAAAACTTAGGATTTAAAGTTCCTAATCATATTAAAATAGATGTTGAAAGAACAGAATTGCAATTGATTAATGGTTGTAAAAAAACATTAGCCAAAAAAGAACTTAAATCAATAGCAATAGAGTGTCACAAGGAGTTTTATTATGATATTAATAAAGAATTAGTTAAAAATAATTTTAAATTAAAAAAAAAAGTAAGGCAATCAGAAACAGACTCAATTTTATACTATTATAAGGTGAATTAATTTTATGAAGGATTATTTTATAAAAGAAAAATTTAGTTTAAAGAGGTTTGGTTTAGAATCAGCAATTTTATTGTTTTTAGTAGATTCTTTATACTATTATTTAACAAAAAAAATTGATTTTATTTTTATATTTATTTTATTATTTTTGTTATTTATTATTCTAGCAAGCTTATTTAGAGAAAAGTTGTTAGCTCCTATTCATAAACTCTTCTTATTAATTTTTAGTTTAGTGTCAAAAGTTACTAATCCAATTTTGATTATCTTTTGTTATTTGGTGGGTATTTTACCTGTAGGAATTTTTTATAAACTTTATTATATAATTAATTCATATTTCAAAAAAAAAGAAGTTAAATTAAGTTATTGGAAAAACGCAGAGTTAAGTATAAAGAAAATTGAACTAGATGAGCAATATTGAAAATGTTTGAAATATTTAAATTTATTTACAAAAAAAGAAAATTTTGGATGTTACCTATTGCTTCTGCATTATTAATTGTCAGTATATTTTTATTAATAACTGGTTCATCAGCTTTAGCCCCAATGATTTATGCTATTTTCTAATCATAAAGCTTAAAGTTTTCTAAGATTGTTTCAGCCCAAACTCCATAACCTTTTTCATTAGGATGAGCATAATTTATTGGATACATAGACTTTCTAAATTCATAATCTTTTATTTTTGAATTATTAAAAATATCAATCAACTTAATATTATTCTTTTCACTAATTTTTTTAATTGCATAGTATTGATTACTTTTTTTATTATTAATAAAATTTTTAATTTCAGGTATAAAAAAAATAAATAATTCAGAAGTTCCACTTTCATGTTTCATTCTAGCTATAATCTTATTTAGAAGAAAATAGTTAGAATTTATATCATCACTATCTACAGCTTGTTTAAGAGTATAAGTTAAATTATCATTATATTTATAGTTATAATTATCCATACCTTTATTTTCTATACCCACTAAATATCGGATTTTGGAGAGTTTAAATTGATTAACAAATGAAGTTTGATCTTGTTTTTTGGAATTTAATAATTGTTTATATTTACTTTCTAAAATTTCATCAATTTGTTTACTTTTTTTTAATAAATTTTGTTTATATTCATCATTCAGGTATTGAACTAGAATTTTGTTTTTTTTCTCTAAAAAAAGATCGTAATTAATATCGTTTGTGGCGCTAAAAAGATAAATAATTTTTTTAGGCATTACTACTTTCTTAAATTCAATCAATGAACCCAACGCCATTAAAGGTCCATTGCCCCCAAAACCAAATGAAAGTGTTTTTAGTCCTTTTTTTGAAAGTTGACCTTGTAAAGTTTCATCATAGTTTACCGTTCCACCCATTGCGTAACTATCACCAATAATTAAGATATCCTGAAAATCTTGATCATAGTGTTTATCATTATTAATAAATCCATATCTATCAGTTAAAAAATAAGGATAGTAGTCATTTTCATTGTTCCCTAAAATATATGTATTCCTAAAGGTTGATAATGGCATTAAGCTTACATTATCACCTATAAAAAATTTTGGTAATAAGTTGTAGTTTAATTGTTTATTAAGTTTTTTCTCTAAATTCATTTTTTCATTTTTTTGACATTCATCACTTTTGCAAATGGAGTAAAATAATTTTTCATATTTTAATTCTAAAATAAAAAGTGATATGTATAATGTTGATATAAAAAATATAATTTGTTTTTTTAAAAAAATATTTGAGAAATAAAAAATTATTAAACCTATCAATAAAGAGATAATGAAAATAATAAAAATTAAATTTTCTTTATTAATGTTTAGTTTAAAAAAACAAAAAGTTAATATCGAGATAACACAGAGTAAGCTGAGCAACTTTAATTGATTATTAATCATAAATGTTGTAATAATTATCTCATAAATAATCTTAATGTAATTTATTTTCAATGTATATTTTAGGTATAAGCGCTTTTTATCATGATAGTGGAGCTTGCTTTTTAAAAGATGGGGAAATAGTTTATGCCTCACAAGAAGAGCGATTTTCAAGAATAAAAAATGACTCATCGTTTCCATCTTTAGCTATTATTGATGGATTAGAATTTTTAGACATTAACTTGGAAGAAGTCAGTGAAATAGTTTTTTATGAAAAACCTTTTTTGAAATTTGAAAGATTAATTTTAACTTATATAAAAAATATTCCATTTGGTTTATCACAATTTTTAAAGTCAATGATAGTTTGGGGTAAAGAAAAACTATTTCAAAGAAAACTCATTAATGATCATTTAAATAAAATATTACAATCAGAGAAAAAAATTAATTTTAAAATAAAATTTTCTGAACATCATTTAAGCCATTCTGCAAGTGCATTTTATCCAAGTAATTTTAAAGAAGCAGCAATTATAACTGCAGATGGAGTTGGAGAGTTTTCAACTACAACTATTTCTCATGGAAATGATGATAATATTACTATTATAAAAAAAATCGATTATCCGGACTCTTTAGGTCTCCTTTATAGCGCTTTTACTTATTATCTTGGTTTTAGGGTTAATTCTGACGAATATAAAGTAATGGGGCTTGCTCCTTACGGTGAGCCAAAATATAAATCTAAAATACTTAATTCTTTAGTTGACGTTAAAGATGACGGAAGTTTTATTTTAAATCAAAAATATTTTTCATATTCAACTGGTTTGGTGATGACAAATAAAAATTTTGACAATTTAATGGAAAAAAATCAAAGAAAAAAAAATGGCCCGATAAATCAAAATCATATGGATCTAGCATCATCTATACAATCAATAACTGAAGATATTATGATCCTAATTTGTCGGCATGCAAAAAAAATTACAAATTCAGATAATTTGTGTTTAGCTGGGGGGGTAGCATTAAATTGTGTTGCTAATGGAAAAATAATAAATTCAAAAATATTTAATAAAGTTTGGATTCAACCAGCCGCAGGTGATGCTGGTGGTGCATTAGGAGCTGCTTTAGTAAGTTTCTATAATAAAAAAGAAAACATAAAAAAAAAACTTTCTAAAAAAAAAGATTTAATGAAAAACTCTTATTTAGGTTCCATTATAAAAGATAGTGAAATTGAATTACATTTATCCAAACAAAAACTAGATTTTATAAAATTTAATAAGTTTTCTGATATTTGTGAGAAAGTGTCAGATGACTTGACTAATTCATTAATTATTGGTTGGTGTCAAGGCAGAGCAGAGTTTGGACCTAGGGCTTTAGGACATAGGTCGATTTTAGCAGATCCAAGAGTTGTAGATATGCAAAAAAAATTAAATTTAAAGATTAAGTTTAGAGAGAGTTTTAGACCATTTGCACCAATTGTTATGAGGGAACACTTAGAGGAATTTTTTGAACTAGATGAAGATAGTCCATACATGCTAGTTGTGAAAAAAGTAAAACAAAAAAAACTTATAAAAGTAAATGAGAGTGTATCAGGATTTGTAAAAATAAATCAAGTAAGAAGTGTTATACCGGCTGTTACTCATGTAGATAATACTGCAAGAATTCAGACGGTAACAAATGAAAATCAATTTATATATCCTTTAATAAAAAAATTTTACGAAAAGACCGAGTGTCCAATGCTTGTAAACACTAGCTTTAACTTAAGTGAAGAACCAATTGTAAATAATGCAAATGACGCAATCAATTCATTTATGAAATCTGGTTTAGATATTTTGGTATTGAATAATTATTATATAAAAAAATAGATGCATATTCTAATAGTACCTTCTGAATATCCAACAAATGATCATAAATTAGGAGGAATATTTACAAAAGAACAAGAAACCTATCTTAAAAGATATCATAAATTAGGGGTAATTTATGTTTATTTATTTTCAGTAAAAAAACTATTTACAAACTTATTTTATAATATTTTAAGATGCAAAATTAAAAATAGATTATTCATATATTATTTCCCAAGATTGCCATATTTAAAGTATCTAAATTATATGACTCATTATTTTTTTTTTCGAAAAGCTTTTGAAATTTATATAAAAAAATATGGAAAACCTGACCTATTGCATGTGCATTTTTCTGAGTTTGCTATTTGGACAGCTTATAAGATAAAAAATATATATAATATTCCCTATGTTATAACTGAGCATTCGACAGATTTTTTAGATGGAAAGTATGAAAAGACTTATCCTAAAAAATCCAAAATTTATAAAAAAATACATCTAGCGTTTAAAAATGCTAAACAAATCATATGTGTCAGTTCAATATTAAAAAAAAAAATTAAATTTCTTTATAAACTTAAAGACTCGAAACTTTCAGTTATTCCAAATTTATCATTTGATAGTGGCTTAAAGACAGTAAAAAAAGTAAACGATTTAATTTTTGTTGGTAGTTTTGATGAAAGAAAAAATCCTATTTTATTATTAGAGGCATTTAAAATCATTTATGCTAAAAAAAGTAAAATGATTATGATTGGAGGAGGGCCATTAAGATCAAAAATTGAAGAGTTTATTGAGAAGAATAAACTTAAAAATTACATTAAGATTTATCCTCCCCTTAATAAATTATCTGTTTTAAAATTAATAAATAAAAGTAAAATTTTGGCACTACCAAGTTTTTTTGAGACTTTTGGTATAGTAGTTATTGAAGCTTATTCTTTAGGCGTACCAGTTGTTATGACTGATAGTTTAGGGGTTAGAGATTTATATAATCTCAAATCATCAATATTAATAAAAAAAAAGGACCCCAAAAACTTTGCGAAAGGGTTAAATAAGCTATTAAATAATTACAATAAATTTGAAGCGAAAAAAATAATTAATTTTTATAAAAAAAATTTTTCCCCTAGCGTTGTAATCGATAAAATAAACAGTGTATATAAATCATAATTATGTGTGGATTTTCCTTTTGTGTATCAAGAAATAAAATTTCTGTTAATGAGATAAAATTAATGAATAAGAAAATTTCTCATAGAGGACCGGACAAAGAAAAATTTATAAATTCAAAAAATTTAAAAATATTTAAGAGTAAAGATAAAATTAATTTTTTAGCAGGTTTTAGAAGGTTAAAAATTATAGATTTGTCAGACAAAGCAAATCAACCAATGATTTATGATAAAAGATATTTAATTATATTTAATGGTGAAATTTATAATTATATAGAATTAAAAATTAAATTAATCGAAAAAAAATATAAATTTAAAACTAAATCAGATACTGAAGTAATTTTAGCAGCCTACGATTATTGGGGAAAAAAGTGTTTTGATTTATTTAATGGTATGTGGTCATTAATTATCTATGATCTAAAAAAAAATAAAATGATAGCTTGTAGAGATAGATATGGTGTAAAGCCATTATATTATAGAAAGATAAATAATTCTTTTTATTTCGCCTCAGAAGTTAAGCAATTATTAATACTAGCAAAAGAAAATATAGTGAATAAAAAATCACTTTCTAATTATTTACATCACGATTTATCTTTTGATGAAGAGCAAACTTTTATAGAAAATATATATCAAGTTAAACCAGGTCATTATATTGATTTTGATTTGGTGAAATTTAAATTCACAAAAAAAAAATGGTATCATTTTAAAAAAAAGATATTAAGAACAAAATATTTAAAAAAAGAAATCGCTGATACCCTAGAAAACTCTATAAAATTAAGATTAAGGTCAGACGTTAAAGTGGGTATCTCGTTGTCAGGTGGTATAGACTCCACAATAATAGCGAGTAAAATTGCTACTATTAAAAAAAAATTAACTAAAGAAATTTATACGTTCACTTCAAGATCAAACGATAAAAATGACGAATATGAATATGTAAAAGAATTTAATAAAATGTATGATTTTAAAAATATTCCAATTAATCTGAATTTTGAAAATTTCAAAAAAGATTTTTTAAAAATAGTAAAACAACATGACTTCCCGATTTCAAATCTTTCAATATTTTCAGAGTGGGAGGTATTTAAAATGATGAAATCAAAAAAGATTACTGTGAATATTGATGG
>ENA-UOXV01003303-UOXV01003303.1-marine-metagenome-genome-assembly--contig:-NODE-3303-length-19781-cov-8.974805_pt1 | contig 19781 bp, 17 predicted proteins | sample MGYA00238165_ERZ766961 | MGnify/ENA primary metagenome ERZ766961 (study PRJEB28924, sample SAMN03173240) | marine metagenome | biome: Marine; feature: Water; material: Subsurface seawater | place: North...
CCATCCGTATCTGCGTCATAAGTTGCCGTGCTCATGTCTCCACCACCCCCACCCGTCAAATCAGCGGTCCATTCAAGGTTTCCACTCATATCACTTTTAAGAACATACGTTGCATCAGTAGAGTCTGCATCAGGCAACGTCAATGTATAAGACGTCGTTACGGCAGCTGGTGCTTGGAATCCTACATATTCGCCATCTGCGTCATCATCAAGACGAAGTTCTGCGCTTGCGGCATCAAGACTCAGGATACCTTCGTTAGAAAGGCCCATGAGTTCTAAAGCAGGATCTCCAGAAAGCACTCCGAAATCGTCGAGTTGTTGCCAGCCAAACGTAAGATCGCCGGCTTCTTCTATAGTAGTAGAGGCTTTGTTTTGAATGGTGAAACTGCTTTGTTCTACGAGTGTTAAATTTGTTTCGTCTATAACAGAGCTTGTAAAACGAAGGGGGGCGGAGCTTTTTTGTGTTAGAACATTATCATTTTCATCTTCTGCCTCGGCGGTCGCGAAATCGAGAGGAAGGAGTTCTAATTCAAAGTCACTTTCTCCTCGGCCAAGTATTTGGAAAACTTCTTCTGCTCCTCCTCCAGCAGCAATACCAAAGGTGAGCTTTCCTTCTTCACTTAATTCTGTGACATCTGTTGCCGTGAGCGTGATCCAAGAAAAGAGAAGATCGTCTTGTGCGTCGTTCTCGTGAAAGAAGTTAATGTCATAAGAATCGTCATCTGCGGCAGTTCCGTCGCCACTGGTTCGTATAAAGTTAAGCATGTCGACGTTAGCGACGTCCGTGGCTCCATCATCTTTGGTGATGCTAATGCCTCCGGTTACTTCGGAGCTGATGTTAAGGACTCCTGCGCCTTTGGCCGAGAGATTGACGGAAACATCCGTGGCATCTCCACTCGCGGAGAGTACTGAGTGACCGAATCGATCTATATTTTGTCCGTTTAGGTCAATGTCTTCATTAAGAGGATTTGTAAGACCGGTTGTTGTTCCTCCCAAACTTGCATAAGGAGTACAAGAAGATCCATCGGCGTTACAAAGTTCGGAGATTCCTAATTTAGAAGGAAAGACGGATGCGACTTCTGTCGTGAGTGTACTGAGGGCTCCGGTTCCAACCTTAAGTCCGTGAAAACATTCGCCGTCATCAATAGTAGTGTCGCCATCATAATCTATATGTTCTGATCCTGCGGGGCAGGCACCCGTGACCGGATTAATCGCCACTCCAACACCAATAATGTCATCTGTAGCATCTCCTGTAGTAGTGGCATCGTTTCGGAAGAAGTTCTTTACACTGTCGACAATACTATTGAAATCATCCGCGGTAAATCGATCACCGGCGGACTTGCTTTCAATTTCGTTGGCCGTAGCAATGGTCTCTGTTTGCGCCAAAGTCACGTTCCCAGCGGTCAGAAGACCGATAGTGATCGCGAGGATCAAAACCCGCTGAAGCCAGAGGGCGCGCCTAGAAAGGAGCATTGGAGAAGAAGAGGTTTGCATAGAGTGTGAGAAGGACTTTTAATCAGATGCCAAAGTTGTGGCTCGATTTATTGGTAACAGTTTACCTGGAAGGGAAAAGTCCTGACAAGAGTTACAAGGACAAAACTCGTTGACATCAGAGGGAAAAAACGTTTTCTTTGGGGACATGAGTACAAAAACTATCCACAAAAAACCGGTGGTTCCACAGGAGGATCCGTCATTATGGCTAAAAACATGTCTTGTAAAAAGTAGCTTTTGGGGAAATTAAAATCGGTTTACAAAACAAGGAAAGCTTCTTATAGAGTTCTTTTTTTGATCACTTTTATTGTTCAGCTTTTTGTTTCTTGAGTATTTTTATGGTTCATCTTTTATGGCTTTTAAAGCTGCTTTTGAGATGCTGTTATTGATTTATATTTGTATTTTTTAAGGCGTTTCTTTTTTTATCTGTTTTTTAAGGTTGTTTTTTCTACCTATTTCCAACAGGTATAATACCTTCTGTGGAGTGTTTTTTTGTAACTCGTTGTTCGTTTGTCATTACATTTTGTATATTTTTTCTATTTAAAATGCACCCCTCCCCTACTCTTGTCCTCATTTCTCGTGAGCGCTTACTGGCATTGGGTTTTCTGTGATTTGTGATGGCTTTCAAGAGGGGCTGTTTTATTTTTTAAGATTTTTATTTTTTTATGATGTTTTGAGTTTTATGATGTTTGAATGTTTCTTCTTGATGGCTTACTTACTGTTATTTCGATGTCATTACATAGTATTGCTATGGCTTTGGTATGCGGAAAAAGAGGCATCTTCTTTTTTAAGGCTTTATTTTCAAAAAATATTAAGGTCCAAAAAAAGCCACAAGAAAATCTTCTGGCTTTTTCTGGCGGGACCGACGGGACTCGAACCCGCGACCTCCGCCGTGACAGGGCGGCGCTCTAAACCAACTGAGCTACGATCCCGAACGTATTAAAGTTGCTGTAGAAACAGCCTGGTCATTTTAGTCCTGGATTTCCGATCGTCAACTTTTTTAATTACTTTAATGAATGGTGTTTTCATGCTTTCATCACTGGGTCCCGGGTCTAATCGCCCGGGATGACAGAATAAAAGAGAACTTTTTTTAATCTTCTTTGACGTCAAACCCGCTATAGACTTCATCGACATCATTGACTTCTTCAAGTGCATCAGTGAAGCGTTCGAGTTTATCGAGTATTTCTGAATCGGAAACAACTTTTGGGTCTTTGGCACGATACTGGGGTTCTGATTTTATAATGGTGATACCCTGGCTTCCGAGTGCGTTTTGGACACTGGAGAGCTCTTTAAAGCTGGTTATGACTTCTGACTCCCCTTCCCGGTCGTAGGTAAAATCTTGAGCTCCGGCTTCGATGGCGGCTTCAAAGAGTTCGTCTTCGGATTTATCTTCATTTTTTATGACAATGATCCCCACATGATTAAACATGAACATGACGCTTCCCTGGGAGCCCATGTTGCCCCCTGACTTGCTCCAGGCGGTTCTGACGTCAGGAAAGGTTCTATTAATGTTTTCGGTCAGTGCGGTAACAATAAAAGGAATGCCATCGGGTCCAAATCCTTCGTAGACTTGTTGGCTGTAGACAACGGAGTCTTTGTCGGCTCCGGAAAGCTTTTTGAGAATACGCTCTATGTTGTCTCTAGGGACTGAATCGGCTTTGGCATTGGCAATAGCGACCCGAAGACTCGCATTGGTCTCAGGATTGGGGTCATTACGACCGATCACATTTAAAATTTTAGAATGTTTTGTTAAAATCTTCCCGCGTTTGGCATCTGTTGCGGCTTTCTTGTGCTTGATCGAGTTCCATTTAGAATGTCCAGATATCTTACGGAGCGTTATAAACTACGAGTAAGATCCTATTGATTTCTTTTATTTTTTCAAGGAAGGCAGGGCTTTGATTTCTGCTTCAGTAAGATGTGAAACCTTTCCTGGAGCAAGATCAAGAAGTTTTATATTTTCGATTCGTATTCGAAGGAGGTCTGTTACTTCATAGCCGAGTGCTTCACACATATATCGTATTTGTCGTTTTTTGCCTTCACGGAGGGTGATACGAAATTGTTTATCGTTGATCTTTGTGATGCGACAAGGGCGCGTCAGTCCATCCTCGATATGAATACCTTTTTCCATTTTTTCGAGATCGCCAGGGCGAATCGCTGGGGTGACTTGGACTTCGTATTCTTTTTCGTGTTCAAACTTCGGGTGCATGAGCTGGTGGGTCAGCTCTCCGTCATTGGTAAGCAGCATGAGTCCTCTTGAGTTTTTGTCTAAACGTCCGACGGGAAAGACTCGATGAGATCCAAAATCAAAACTGGCGAGACTGGCATGGTTGGAAAACTTTCGGAGTGTTGATTCCACGCCGATGGGTTTATTGAATTTTAGATAAATAATCCTTGGTGTTTTGGTGGTTTTAATAGGCTTCCCGAGGAGAAGAATGGTTTCTTCCCCACTGACGCGATCCCCTAGTTCGGCAATAGTACCATCGACTCTTATCTGTCTTTTTCGAATAAAGTCCTCCGCATCGCGGCGAGAACAAATACCCTGTTGGGAGAAAAATTTTTGAAGGCGAATTTTGTCTGTCATGTGTTATGCCGTGGACGATCTACGGCTCATGCTGATAATACCAAGAAGCATAAACATCATAGCTAGAAATCCCCACATCGTGGAGGGGCCCGTTTCGGTGAGATGGGTTGAAAAACTCAGCACTGCGCCATCTGATTCCAGTCCAGTATCATTAACCGTTACGATACGTACTTCGTAGTTTTCATTCGTGTCGACATCAATTTCTACTTCTTGGATGTCGGTTCCGATGGAATAACCACTGTCCCAACTGCCACTTTCTTTGCGGGTGTAGATAACCTGATCAGCCAGACGATCGCCAAGTGAGGGTGTCCATTTGAGTATTACGACACTGTCTGATTTGAGTCGTGTGTCATCCACCTGTAGGTTTTGAGCATTCATGGGAGGGTAGATGGTCTGAGGTTCTTTTTTTGGGGCGGGTTCTTCTGGGTCGGGTGTTATGACGGGGGCCTTTGGGGCTCTCTTGAGTTCGCGAGGTTCTGGGGCGGGAAGAATTGGCGCGGCAGGTTCTTCTTCTATGACTGGTACAGGGACGGTAAAACTGAGAACATCCCCTTTTCCATTAAGAACGCTTTCGCCAGCGGCATTTTGTATGCGATTGCTGGCGGTGACTTGGTAGGTCGTACCGGCTTCTAGAATATCGGTATCAAACTCTAAGATGACACTGCTTCCAATAAATTCAGCTTGTGCAACGGGAATCGGTGTGTCTTTGTCGTTGAGCACACGAAAAGCCGTTTTGGGATTGTCTGCGGTGGTGGGGTCGGACATATTGATAATGATTTCGGTCGACGAAAGATATTCAATCGATTCAAGGGTCGGTGGATTGGGTGCTTTAGGGGTTGCTGAAATTTCAGGAGAATATTTATTTGATTCGTTGTCCTCATCATCAATCGCGGTAATAGCGACATAGTAGAGCGTTCCGTTTGTTAAATCTGTTAGGGTGTGTGAATTAGACTCCGACAGGACTTCTTTTTCATATATGTCTCCGGCTTTGGTAACGGACTTGGTTCCGTAGTAGATCTTGTATCCTGTTACGAGTCCATCTTTGTCAGTGCCTTCGTCCCAGGTGATATCGAGGGTTTTGTTCCCGGCGGTTAATTGTACGTTTTCCACGTCCGCTGGCGGTGTGAAAAACTCCTGAGCCTGCGCGGAGAAAGCTGTCAGGGTTAAAAGGAATCCAGAGAAAACGATTTTTGTGTATTTTTGCATGAGACAATAAGTCATGATTAGTCTCATTATATCAGGAGGGAGAGGGAAGTGGCAAGGGAAAACAAGGCTTTGGCGTTATTGTCTGAGAGAAATTCTTATTTTCCAAAGAGCTGTACTAAGTAGATTTCTTTTTCTTCATTTTGAGCGATCCCAAGTCCAATGCGTTTCCATTTTCCCAAGAGGAGATTTCGACGGTGTGATCCTGAGTTTTCTAGGCCCTGGAGAGCCAGCTGGTAAGTACTTCCAAAGCTGAGGTTCTCAGAATACTGTCCATCAGGGAGTTTTTCTTTTTTCATTCGCTGTTCAAAAGAAAGGCCACTCGGGCTGGTGTGCGAAAGAAAGTTTTCTTCGGCCATTTGTTGGGCGTAGGCTTGTGCAATACGATTGAGTTCACTGTCTGCCACAAGCGTTCCGGATCCATATTTTTTACGGAGGGTGTTACTCCAGTGACGAAATCCAGGAATGGAAAATCCGGAAGGTTGTACAAAGTTCCAGATATGAACGGGAAGAACTTGGGTGGGAAAAATATAAACGGCTTTATTAAATAAGACTTCCCCTTGGTCGGAAACAAATTCAACAATATGCGTTCCAAATTCTTTGGGGGTGAAGTTCAGTGAGAAGGCATGGTGAGGACCTTTTTTGACAGAGAGTTCTTCCACCCATCCAGAAGGCAGTGTGACGTAGGCATGGTCGCTGATTGTTGTGTCGCGTCGACTGATTTTTCCTCGCAATCGAACGGGATCAAGACCATGAAGGAATCGCTTATAATTAGAAACGGTAATGCCTTTTTTTTCCTTATCCATAAATCCCGGGAAGAGATGTAGGTTTTCAAACGTTGATTTTTTCCAGTTCGTGCTTTGTTGTTCGATACTTCCGTCTCTTGATTCGGCAAAAAACAAATCTATAGCGAGTCTTTGTTGTGTGTTAAAACGGTGAAAAAAATCATAAGGAAGCTCTATCTCAGAGAGAACACCTTCTATAAAGAGTGTTTTTCGAGTTGATCCTTGGGAAAATATGATCTTCGTGAGTGTTGTGAGATCTTCTTTGTTCCAGCTTAGATGAGCTTTTTTCTCTTCGGGTGTGACGCTTAGTTGCAGGGTTGTTTCGTATGTTTTTTGGGAAGAAGGAAAGAGGCGCTCTCTTTCTTGAGATTGGACTTCTATCGTCCCAACGCGGGAGAGGGTTTCGTCATCAAGCACGAGTCCTATTTGGAAAGTTCCTGTATGAAGAAATGGTACGGGGATGGCAAAATTATTGCCTGAAATTTTTCCTGTAAAATGTTCTTGATCATCCGTTTTTGATCCATCGTCGCGAATTTTTTGAAAGAAAATAGTGGCCTTTTTAGGAGTTTTGTCATCGGTGGTACCCGCAATTTCGAGAACGGTTCCGGTATATATTTTTTGGGGAATAGAATCACGAAGGGTGATATTCTCAAAAAAATCTTGATCGATATGTGTTCGTGGTTCCGGAAAATAAGATCGTTTTCGTGGAGCCGTATTATGGTATTCCTCTCGTTTTTCCTGCATTTTTTCAACGACTGATTCTGGGACCGATTCATTCGAAATAGCCGACGAAAGTTGCGGTCGTATGAATTCAGGAATCGCTACTTCGTGTTCGTTTGGGAGTTTTACCACTTCAAAATCAACCGTCAGGACGCCTTTTGATATGGGAGCAAGATTGACAAAGGCTGCTTCAGAAAGATCAATAATGCGCTCTTTGTGGTAGGGACCTCTGTCGTTGACCCGCACCGTAACAGATTTGTCTTTATAGCTTACTTTGATCCAGGTATTAAAGGGGAGGGTGCGATGGGCGGCGGTGAGAGCGTTTTTGTCGTAGGTTTCGCCATTAGCGGTGGGGCGACCATGGAAATCATCGCCATAAAAACTGGTCGTGCCAGATCCAGAATAGACATAAGGCTCGGTGAAACCTTTTTCGGCAACTTTCGTGGCGCGATAGATCATTTCTGCAACTTCGCCTCGACTGAGTGATTCATGAGGAGAGGGTTCGGATCCATTAATAAGACGAAATTCTTTTCCGGCTTTTATTAGGGGAACATGCCAATCTTGTTTCTTTTCGGAGGTTTCGGGAAGAGCTTCAAAAACATGAAGCGTCATTTTGAGCATTTCAGCGCGAGAGACTTGTGCTTTCGGGTGGAAGTTTCCATCAGCATAGCCCTGAATAATACCTTGTTGTGCGGCGGCATTGACATAGCGTGCGTACCAAGCCTGGTCAGGAACATCAGAAAAAACACTCGGCCCACCGAGAGAATTTTTGACTGCACTCATGAGTATTTTGACGGCTTCGGCGCGAGACACGGCCTGGAGTGGTCGAAATGATCGCTCATCTCCCCCCTCACTATAGCCTTCAATTACACGTTTTTGTTCTAAAAATTCAATCGCATGAAAATAAGGGTGTGTGGTGTCGACATCCTTAAAAGTGGCCTGTGCTGATCCAAAATTCAAGAGGATCAGTCCTGCCACTCCCCAGTAGAGGGAAGATGTTTTATGACGAAGCGGGAATATCACTTTGAGCATAGGTAAATTTCCAAGCGTCCTTATCGTACTGAAAAAGCTCGTGCGTGGCAAAGAAGCGCGGTATTTCTTCGGCGGCATTTTGAAGACTGTCTGAGGTGTGAATGAGGTTTTTTTGGTTGGAAGAAGTGAGGTCTCCACGGATCGATCCCCGGTCCTGGGCGCTGAGTCCTGCGATATGACGCACTTCTTTAATCGCTTCAATGCCTTCTATCACCAGTGCGATCGAAGGTCCTGAGCTCATAAAAACGGAGAGTTCTGGATAAAAGGGACGATCGAGTACATGCGCATAGTGTTCTCGTAATAAATCATCATCAAACTGTATCATTTTCGTCCCGATTATTTTTAATCCTTTTTGTTCAAAACGCTTCAAAACTTCATGAATGAGTCCCCGCTGAACGGCGTCGGGTTTGATGAGTACGAGGGTTTTTTGGGTGGGATACATAGGCGGGTAAGAGGGAAAAAAATGACCCGTTCAGAAGGCAAAGCTTTCTTGCACGGGTCATATATTTTACGGCGTTTTTAGAAAGGCAGATCTTCAGCTGAGATGTCTTCGCCAACGGCAGGCTCGGCTGCTGCTGGTGCAGGAGCGGGTGAAGAATTGTCATAGCTTCCGCCTCCACCTCCGCCTTTGGGCGTAAGAATGATCATATTATCTCCTACGATTTCGGTTCGGTAGTGCTTGATATTTGCATCATCCTCCCAGTTTCGAGTTTGAAGCCGTCCATCGATGTACACTTTCGTTCCTTTCTTGAGGTATTCGCCACAGATCTCAGCTAATTTTCCCCAGACGACGATATTGTGAAATTCTACTTCTTCTCGTTTTTGACCACTGGCGTCTTTCCAGCTTCTATTGGTTGCGATTCCAAAAGTACAGACGGATTGTCCGCCTTGGGTTTGTTTGAGCTCGGGTTCACGGGTTAAGTTTCCAATAACCTGTGCTCTGTTCAATGAATTCATCGTAAAAAAAGTTAAAAAATACCAAGAGCAATCAAAATTTTAGAGCAAGAATAAGAAAGGGCAAATATTTCATTGAAATTTAATGTTGAAAAATTTGACAGTTATTTGAAGAAGTTTAATTTGGTGGCAATTTAACTCTCTTCTCCCATGCCTGAAGCGCTCGTTGTTCCCGAAACTTCGTTTCCTCTTTATGTACTTGATCAGCATCAATCATCAAAAACTTTAGTGGCCGATGGTATTGCGTCCTCTTTTGAAGACTCTCTTGGCGATGGGGTTCAAATTATTGAACGGAATGAACAATCTGTGACAGAACAAGTAGCCGAAGAGGCGGTTGATTATTTAGTTGTTCGAAGTGCTACGAAAGTTCGTAACGAGGCTATGGATCAGTTGTCACCAAATCTTATCGGTATTGGTCGGGCGGGTATTGGTGTGGATAACATTGATGTGGAAGAAGCTTTGGGCCGAGGAATCTTGGTACAAAATACACCGGAGGCCAGTACGGAATCAGTTGCAGAACATGCTTTTGCGTTAGCTATGAGTTTGCTGAAAAAGCTTTCTCAAAATTCACAACAACTTCAGCATGGTGAATTCAAAAAAAATAAAACAGAAGAGATGGTCGGAAAAAATGTTCTTATTATTGGAGCTGGGAATATTGGTGTTTCAGCGGCGGCTAAGTTTAATGGATCTGGGGCGAATGTTCGAGCTTATGATCCGTATGCCAAACATGATGGTTATCTATATGGGACAACAACCGAAGGTTTTTCTGGAAGTTTTGCTACGAAGAAAGTAATCGATCGTTCTCGGGCTAATTCTATGCCGATTGTGAAAGACCCGGAAAGACTGAAGGATCTTATTGCGCAAGCGGATATTATTTCTCTGCATACGCCCGATGTTCCAGAACCCATTGTGAATGAAGAATTTTTGTCACATGTAACACCTGGCACGATGATTTTGAACACCGGTCGTAAAACAGCGGTTGATCATGTAGCGTTGATTCAGGCGATAGAAGAGAATGATGTGGCGGTGGGATTGGATGTTTTGCCACAAGAAAAAGGAACCGTGCGTGATCATTCAGAAGTGAATGCTTTAATCGCTTTGCAGGAAGAAGGGCTTCCTGTCGAATTGACGTCGCACACGGCGGGAAATAGTACACGAGCTCAAGAATGGATCGGGGAAGATATGGCCGAAGCAGCGGAAAATATTTTGCGACATGGAAAACTCCAGACGATTCCTGCCGATGGGACTTCTCTTCAGACGGATATTCCAAACGAAGCTCGTCGTTTGATTATTTTTAATGAGGATGAACAGGGTATGGCGAAAGCGTTGGTAACAGCTCTTGCCGACCAGGGGCTCAATAGTCATCGTGCACCGATTGTCGTGGGACGGATTTTTCGAAAATTAGAACTCGATATTCAGGCCTTTGATCTTACCAATGGAGCGCCTCAGGAAGTGCTTATAAAAGTGCTGGCCGCACTGGAGTCTTTACCTGAAGATGTCGCGGGGAAAGTGAAGCGTGCTTTAGTCTACTAGGCGAAGTAGCGCTCTCGAACCAAGTTTTTGAGTTCTGAAATTTTGATACGTTCTTGTTTCATCGTGTCGCGATCTCGGATCGTCACGGTGTCGTCTTCGAGCGTATCGTAATCAACCGTTACGCAGACAGGCGTTCCTATCTCGTCTTGGCGTCGGTAACGTTTTCCGATGGCGCCTGATTTATCAAACTCACAGTTTCCTAAGGATTGAAGATCTTTGAATATTTCATGTGCTTTTTCGGAGAGGCCGTCTTTTTTCATCAGGGGCAGGATAGCCACTTTGACCGGAGCGAGCTTGGATGTGATCTTCATGACGGTGCGCTCGGATCCATCTTCAAGTTTTTCTTCGGTGTAGGCTTCGCACAGGACGGCTAGAATAGTCCGATCAAGTCCCCATGTGGGTTCGATGACATGGGGAATGAATCGTTCGCCAGTGGCATCATCAAAATATTCGAGTTTCTTTCCGGAATGTTCTTGGTGTTGAGTCAGATCAAAATTGGTTCGGTAGGCTAATCCGTACAATTCTTTTTTTCCAAAAGGAAAATCAAATTCTAAATCTACTGTGCGCTTAGAATAGTGTGAAAGTTTTTCTTGCGCGTGTTCAAGTTCATGGACGTGCTCAGCTTTGAGGCCAATCGTATCACACCAGTCTTTCATGCGACCGAGCCAGGCTTCGAAAACTTCTTTCCACTGTTCTTCGCGGATGAAGTATTCAATTTCCATTTGTTCAAATTCCAGCCGACGGAAGATAAAGTTTCCCGGTGTGATTTCGTTTCGAAAAGCTTTTCCTTGTTGGGCAATCCCAAAAGGAAGTTTGACGCGCATAGAATCCAGAATGTTTTTGTATTCCAGAAACATCGCTTGGGCGGTCTCAGGTCGGAGATAGGCGGTTGCTCCGGCTCCAGTTTTAGCCATTTGAGTCGAAAACATCTGACTGAATTTTCGGACGTCCGAGAGATCTGTTTTGCCACACTTTGTGCATTTAAGGTTGTTGTCTTTGATGATTTTAGTCACTTCTTCATCGGGCAATCCTTCGCAGTCTTGGCCCAAAGCATCTTCGACCAGATGATCGGCGCGAAATCTTGCTTGGCAATTTTTGCAGTCGACGAGTTGGTCATTGAATCCACCGACGTGTCCACTGGCTTCCCAGGTTTTGGGATGCAAGATGATGTCTGCATCGATACCCACGACGTCTTCTCTGTTTTGGACAAAGGTCTGCCACCAGAGGTCTTTGATGTTCTTTTTGAGTTCGGCTCCGTAGGGGCCATACGTATAAGAGTTCCCAAATCCTCCGTAGATTTCTGATCCAGGGTATACAAATCCACGACGTTTACAGAGCGCGATAATTTTATCCATATGAAAAAGATTACTTAAGTTCAGCCTCTACGGCTGCTTCGAAAGCATCGGGGCCAATGGCTCCGGGCATAATCTGCGTACCAATGAAAAGCGCTGGGGTTCCGGTGACGCCGTACTCCCCTCCTTCGTTCATGTCTTCACGAATTTCAGCATCCCCGACTTTGTCAGCGAGACAGCTGGCAAAACTTTCACCATCAAGATCAACTTTTTGAGCGAGTGTTTTGAAAAACTCGGTATTGATGGCGTCGCCTTTTTTGCTCCAGGTTGCCTGTTCATCAAAAAGTTCATCGTGAAAACTCCAATATTTTTCATGATCTCCGGTTTCAAGTGCGCAATTTGCTGCGCGGTGGGCGAGCATAGCATCTGCATGAAACCCAAGGGGAAAGTCTTTCATGTAGTAGGTAATCTTACCTTCTTTTATAAGTCTTTGGATCAGGTCTTTGTTTTGGTCATGAAGTCTTTTGCAGTAAGGACATTGATAGTCGGTGAATTCGATAACGCTTACTTTCCCATTTCCTTGGCGCGGTTCTTCGGCGAGATCAAAAGAAGGTGGTTCTATAAATTTTCCGATGCGAAAGTTTACTTTCTTTGAGTCGACTAAGTACTGTCCTTCTTTTTCTTGTACAACGGCTTGAATTTGAACATTGGCGAGTGCCAAGAGTCCGTCTTTGGTGAAGGTTGAAAATCCATCTCCTAATACATAGGCGGGTAATCCCTTCAAGCCGAAGCGTTCTTTGATGGCACTTCCTTCCTCGGAGTTGATATCAACATTCCGCACGAGCATTGCGGGGGTAAAGACTTGTTTAAGGGTTGCGATACTTTGCGTTGGGTTGCAACTTGATCCACATGTCGGATCATTGAGTATGAGAAGTTCTACAGGGTTTCCGTCTACGGGGATCCATGTTTTCCCTTCGTGCGTTGCAAATTGATTTTCTTCCGAGAGGGTGGCTAAGAAATCGTCTTTCAGTTTGTCGACGGTCACACAGGTCTGTCCATTGGGAAGACGGACGGTGCTGGCATCTTCCATTGAAAGATCTTGACTACCAGAGTTAAGAGGTTGGTAGACTAAGCTTCCGATCAAAAGACCAGAGAGCAATACTACTAAGGCGCCGAGAACGTTTGTTTTAGATTGAGACATTTAAAAAAAGAGAGGCTCTCTTATGTATACTATATAATAAGTATTAAGAGCTTATAAAATATGATTATCCACCACAAGAACCACTGGGGCCAGCGCCCAAAGAAGCGGTCTGTGAACTTGCCATAAATTGGATGGGAGCAATGCTTACTTCTTGGTACTGGAAAGCTTGTGCCTGAACCACTTGTGACTGAAGGACAAAGCCTAAAAGGATTCCTACCACCCCGGTGCCGATATAAAGAGGAGTTTTCATATGCTCAGGGATTGTAAAGTCCCCTATTGAAAAAGCAACGGAAAAGAGTTGAAAACATTGCGCTGGTGTGCTACAATGAAAGGAATTGATTATTTTACTTTTCTTGATCCATGTCTGACGCAGAAATTATCCAAAAACTATCGACCAGCCTTCGTTCGGCGACGGCCTCTCTTGCCTCGGCTGAGAAATGGTTGTCCGTATTAGCCGGAGAAGAAGGGGTTGAGATAAATCCTTTAAAAGGTGAAATTAAATATTCTGCTTCGGTGAGAGTCGAGGAGGCTGAGGATGATGACTCTCAGGTTATTGAAGGAGTCTTTGATGGACAAAATATGTTGGGAAGTGATGAGAGTTTGTATCCGGTTCCTGCCAACTATGCATCAAAATCAAAATTGGTCGAAGGCGATCAACTTAAATTGACTATTCAGCCCAACGGGGCTTTTATTTATAAGCAGATTGAGCAGATAGAAAGACAGCTTGTAACAGGGAAATTGATTTTAGAAGGATCTCAGTATCAGGTATTAGCGGATGATGGGAAGGTCTATAAGGTCCTTTATGCATCGGTTACTTTTTTTCGTGCGCAGGTGGGAAATACGGTTACGATCATTCTTCCAGCCGGCCAAGAGGCTACTTGGGGGGCGATTGAAAACGTTCTTCCTGTAACGCAGGTGTAAGTTTCTAAATGAAGGAAGCTTTATTTCGGTGTGGCGCGTTTTTTTCGGTGTGTTATAATTCTGTCATGAAGAAAATTCTTGGATTATTTTGCTTGTGCCTCCCGTTGTCGGTAAGTGCTTTTTCTGATCAGGCGTCTATCCCCTCTTGGGCGACCCAGAGTATTGATACTTTGGTTGAATCGGGTGTTTTTTCTGGAAATCCTGATGGAACCTTTGCTCCGTTGAGACCTTTGAATCGAGCGGAGTTTTGCAAGCTTCTTGCACAGGCTACCTATACTGACTTATATGAGGATCAAATTGAAAGTTTCCCCGATGTTCAGTATGACGATTGGTTTTTTCCTTATGTTGAAACGGCCAAACAAGAAGGTTGGTTGGCCGGTTATCCTGATGGACGCTTTCGTCCTGAAAACACTATTAACCGTGCCGAAGTCGCCAAAATTTTAAGTGCAGTCTTGGCTTTGCCGGAAGAAAGTCCTCAGGCGGGGGAAGAATGGTTCGAGCCTTATTTTCGAGCTTTAGATTCTGTGGATCTTTTGGCCCATGGATCGGAGATAGATTCTACGAAAGCGGCATTAAACCCAACGCGTGCGGAAATTGCAGAGCAATTGTTTCGCTTTCAAGAATATTTGATGCGTTCGGATGAGAAAGCCTCGGAAGATGATATGGAAGCATCCTTGTTGGAAGAAGAAGTTTTGGAAATGGAGGAAGTCTTTGAAGCTCCTGTGGTGGAGCGGAAGATAAACCCGGATGATTACGTAGCGCCTGCCGCGCCGGTATCGAAGATTAGTGGCAATGCTGGGGATTTAAAAATTACAAAGGACTCACAATTACAACGGAGTTACGAGGTTTCGGCGGGGGCTTCTAGCGTCAAAGCGCATTCGCTCTTCTTTTCGGTTCAGGGCTCTCCTGTAGAAGTTAAATCGATCCAATTTCGTCGGGTGGGAAATGGAAGCTCCGATGATTTTGATCATGTTTGGATTGAAGTGGATGGCGTTACACGCTCGGAAAAAGTTTTCGTTTCATCTGATGACCTGGCTGATATTGTGTTTAGCACGCCGCTGACCGTTCGTTCCGGCATTCATAATATTACGCTTTGGGTAGACGTTGCTGCCGATGCAGGAGTGAGCAGTTCTCGTTTTGTTCTCTTTCTTCCCGAATGGATTGGGGCCAATGCTCAAAATCGTATGGGATTCTTCCCTTTTGGAGGAGCTGATATTGTGATCAAGCCTTAATGCGTGTTTTCTGTGTTTTGAAGATTCGTTGAGACCCTCTCTTTTTATGGTTGAGCCCCTTGCAATAACTTGCTTTTTTTGGTATACTTAAGGGAATAATTTTGTATTAACATGGCTATTTCGGACCCAAATCAACCGGTTTCGGCAACCTCACAAAAAGCTCCTCAGTCACTGGGAAAGGAAACGAAGTCTTCATTGGCTGCATCTCGTCGTATGCCCTGGTGGATCCTGCTTTGTAAGTATTTTTCGATCTTCTTGTTTCTGGCCAATGTATTGATTTTTCTTTGGTTGAAAGCGGATATGAATATGGATAATCAAATTTTGGCGCCTTTTGGTCTCCAGGAAAATACGGGTCAGCGGTACGAACGATATTCTCAACAAAAGGAAAGTCTTGAAAAAAAAGAAAGAAAATTGATCCGCGAAAAATCTATTCTTAATAAAAAGATTAAGCAGGAAGATTATACGCGACACAGCGAAACGATAAAAACTCTTCAAGCCGATCAATTTCAATGGTTTGATGAAATGAATGATGAGGGGGAACTTGTTTTTGGAATTCTTGATGCGCCTCGTCGCATTCAGCATTATTTCAATTCTCTCTCTTATCGAAATACGTACCTTTCTGGAAATGAAATTTCGGTGAGCAATGTTTCTGCTACACGACACAAGCTATCCTTTGGATCTAAACTTTCGAATATTTATGGACAGGTGTTTTATTTGAATGTTGAATTCCTTGATATTATGAATGCGCATCCTCGTTTGAAAAATGGATTGGTTCGTAATTTCTCACGACAAAAAGATAGTGATGAAACGGACTCAACAACACTTTCGTTGAGTTTTGATATTCAGGGATTGGAAGAAGTTGATCCGGATGATCGACGTTTCCAAGATTATAAAAATTGGTTTGATAAAATCTTAGCTCAGTAAATTATCATGAAAATTGCACAAGACTCGGCTTCAACAAAGACTCATTCTTTTCGTCGTGATCGACAACGATCGACGCTTGTCTCATGGCTTGTTCTTTTGGTTCTTGTGGGCTGGTGGACAAATTTTTCACTCGTTCCTGAAGTTACTAATTGGGTAATGCAGGTCAGAACACTTCAGACATCAGAAGGCTTTCTTCAAAACTTAGAAAAAGTAGTTCAACAAACTGAGGGACAAGTGGCTTCCATTAATGATGAGTTTGAATCTTTGGCGAGAGAGCCTTTGGCCCAAGAAACAAGACTCTTTCCTCCCCATCTCGAAGTGGGAACGATTGCCAAGACGCTCGAGTTTTATGCTATTATGGCCGAAGCTTTGGATACGACTCGTTATACGTCTCGTTTTGAACTTCACTCTTTGAATTTTGGTGAAACGCAGATGGTTCAAAATGCTATTTATAAGGAGACGCCTATGACTTTGAATCTCTTGGTCGATGAAAGAAATCTTCGAACGTTTGTGAAATATCTTCAATCAGGCGTCCTTCCGGAACGACTGAAGCGCGTCCAGCCAACGTACAAAGATGCTCATCAGTTCTTAACCGAACATGCGCTTCCTTTGATTCATATTGATTCTATTCGTTTAGGCGATCCTTCTGTAGATGAAAAAACGGAAAGTTCGTTTTATTCCGTCCAAATTATGGCGCGACTTTTTTCTCAATAATTTTCCTTTTTTATTATGCCTAACGAGAAGCTTCAAAAACTCCAGGAAAGTATTGTCATCGGAAATGTTCCGATGATAATCGAATCTATGATGGCGTTAGCCCTGGAAAAAAGCGCTTCCGACATCCATATTGAACCGCACAAAAGTACGGTTCAGCTTCGTTATCGTGTGGACGGTGTTTTGGGGGTTGTCCTTGAGTATCCACTCAATCTTCACCCGGCGCTTGTCTCAAAAATTAAGATTATGTCGAATTTAAAGATTGATGAATCACGGATTCCTCAGGATGGTCGTATTACAACTTTTATTGAAAATATTGAAGTTGATCTTCGTGTTTCTACGCTTCCGACTTCGGCCGGAGAAAAAATTGTTATGCGAATGATCGATAAATCAAAAAAGATTCCTTCGGTTGAACACTTGGGACTTGTTGGGTATAACTACAAGCTTTTTCTTGATTCTATTACTCAGCCAAATGGTATTATTTTAACGTCAGGTCCTACGGGATCAGGAAAAACGACGACGATGTATGCGGCGATGGGATACTTGAACACTCCCGAAAAAAACATCATGACGTTTGAAGATCCTATTGAAAACCAAATGGAAGGTTTAAATCAGAGTCAGATTCGTTCTGATATTGGATATACTTTTGCGAATGGTCTTCGAACGGCTTTGCGACAAGATCCTGATATTATTATGGTGGGAGAAATCCGTGACCGTGAAACTATTGATATTGCTATTGAAGCGAGTCTTACCGGACATCTTGTGCTTTCTACTATTCATACAAACTCTGCGGTTGAAACCATTACGCGTATTTTGAACATGAAAGTTCCCGACTTTTTGTTGGTGGCTTCCGTGAATTTGATCATTGCACAACGCTTGGCTCGCAAACTTTGTGACCATTGTAAAGTTGCTCGTCCTCCCAGTGCGGATGCTCAGAAGCGAATTCAAGAAGCGTTTAATTCTTTTACGCCGGATCAAAGTTTTGATATGGCTCTTTTGAATGATCCTATTATGTATGAACCGGCTTCTGATGGTTGTGAGCACTGTGATAACCTTGGATACAAGGGTCGAATTGGTATCTATGAAGTTCTTCGTATGAGTGAGAAAGTGAAAAAAGGTATTCTGGAAGGCCTTCCTGGATTTGAGATACAACGTATTGCTTCGGAAGAAGGAATGTTGACGCTCGAACAAGATGGTTTGATGAAAGCGCTTCAGGGGCAAACTTCCCTGGAGGAAGTTTATAAACTTATTAAACGATAAACTCTATGCCTGAAAATCAACCGGAACTCAGTATCGATAATATCTTGCAAAAGGTTAAAACAAAATCTAAACGAACTAATCAACAAAAGGGCGTGGATGATATTGTGCTAGAACTTCGTTCCGACGAAGAAAATGAAGTGGCCGCGGTGTCGGCTCAAAAATTAAATTTGGCGGACTTCTTTCGCCTTTCTAATGAATGGTTGATTGAACGATCAGGTGTTTCTCTTCGTGAAAAATTAGAATTTGTAGAACTTTTAGCGACGGTTATTAATGCGGGAGTTTCGGTTAATGAATCTTTGCAATTACTTCGTGGACAAACTAAAAATCCCAAATTAAAAAATGTTATTTTGGATCTTCAGGCACGTATTGAGGATGGGTATAGTTTGGCTGATGCTATGCGTAAAAATGATGATGTTTTTGATGAAGCGACTTGCGCGATTATTCAGGCAGGAGAAAAATCAGGAAAACTTATTGAAGTTCTTATGGAGCTTTCCAATCAATATTCACGTTTGTATACACTCAAACGAAGTGTAATGTCGGTTATGCTTTATCCAGTCATTGTCTTTTCGGTAATGATTCTGCTTTCTATTGTGGTGATTATGTTTGTGATTCCTCGTATGGCTACGCTCTTTGGAGGGGCCGAGAACTTACCAACCATTACAAAACTTTTCTTGAATACGAGTGATTTCATGCTGAATCAGTATGTGTTTATTTTTGTAGCCTTGGTTACCATTTTCATGGTGACGCAGGCCTGGACGAAATCTTCTGTGGGGAAAATGCAGTGGGCGCTTATGAAGCTTAATATCCCCTTCTTTGGTTCGATTTTGAAAGGAATGATCTTGAGTCGAGTGACTCGTATTTTCGGATTTTTGATTAGTTCCGGAGTTCCGATTATTGAAAGTCTCCGTATTGCTTCGGCTATTGCGGAAAACCCTATCTATCAGGAAAAACTTATTTTAGCCGCGGATGATTTGGGAAAAGGAATTCCTATTGCTGAAAACTTATCAGACAATGAGAAGCTTTTTCCTCGGATGCTTGTGAATATGATTTCTGTGGGAGAAAAAAGTGCTTCCCTTGAAACCGTTATGAGTAAGGTGGCAGATTTCTATGACACCGAAACACAGAGGAAGATTAAAAATCTATCCAAAGTTATGGAACCTTTTATCTTAGCGTTTATTGCCGTTGGTGTTGTCTTGATGCTCTTGGCGGTGTATATGCCGATCCTACAAATGAACGAGCATATTTTGGGATAGAAAAATTGTCTGAACCCGGATCTGTAGGATTAAGGGATGGATTTGATGTAGCCTTTCGCATAGACAGCCTCTCTCTCAACCCAGGCTACGCTAAAGCTACGCCGGGCAGGCCGCATATTTATCTTCTCGTTCAACCGCCAATTTCACCTCATAGATTAGTTTTTCGAATGCTTCGATCAGGATCACCGGAATTTTTTCTCTAAATTCTTCATACATGGGCAAGAAGTATTTTTTCATGTGCGTGATCTTTTTTTGTCTTCGTTCAAGATTTAATCCGTACAGCGTCTGCAAATTATCCAGCTGATCGTTCAGTTTAATCACTAAAATTTCAGGATATTTTCTAGCGCCTTGAGCTATTTTTTCGGCATAATGCTTGGCGCGTTCGCCGTTTTGGCCGAAATACCCTTTATCGTCTTTGGATAAAAAATACACCATCAACGCGATATCCGTCCCAAACTTGTTTTCAATATCCGAATACGAAACAGTAGTGTCCTCCGCTAGATCGTGGAGCACACCCACCGTTAAGATCTCCTCGCTCATCCCCAGTCCTTCCAGGTTCTCCATGATCCTCAGAGGATGAGCGATAAAATCTTCTCCGGTTTCGCGTTTTTGGTGATGGTGGTGTTTCGCGGCAAAGGCGATGGCGTGATGGAGGATCATTTCGCTTGATTGAAAGTAACCCTGATTTT
>ENA-UOXV01003306-UOXV01003306.1-marine-metagenome-genome-assembly--contig:-NODE-3306-length-19774-cov-6.471829_pt1 | contig 19774 bp, 18 predicted proteins | sample MGYA00238165_ERZ766961 | MGnify/ENA primary metagenome ERZ766961 (study PRJEB28924, sample SAMN03173240) | marine metagenome | biome: Marine; feature: Water; material: Subsurface seawater | place: North...
TGAGTGAAAAGCAATATATTCATTTTAATTTTATCATTTTTCTAGATAATTTATTTATTTCAAATTACTTAAATAAGAAAAGTTTCATAGTGATAAAATGAAAAAAAGTAAGAAAAATAATAAATTACTTATTTACTAATAATAATTGTAGTTACTTATTGAGGAAATTATTGAAAAAATAATTCTATTTATTTAAATTTTTAATACGTGAATAATAAACACCCCAAATAAAGTATATAATTATACCAATATAAGGTTGTTTTAAGGATACTTTTAAGAAAGAGTCGATAAAGAGTATTATTAGAATAATCAAAAATAAACTTAAATTATACTTATCTAAGATCAATAATTTTCTTGTTTTGTATGTATTTTGAATTGTTAAAAAAATTAAAGCGAATAAAGGTGTTATCGCCAAAAATCCAAAATTATATATAAAATCTAAATAATAATTAAAAATACCTGAAATACTATTATACAATTTACCAATAGTATTAGATCCAAACAAAAAATTATTAATATTTTTTGTAATTTCTAAATAATATGCTTGATAATAATTAATTTTATATTTGAAAAAAATATCAATATCGAAAGTGATTTTATCATACGAATAATAAAGTAGAAATAATGATATAGAGACAAAAATGATTTTTGGTACTAAGTATTTTTTTACAACAATTGCTAAAAACGAAATATAAAAAATTAAATATAGATATATCAATAAATTTTTTGATAGGTAAACATATAATAGTAAAAGAAAAAAAGGTAAATATATCTTATAACTATAAATACTTTGATATTTTATTATTTGTCTTTGGATAAAAATAAAAAAAATCAAAATAAGTGCCAAACTAGAATATTGTTCTGACTGATATATGTAAAATATAAATATATTTGGATTTAAAGAATTTGTTTCATAAAAAATGGTAAATATAATTTGCAAAAACATAACAATTGATACAACAATGAAAAAATATTTCATAAATTTTGAATTAAGTTTTTCATTAGATCCAATTATTTCACCACAAACAATTGCTATTAATGGGATGTAAAATTGCAATAAATTTACAAAGTTAAAAAAATTTATTCTATCTGTATAGATGAGGGAGGTAAGTGCAATAAAAAAACTGAGTGTCACAAAATATATTGTGTTTGAAATATTTTTTTGATTATTTAAAAGAGCTACTAATAAGAATGGCAAAACCAAGCACGAAATTGGTAATTGAACAGAAACTTCGAAAAGATTTTTTGGAATTAATTCCTCGTTAAGAAACTTAAATTGAAAATTTTTAAATCCATCAAAAATACTAAAAAAGATGGGAACAGGTATTAAAAATATCAGAATACTTATTATTTTTTCATTATTTAATCTTTTTGATAAGTTGAATATAAAAAAACTTAATAACCCACTTATAAAAAAACTAAATACAAAATAATTTGGATTATTTAGTACATATATCAAGGGAACAATCAAAATAATTGAAAGACCATAAACCATATCTAAATAGAAGAAATTGTCTTTTTTTGAGGATATATTTAAATAAAATTGTCTTCTAAATAAACCTAACATCATTGGATATATTGCAACTAAAGATAAACAGATAGCTAGTTTTATAAATTCATTTAATTCAAAAACTCTAGAATTAATATCAATCAATAAATCTTTAATTAAATAAATAACTGTAATTGCAATAAAAAAGAATAATAATTTAAAATATTTAAAAATTAGCTTAAAATTAATTTTAAGTCTAAATAATGATGCCCCAATAATCTGGGTAAATAATGAAACTGGAAAAGATCCAACCATAAGGCATATAATTAATGTACTTGATACATCTTCACTTACTAACTGAATTAAAAAATACCTAAAAAAAAAGTTACTTGTAGCAATTGATAAAGATGAACCATATGATGAAAATAATAAAACTTTAAATAAACTTTTAAAATTTACAATAATACTAGGAAGTGTTAATTTAATTTTAATTAAACTACTTAGTATATAAAAAAATATAATTGCGGAATAAATAAAAATTAAAAATTTTAAAAATATTATATTTTTAAAATACAATAAAAAAATAATAATTAAAAAAGAAACTAAAGATATTATAAAATGTTTAGTTATAATTTTCTTAGATGTTAATTCCCTCTTGGATAAATGAATTTCGAATATCCACTGGGATAAAACTAAAAATATTATTGCAGATGCAAAAGAAAAGTCAGAAAAATTGTAAAAATAAATAAATATCAAAGATATAAATGTAATGGGAAATAAAAATAACAGTCTCAGAAATAAAACATGATTTGCATCTAAAGAATCTTTATTTGCTAATACTAATGTTCTTGCATTTCCAGAAAATATCTGAGTAACTAGTAATAAAAAACTAGCTAATAAGGCTGTCTCAATAACTAATTTTTTATAGTCAAATAAATATAGTAAAATTATAAAAATATTTAAATTAAATATATTTATTGCATAATTTACATAGATAGATTTAGTTAAACTAAAAAGTTTATCTATCATTTAATTTATAAAGTTTTTTATTTTTCAATTTATAAATTTGATCACAAAAATCTAATGCCTCTTTTCTATGTGATATTATTATAATTGTTTTATTTGATTTAAATTTTTTAATTTCTTTAATAAAATTTAATTCAGTTTCTTGATCTAGTGAGCTTGTTGGCTCATCAAAGACAAGAATGTCTGGATTATTGTAAATTGCCCTTGCAATTGCTAGCCTTTGTATTTGTCCCCCAGATAATTGGGCACCATTCTCTCCAACAACAGTATTGATTTTTTTTGGAAGAGTCATGACAAAATCATACATTTGCGCCACTTTTAAAGATTTAATTATTTTATTATTGTCAATTTTTTCATTAGAAATTCCAAAAGCAATATTCTTCTTAATTGTATCATCAACTAAATACATGTTTTGAGGAACATATCCTATTTTGTTTTGCCAATTACGATTATTAAAGTCACACTCTATGTTATCAACTTTTATATTAGCATTGTTGACTTTTAATAAACCTAAAATAATACTTATTAATGTTGTTTTGCCAGAGCCTGTTTGTCCTATGATACCAATTGAAGAATTTTTTTTAATATATAGCTTAATATTTTTTAAAATTTGATTTTTTCCATAACTATAATCTAAGGAATCAATACTTATATTTTTTTCAAAAATTAATTTTGTTTCTATTTTAGTTTTTACCTCAGTTTTTAAATTTAGTTCTTTAATAATATTTTTTGATAGTGGAAGATAAAATTTTAAATGTTGAGCTGCTACCAAAATTTTGTTAACCGAAGGTATTAGTTTAAAACCAATTACAGCTAACAGTGCTACAAAAATTATGATATCGTTGTTTTTATAATCTAAAAAATATAAAAATAATACTGTTAGTAAAATCAAAATTACCGCTAAAAACTCTAAAATTATTTTTGGCAAAGGTTGCAGAAATTCAAAAGTCAAAAGTGAGTCAGAAAATTTAACCATATTTTTATTAAATGATTTTATGAAATCTTTTTCTCTTCCATATAATTTGATGTCTTTAATTCCTAACAAACCTTCATTAATACTTTTTAAAATATTCTTAGTTGCAGTATGACTCTGTGCACCCAATCTGAAGTTAATTGGACTTATTTTTTTTAAGTAAAAATAGCAAAATATAATACAAATTATAGATATAACGATTGTTACAAATGGTTCATAAAAAAGTAAAACTAAAAAAAAACTAGAAAGAATTACTATTTCAGTGATTAAATGTGCGCATTGATCAATATTTTTAACGTAATTTTGTATTAATATTAAGTTTCTTGTGGAAACAGAAGAGTTTCTTAATACATGGAATAAATAAGGCTGATATAAATAATTTATGAATAATTTTTCACTCATTTTTTTATTTAAAGTAAAAATAAACTTAGATCTCCAATAATTAAAATAGGTTAAGAAAAATGACTTAAAAAGATAAAAAATAAATATACAAAAGACAGTAATTAATATCAGCTTATATTTTTGAAGAGTAACTACGTCATCTGTAAAGAATGGTAATCTAAAGCTTATAAAATCATTAGAAGAAAGAATCAGAGTTAAAACTGGAACAACTAAGGCAACACCTATAATTTCTAATACGGCACTTGCAAAAATAAAAAAAATAAAAACTTTTATTTTTTTTTTTTCAGATCCAATTGTTTGATAGATCTTTAAAATACTTCTCATTTTAATATTTATTAATCAATCTTATAAAATTAATTTTAGTCTTTAATCTTTTTAACCTCGGACAAGATTTTTTGTACAATAAATTTTTTTTTGAATTTATTAAATTTTTTTTTTTTATCATTTTTAATAATATTTAAATACATTTCATTGTAATCTTTTTGTGTAAAATTTTTTAAATAAGTGAATAAATCCTCATGATTTTTAAAGTTATTTCTATTTATAAAGCATTTACTTGGGATATACTTTTTAATATTATTTGGTCCCATATAAACGGGCACACAACCATTATTAAAGGAGTCAAATATAATGTCACTAATATAGCCATTTTCACTAATATTTTCATAACAAAAATTAAACTTAGTTTTTTTTAAAATATCGAATTTATTTTTTGCCTTTCCCTTGTAGCAGGATAATCTATTATTAATTTTAAATAATTTTATTAAAAAATTATATACTCGTCCCAAAAAACCACTTTTTTTCATGGGAAGGTTCCAGTCTGTACCATAAAGAAAAAACATATTTGGATAATTTTTTTCAAACCATTTTATTGTTTTGTATCTTTGGGGATACATAATTTTTTTACTATACAATTTACACCCCTTGTTACTTGCGATCATAGTGGCAAAAAATTTTCTTGAAAAAAAGTTTTTGTCATATTTAGGTTTAATTACAAAAGGGGTGTTGAGCTTGATTTTTTTTTTATTATCAACTGCTTCATCAAACTGAATAAATATTTTTTTATATTTATTCTCTATTTTAGAAAGCTTATTTTTTGGTGAAATTAAATAATGTTCAGGTAATAAAAAAAAAGTATTTTCATTGATGATTTCAGTTGCATCAGCATACTGAATATCTAGTATAGGTTTTTTTATAGTCTTAATATCGCTTGTATTTATTGTTATATTGTTATCAAGAAATTTTTTTTTTAAATGTATGAAACCAGTATTTTTATCATCTCTAGTAAATTTATATATCCAGCTTCTATCTTTGTGAAAAAAATTGTTATTATGATCTTCTTTATTTATTGTGCTTAACGTAATATATTTCATTTAACTTTTCTGCACACGTAATTCTAAAATCTTTTTTTATTTTTAAAAACATTGTATCTATAGTTATTAAGTTTTTTTTCATTTTTTTTAAACCACTCCATAGTTCTCTTTATTCCTTCCTCCAAGGAAGTTAAAGCAACTATTCCATTCGAATTAGCAATTTCCATAGATAATATTCTTTTTTTATCCCCTTGATGTTTTGTTTTTTTCCACTTTATTTTCTTTGGGATTTTAGCTGCTAGTTTAGAAATTTGTTCAGCAATCTCTTTTATTTTATATCCTTTTCCAGAGCCTATATTTAAAGGGCCATTAATTTTTTTTTCAATCATTAAAATCATTGCATTTGCAACATCCTCAGAATAAACGAAATCTCTGATTGGCGTTCCATCTCCCCAAACTTCAAAAAAATTTTTTTTACGAGTAGCCTTATGAATTAAAGATGGTATTACCATCGCATTTTTTGGATCAAAATTATCGTATGGGCCATAAACATTGGCAGGTCTAATAATGGATATATTGTTAAAATTATATTCTTTTTTATAGGCTTCAACTTGAAGCTCACAAATTCTTTTGGCCCATCCTGCATACCAATCATTCCTAGATGGCATTGTGGACCAAACATCTTTCTCATAAAAAATTTTTGCTGGTGAATAAACTCCTACTGAGCTTGTAAATAAGTAATTTTTTACACCTGAAATTCTCGCAGCTTCCAACATATTTAAACTAAAAGAAATAGTTGGATATAGAAAGCTAGCAGGTTTTTCTAGGGCCATTTTAGGAGATCCTTTAATTCCCGCTAGATGGAATACTATATCCTGATTTTTACATGCTTTTAAACAACTATTAAAGTTTCTTAAATCTAGCTTTAAAAACCTGGCTCCTTTTGGGCATCTACTTTTATTATCAAGAGAAACTACTGTGACTTTAGCTTTTTTTTTTATTAATTCAATTACTAATGGGATGCCTATCATGCCAGTTCCGCCTGTAACTAAAACTTTTTTATTATGATAAAAATTCATATTAACTAATATCTAACATCTTTAAAATTTTTTTTATACCAAACAAGTGTTTTGTCTATTCCCTCTTCTAAAGTAAATCTTGGCTTCCACCCTAATTCCTTCTTTGCTAAGTTACAGTCTAAAAATAGTGAGGTTTTTATTGAAGGTTTTGTTAAATCATTTCGAATAACTAAATTTTTTTTTGATGATTTAATTATTTTGTAAATTATTTCTTTCACTTTGAAAGCTTTTCCATACCCACAATTATAAATTCTAAAATTTTTTTTCTGTTTATTTATACATCCTTTAACAAAACTTACTAAATCATCAATAAATAGTATGTCTCTTTTTTCTTGGCCATCACCCCATATCAAAATTTCTTTTTCTGCACTCATAACTTTATTAACACTTGCTCCAAAAAAGTGACTTTTTTCTAAATCAAATTTGTCAAATTGACCATAAATATTAGAGTGTCTTATGCAAGTAAATTTGGTCTTACTTATTTTCGAAAAGAATTCGCACATTTTTTCTATATATAATTTAGTATTTGCTACACCAAAGTATTTTGGGTAAATTTCTTTTGATGGATCATAATCACTTTCTTTAATTGCTTTTGTGCTAGACTGATACATAACTGTACAGCTAAAAAATATAAAATGTTTAATCTTATTTTCAAAAGCTGATCTAAGTAAATATGAATTCATAATGGCGTTATCTGTTACATGTATATATGGTGTATTTATTATATCTTTTGCTCCCGAGGTGGTTGCTGCCGCTTGAATCAAAATATCAATGTTTCTAGTTATTTTTTTTACAATTTTAGGATTTGTTAAATCTGCTCTGATCCAATTTACATTTGGTAAGCTTATTTTTTTTGAATTGTTATGAACTGCAAATATTTTATAATTTTTGTTTTTGCATAAGTTTAGAAGAATATTTTTTCCAATAAAACCCGTAGCACCACAAATTAAAATATTTTTTTTACTTTTCATTGTAATAATCGCCATATTCAACAAGAATAGTTGGCTTGTTGTCTTTTCTTAAAAGTGCTTTTTTATAACTGGGGAATATATCTTTTGGTTCTTTTAATTTTATAAATTCTATATTTTTACACATTTTAGAAAATGAGTCAGTGAAATCACCAACATGTTGATGCTGTGGATGAAGAGGTCTCTCTGAACCAATTGCTGTTCTAATTATTATTTTTTGTTTAAATTTATTCTTAGACATTAAATTAATTTTATCCAAATGATTAATAATCTGATTTGTTGCTAGCAGCATAAAATTCCACCTCGGATAAATAGAAACTGGAATATGTCCATTCATTGCAAGCCCTATGGTCATTCCCATTTGCATTTCTTCAGCAACTGGCAACTCATATCTTTTGTTTTTTTTTACATCTAATAACGTGTTATACATTGCTGTTCCTGGATAACTTACAGCCTGGCCTATAAAAATCACTTTTTTATTCTTGGATAAAAAAGTCATCGTTCTTTTTAATTCATCAAAATATTTCATTAAAATTGAATTCTTTGGCCTGATCCAGCATGCGGATACTTACTTTTATATTTGTAGTAAATTATATGCTTACTTTTGATTTTACTAAAGGTCATATTTTTTTGACTCCAGGTTTTTCTGGTATCGCTACAAACTGAAAGGTTATTGTCCTCAATAACGAAAATAATAGGTAAATTTTTATTTATTGAATATTTAATACACTCACTTGCAATCCCTGTTTCAGAAGTCATGTCACCTAAAAAACAAAATACCTTTTCCCTTTTTTTATTAATCTTAATAGATTGTGCTAGTCCTAAAGAAATTGGCAAAACGCCCCCAACAATAGCTGAAGAAAAAACTTTATGCTCTGGAAAACAAAGTGAAATGGAATTACCTTTTAATATTGACTTTATAATTTTTTTTTCAGGCACACCTTTTAATAAACACTGATAATGGCTCCTCCATGAACAAAAAACCCAATCATTTTTTTTTATTTTTTTAAAAATTTTTATTATTTCTTTTTCATTACCATCATATAGATGAATTGGTGCTTTAATTTTCTTCTGATGAAAGAGATCAGAAATATGAACTTCAAAATTTTTTAAATATTGAGAATTATATTTAGCATTCATATATCTATGTTGTAGATTTTTATAGTTAATAATATATATTTCTATACATTATTAAACATAAATCACAAACTAATTAAAATGATAATTTGCCAAACACCTTTTAGAATTTCTTTTTTTGGAGGTGGAACTGATTTTCCTGAATGGTATGAAAATAATTCAGGTTCTGTAATTTCTTCTTCAATAAATAAATTTTCCTATATAACTGCAAGAGATTTACCAAATTTTTTTAATTATAAATATAGATTAAGATACTTTAAAACTGAGGAAGTAAAAAAATTAAGCAAAATTAATCACCCAACCTTTCGAGAAATTATTAACAAATATCACAACAAAAATAGAACCATTGAGATAGTGCATCATGCAGATCTTCCAGCAATGTCGGGCCTAGGTTCAAGCTCCAGTACTACTGTAGGTACAATTCATGCGTTAATGACCCTTAATAATAAAAAAGTTTCAAAAAAAAGTTTAGCTCATAGGGCTATAGAAATTGAACAAAAAATTCTCAAAGAAAGTGTAGGCTCACAGGATCAAGTAATTGCCTCATATGGGGGGTTTAATTTTATAAAATTTAATCGAGATAAATCAATTATTGTTAAACCATTTTTGCAGACTAAAAACATAAAGAAAATTGAAAATAGTTTGCTGTTAGTTTTTACTGGAATTAAAAGGAAAGCGGAAAAAATTGAAAAAGATAAAATTAAAAATTTTAATAGATCTCAAGAATATTTTTCTCAATTAAATGATTTAACATTGGAAGCGAAGAAATTAATAGAGTCTAATAATTTTAATTTAAAAGTTTTTGGAAAATTACTATCTAATAATTGGCAATTAAAAAAAAAACTTTCACATATGGTTTCAAATCCTAATATAGATAGAATTTATAATATTGGTATGAAAAATGGAGCCTATGGTGGAAAGCTTCTAGGAGCAGGTATGGGAGGTTTTTTATTATTTATTTGCAATCAAGATGCAAAAAAAAGAATTAAAAAAAAATTGAAGAATTATTTAAATGTTCCTACAAAATTTGAAACTGCAGGCAGTAGAATCGTAAAATATATTTAGCCTTAATTATGAATAAATTAAGTTTGGTTATTTTAGCTGGTGGTAAAGGCACTAGATTAAAAAGGATTTCAAAAGGTATACCAAAACCAATTATCAAAATTAACAATAAAATTTTCTTAGACAATTTACTAAATCATTACTCAAAATATAATTTTGATAAAATCTATATTATGTGTGGTTATAAGGCTAATCTTTTTAAAAAGTATGATAAAAAAATTATTAACTCAATAAAAATTGAAGTATTAAAAGAAAAAAAACCACTTGGAACAGCTGGATCACTTTTTCTACTAAAGAATAAAATTAAAAATGATTTTCTTTTAATAAATGGAGACACATTTTTTAACTTTGATTTTAAAAAACTTATAAGCAAAGTAAATGAAAACCATATTGCGCATATTGCACTTACAAAAAATAACAATTACTTGACGAATAAAAAACTAGTCAATCTTAGCTTGGATAAAAAAAAAAATATTATTTTTTCTAAAAAATCTAAATTAATGAATGGAGGAGCCATTTACATAAGAAAAAAATTTTTAAAAATGATTTATAACAGCTATTCCTCAATAGAAAATGATTTTTTACCTAAATTAATTAAAAAAAAACTTATTGGTGGCAGTATTCATAATAACTTTTTTATAGATATTGGTATCCCAAAAAATTTTTATTTTGCAAAAAAAAATCTCAAAAATGTTCTGTATAAAAAAGCTATTTTTTTAGACCGAGATGGTGTTATTAATTATGATTATGGGCATGTTCATAAATTTGAAAATTTTAGGTTTAGATCTGGAGTAATAAAAGCACTCAAACTTTTAACAAAGAATGACTATTACATTTTTATTATCACTAATCAGGCTGGTTTAGCAAAAGGCAAATATACTTTGCGTCAATATCTTTATTTAAATTCACAAATAAAAGATTTTTTATCAAAAAAAAATATTTTTTTTGATGCTGTAGAATTTTGTCCTCATCATGAGAATGCTAAAATTACTAAATATAAAAAAAATTGTAAATTTAGAAAACCTGGAAATCTAATGATTGAAAAATTATTTTCCAAGTGGTTTATCATGAAAAAAACATCTTTTATGATAGGTGATAAATTAACCGATTTTTTAGCAGCAAAAAATAGTAAAATAAGGTTTTTTTATGCTGAAAATAACTTATACAAACAAATAAAAAAAATTATATAAAAAATATTATGAAAAAAGTACTTATTACAGGTGGCGCTGGTTACATTGGTTCAAAGTTAGCAACTAGATTATTAGATTTAAATTATGAGGTCACAATATTAGACAATCTTATGTTTGTCGATGACTCTTTAAACCACTTACATTCCAAAAAAAATTTTCAATTTTTTAAGGGTGATACGAATAATAAAAAATTTATAAAAAAACATTTAAAAAATAAGAATATAATAGTTCCTTTGGCTGCACTAGTTGGAGCACCACTTTGTGAAAAATTTAAAAAGCTTGCAACTGAAACTAATCTAAATGCTATAGAATACTTAGTAAAAAACTTAAAAGATAATCAAAAAATAATCTATCCAACATCAAATTCAGGTTACGGTATTGGGGAAAAAAATAAATATTGTAATGAAAAATCACCATTAAATCCAATATCTCTGTATGGAAAAACAAAATCTGAAGCAGAAAAAAAAGTTTTAAATTTTAAAAATTCAGTCTGTTTTAGATTGGCAACAATTTTTGGATACTCATATAGAATGCGAACAGACTTGCTAGTTAACAATTTTGTCTTCAGAGCAATTAAAGAAAAAAAATTATCATTGTTTCAACCACATTTTCGAAGAAACTACATTCATATTGAAGATGTAGTCAGTGCTTTTATTTTTGCAATTGAGAACTTTTCTAAAGTTAAAGGAGAAGTTTTTAACTTAGGTCTATCTTCGGCAAATTTAACAAAATTACAACTAGCAAAAAGAATAAAAAAACAATTACCAGATTTAAAAATTAAAATTGTTCATAATAAAAAAGATCCTGATCAAAGAGATTATTTTGTTAGTAATAAAAAAATCGAGAAACTTGGCTTCAAAGCCAAGGTTTCTATAGATGATGGTATAAAAGAGCTTATATCTATATTTAAATATTCTAAAATAAAAATTAAAAATAATTATTAAAAAAAAATAAAAATTTATTTATTAATTTTAAGATAATACAAAAATTTTGTAGAAATAATTATACTTTTAAAAAGTTTGAAAAATGAGTTTTTAGTTTTTCCACTTTTGCGTTCATCAAAATTTATAGGTAGTTCTATTATCTTTAAATTTTCTCTTGATGCTTTTACTGAATGCTCCCAAAAAAAAGAAGGGTGTTTATAATTTAGTGTTTTTATCCTAAATGTTGATGGAAATAATCTTAAAGAGTGTGAAATATCTATCGCATTTACATGAAATATTTTTGATATCAGAATATTTAATGTCTTACTAAAAAAAATCTTAATTTTTGAAACTCCTCTAATTTTTGATTTTTTTAAATATCTACTGCCAATTATGAGAGTATTTTTTTCTCTATTTGTGATCAATTTTTCTAGGTATTTGTTTTGTACTGAGTTATCGGCATCCAAAAAGAGAATATAGTCCCCCACTGAAATATTTACACCCTGTAAAAGTGCATAACCCAATCCATTTCTTTTTTGTGAAATGATGAGTTTTATATTTTTATTTTTTTTTTTATAAGTTAGTATTTTTTCTATTGTTCCATCATCACTTTTGTCATCTACAAAAACAATTTCATAATTAATTTTGATTTTACTAAACAGTTTTTTTATTCTTATGATTGTTTTGTCAATATTAGACAACTCATTTAGAGTGGGTACAATTATACTAATCAATTTTATAACCTTTTGTTTCTCCAGAAATCTAAAGTCTCATCCAAATCTTTAAAAAAATCAAATTTAAAGCTTTTTTTTAAAATTTTATTTATTTTTGTTACATCGAGTTTAGCAAAGTTTGGGAATTTAAATTCCTTTGTAAAAATTATTTTTTTTTTTGTTTTTTGTTTTGTATTCAAATAATTAATTATATCTAAAATTTTAATTTTTTTATTTGTACCTATGTTGTAAATACCAGAACTTACTTTTGATCTAATAATTAATAATAAGATTTTAACTAGATCTTTTACACACATCATTTCTCTAGCATCATTCATAGTACCTCTCATTTTAATTATTTTATCTTTTGAAAGTATTCTCTTAATCAAATCAAAAATAACTTGTCTTTTTAATCCAGGACCAAATATTGAACATAATCTAAGCGCAACAATATTTAATTTAAAATTATTTGAGTAAAATAGGCATTGTTGTTCAGCATTTATTTTAGACAAAGCATAATATGACTCTGGATTCAATTTTTTATAACTTTCTTTTACTTTTTTAGAATTTATCGAGCCATATACGCCAATAGATGATGAGTATATTATCTTTCCAGAAAAACTGGTTTGCTTAGCTGCTTCAAGAAAATTTTGTAATATTGAATTATTTTTTTTTATATCAAGTAAATGATTATTTTTAGAAAATAAAGGATAAGAATTACCACTTAAAAAAAAAATACAATCAGGTTTTATTTTTATTATTAATTTTTTAAAATTGTTTAAAGTATATTTGATGCAATTATTTTTAATTTTTTTTTTTTGGGAAGTATACCTATAAACTTTGAATTTTCTGGTGATTAAATAATTATATAATTCATTACCCACAAATCCATATCCACCAAAAATTAAAATTGTTTTCATAATTTAATTGTGTAAAATTTTATTTTTATAACTCTTGGTCTGGATAAAATCGGTTTTTAATATCAATTATCATTTCATCTAACATTGTTTCAAAAGTATATTCATGCTTCCATCTCAATATTTTCTTAGCTTTTTTCGGGTCTCCTTTTAAATGATGTAGCTCATTCGGTCTAATATAGCGTTTGTTGATTCTAATATAATTTTTATAATGATTGAGATTTAGTTTTTTAAAAACATAACTTAAAACATCTCTTACTGATTTTGTTTTTCCGGTAGAAATTACAAAATCCTGAGGTTTTTTTTGCTGTAACATCATCCACATTGCTTTGACATAGTCTTTTGCATGTCCCCAGTCACGTTTCGCATCTAAATTCCCAAGCTCAATGTATTTTTGATTATTAAATTTTATATCTAAAGCTCCTTTAACAATTTTTGCAGTCACAAAGTTTAATCCTCTTCTTGGCGACTCATGGTTAAATAAAATTCCATTAACTGCAAATAATTCATAGCTTTCTCTATATATCTTTACAAAATGATATGCTGCTAATTTTGATATCCCATAAGGACTAACTGGCTCCATTACTGAGTTTTCATTTATTTTACCTTGTTTATTATAATTTCCATAAATTTCTGAGGTAGAAGCATTATAAAATTTAGTTTTTGGACTGTTTGATTTTACTGACTCTAAAACATTCAATGCACCAATACAATCAATTTGGGTTGTTAAAAATGGAGACCTAAATGAAATACCTACATGAGATTGGGCAGCTAAATGATAAATTTCATGTGGTTTTATTCTTTTAACAATTTCGTCTATATTAGATTTATCCAATATATCACCATAAAGTAAATTTATTTTCGAAAGTATATTTTCAATTCTAAGAATTTGAAGCTCTGGACTAGATCTCCTTGGCAAAATACCATAAACGGTATAGTTTTTTTTTAATAAAAACTCAGCAAGATAGGAACCGTCTTGACCACCTATTCCGGTAATTAAAGCTTTTTTTTTCATATTATTAATATTTTAATAGAATATATTTATTATTAGTGTAATTAAAATTATAAACAAATTAAAAAATGATCAAATATCCACTTATTCATTCTACATGGGACAATGAAGAGATAAAAGCTATCAATAAAGTAATAAAAACTGGCATGTTTACAATGAGTAAAAATGTTACTGAGTTTGAAAAAAAATTTTCAAAATACCAAGGTAAAAAATATGGTGTAATGGTTAACTCTGGATCTTCTGCAAATCTTGTATCTATTGCTTCTTTATTTTTCTCAAAAAAAAATCCTCTAAAAAGAGGTGATGAAGTGATAGTTCCAGCTGTGTCTTGGAGTACTACATATTCACCATTGCAACAACTTGGTTTAAAAATTAAATTAGTCGATATAGAATTGAACACTTTTAATGTAGATTTTAAAAAACTAGAAAAAGCAGTTACAAAAAAAACAAAATTAATAGTTGCTGTTAGTCTTTTAGGAATTCCTGCAGAACTTCAAAAAATGAAAGATCTTTGTAAAAAAAAGAAAATATGGTTTTTTGAAGATAACTGTGAAAGCTTAGGTGCTGAGATAAATAAAAAAAAAACAGGCTCTTTTGGTGATTTAGCCAGCCATAGCTTCTTTTTTTCACATCATATTTGTACCATGGAAGGTGGCATGGTGGTAACTGATAGTTTTGAACTTTATTGCTTAATGAAAGCTTTAAGAGCTCATGGTTGGTCAAGAGACTTACCCAAAAAAAATCCATTAATAAAAGTTAAAAATAATGATTTTTATGAACAGTATAAATTTATACTTCCCGGTTTCAATTTAAGACCAGGTGAAATGCATGCAGCAGTGGGTTTAGTCCAACTTAAAAAAATAGATAAATTGATAAATATGAGAATTAAAAATTTAAAATTATTTCAAAGATACTTTAAGAAAAATGATAATTTTATAATACCAAATACAAAATATAAAAGCTCTAGTTTTGCATTCCCAATGATTATAAAAAATAAAGATCCAAATTTTAAGTTAAAAATATTTAAGAAACTAAAACAAAATAATATTGACTTCAGGTTAGTTACCGGAGGATGTTTTACTAGTCAAAAATATGCTAAGCATTTTGATTATACAATTTATGGAAATTTAAAAAATGCAGAACTGCTTCATAATCAGGGATTTTTTGTAGGAAATGCAAGCGCTGATTTATCAAAACAAATTCAAAAACTTCATTCGGTATTATCAAATATTTAATGAGGGTTTTTAAAAAAGCATTAATTACTGGTATATCTGGTTCAGGTGGAAGTTATTTGGCTGAATATATAATTAATAATCAAAAAAAAACTAAAGTATTTGGAATATACAGATCAAAAACACAAAATCTAACCAATACAATAAAGAAAAATTCAAACTTAATTCATTGTGATTTAAATAATTATAATAAAATTCTACAAACAATAAAAAAAATTAAGCCAGATGTAATTTTTCATCTAGCATCTAATGCTGATGTGAAAAAATCTTTTGATTATCCTAGAGAAATTATTAATAACAATAACAATTGCACGCTCAATTTACTTGAAGCAATAAGAGAGGCAAAAATAAATCCAATTATTCAGATTTGTAGTACATCTGAAGTTTATGGGATGGTAAATAAAAAAGAAACTCCGATTAAAGAATCTAATCCATTTAGACCAGCAAGTCCTTATGCAGTTTCAAAAGCTTTTCAAGATTTAATTGCACAGAATTATCATAAAAATTATGGACTTAAGGTAATTATAACAAGAATGTTTACATATTTAAATCCACGTAGAACAAATTTATTTGCATCTCATTGGGCTGATCAAGTATCAAAAATTGAAAAAGGAAAATTAAAAGTTTTAAAACATGGAAACTTAAAATCTACAAGAACTATCATTGATATCGAAGATGCAATGAGATCTTATTGGGTAGCCGCAACAAATGGTAAAGTAGGAGAAATTTATAATATTGGTGGAAATAAAATAATTGAAATTTCAGAATTTTTAAAAATTTTAAAAAGAAAAGCTAATGTAAAAATATTAACACAAATTGATAAAAACTTATTGCGAAAAACAGATGTCACCTTACAAATTCCAGATGTTAAAAAATTTAAAAAACAAACTAAATGGAAACCAAGAGTAAAATTTGAAGATAGTTTAAATTCACTATTAAGTGAATTTAGAATAAAAAATAGATAATTTTATTTTTTTTGTTTAATAAATATTGAAAAAAATCCCATAACTATTACAAATAAAAATCCTCCATTAAAATAACCAGCTGCTCTAAATAATTGAGTAATTATTATTGAAAAAATAAATACTTTACTTGGATTGTTTAAATTAGTTTTGAAATTAAATATAAAAAACAATACTACAAGTAAAATATTTAAATAACTAAATTCGACCAAGAGTTTATTAAAATTATTAGATCCATCATTTTTATTCAAATTAGCTTCCATATTGTAATCATCCATTAATTTATTTTTTTTAGCAAATTCCATAGAAGCTTTCTCATAATTTTGAAAGCCATAACCAAAACTTTTTAATTTTAGAGCATTAAAAGCTACCATATAGTGATTTAAATGAACTATAGTTGTTACATTAATACTTGAATTAAGATAATAATTTGTTTTCTTTAATTCATATAGTGAATTAAAAATAAATTTATCAAACATATTTTCATTTAATATTATTGTTTCATCAACATTAAATTTATTACCCACACTCTCTTTTACATAGCTTTTAAATTCTTCGATTTTTTCAGGATTTTGACTTTTTGAAAAATATTTATATAAGCCAGTTTTTACTATTTCACCTAATTCTTCTATATTTTTGGAATAAGATAATTTTTCATTATTTAATTTAATAAATTCCATAAGTTTTTGATCAAAAAGTAAGTTGATGTCTAAATTTAAATCAAATAGTTTTGCATTTATAGGAGTGGGATTTAGAATGTTTTTTTTAAAACTTGAGAAAGAAGTACCCAAGTTTGTAATTTGATTATTTTTGTCTGTTTTTTCATATAAAATTTGTAAATTTAAAACTTGATAGATTCTTATCCAACAATTTGGCAATTCAATTAATAAAAAGAGGCTAATAACTATAGGAAATAAAATAAAAATTTTTTCTTTAAAATTTTTTAAAGCACCCATGATTAATAAAACAAATGAGCTAAGCAATACACCTAATATTAAAGTTAATGAAAGAGACAAAATGAAATTTAATATTGTAAAAACAACCAAACTTATTTTTTCAAAATTATTTATTTTTGTAAATTGAATAAAACCATATAAAATTATTGCGGCAGACATCATTCCAACATGAGAATTTTCTGAAAAAAATTTATCAAAAATAAAATAATTATCTTTAATGCAAAGTGTACAGAGTCCATTAATTTGACTTTTGTCATACATATAATAATCAAAGAAAATTAATTCTAAGAAGAATAAAATATTCATTAAAAAGATAAATATAGTTACTGATTTTGCTAAAATTTTATCAAAGAAAGGTGCAAGCTTAAATAAAACTGAAATATAAATGAATAAAAATAATAAAGAAAAAATAATATATTTGTTTAATAAAATATTATTATCTTGAAATAACAAATGAATAAGTAACAAAAAACAAAATCCTAATATATATAAATAATAATTGAGATCACTTTTTTTATATAAAATTAAATTATAAATTAACAAAGTAGAAATTAAATATTTTGTTTGAAAAAATTCAAATTTAATATCCCATAAAAATATGCTTAATACAAAAATTATAGATGAAAAAAATATAATGCTTTTTTCTTTTTTAAAATTTTTTAAATTAAAATTCATAATATTATTTTTCTAGTGCAGTAATAGCTAGTGTAGTAATAGTATGTCTACTTTAATAATTGTTAAATTTCAAACTTGAAAAAACTGGTTTTTTTAACCTATATATATATTTCTATTATTATGATTGTGAGTTTTAAATTAGTTTACAATCACTTTTCAATAAATAAAAATTTAATTATCTGCTTATATTGTGTTTTTAATAAAATATAATGATAATAATAGATTTTATTTATGAAAAACTTTCTACTCACTGGTGGTGCTGGATATATTGGAAGTCATGTCGTAAACTTATTAATAGATAATGGACATAATGTAACTGTAGTAGATAGTCTAGTTACTGGAAATATTAATTTGATTAACAAGAAAGCAACTTTTTATAAATGTGATATTGCTGATGAAAAAATTATAAATGAAATATTAAATAAAAATAAATATGATGTTGTAATGCATTTAGCAGCTCTAATAAGAGTTGATGAGTCTGTAAAAGAACCAAAAAAATATAATAAATTTAATTATGAAAAGGCAAAAATATTTTTAGATAATTGTTTTAAAAATAATCTTAAAAAAGTAATACTTTCTTCAACAGCATCAGTTTATGGAAATTCAAAAGAATCTAATGTAACTGAAGAAAGTCAATTAGAACCCTTAAGCCCTTATGCGGAAACTAAACTTAAATTAGAAAGTTACTTAATAGATAAGTCAAAAAAAAATGGCATAAACTATATTATTTTAAGATATTTTAATGTTGCAGGAGCAGATGAAGAACTAAGATCAGGATTAATTTCAAAAAATTCCTCACATCTAATAAAAATTGCCTCAGAAGTTGCTGTAGGTAAAAGAGATGAGATTATAATTAATGGTGATGATTATGATACAGAAGATGGAACACCAATTAGAGATTATATTCACGTATCTGATTTAGCAAATATTCATCTAGTTTCTGCAAAATATTTATTAGATAATAATCATTCAAATATTTTTAATTGTGGATATGGCAAAGGTTTTTCAGTCAAAGAAGTAATTAATACCTACAATGAAATACTTGATAAAAAAATTAAATTTAGAATAGGAAAAAGAAGACCTGGAGACAGTAAGTTAATTATTGCTAATCCAAATAAATTTTTCAAAACCTTGTCATGGAAACCAAAGTATAATGACCTAAAATATATTTTAAAAACAGCATATGAGTGGGAAAAAAAAATACAAAAAAAGTAGAAAAAAATTATAACTTAATGTTTCTTTATTAAATTACCTTTTAATCTAAGTATTTTTGCCTTCTTCAGGAATCCAATTATAAGGATCAACCATTAAAATAGTATAGTATTTTATTGATCAAAAAAGTTATCAATAAAAATAATAAAATTCCAACTATTAATTTATAACTATCTGCTGGTACATAGCCAAAATGCCAAAGACGATATGCAATAATTTGAGAAAATAAGCTCGACAAGATATAATTTCCTTTAGTTATTTTGTATACAATTTTTTCAAAAATTGAAAAAAAGATAATTGTTACAAATAAACTAAAAAATAAAATACTTAATGAACCAGAATAATATAAAAAAGCTATGATACCTGGCAAACTGATATTAGTTAAACTTGGATTGCTGTTTAATCTAGGATTATTTTTTAGTGAGTCAAAAAAGGAGGCGTCACTAGGTTTTTCCTTGAGTGCATTTAATAGTAATGCATTATTTTTTTCAAAACTAACTAAATGCATTTAAAATTTCTATTAGGACTAGAAA
>ENA-UOXV01003309-UOXV01003309.1-marine-metagenome-genome-assembly--contig:-NODE-3309-length-19747-cov-6.455007_pt1 | contig 19747 bp, 20 predicted proteins | sample MGYA00238165_ERZ766961 | MGnify/ENA primary metagenome ERZ766961 (study PRJEB28924, sample SAMN03173240) | marine metagenome | biome: Marine; feature: Water; material: Subsurface seawater | place: North...
TCTCCCCTATCTGGAACAAAATAATGGCCCAGTTTTAGGGGGGAAGGACACACGCTTAGCGCTTCGGCGCCGGGATTTCTGTCGTCACCGAGACCGGCATTCGAAATATGGTAAAATAAAAGCCCAAGACGGGAACGATTATTGAAGCGGTAGGCTATTTCGAGGCCGGAGCGAATTTCAAACACATGGCCGAGATCTTTCCCCCGACCGCGCAGGTAAGCGCCGGCGGCGATGCTGGGCGTAACGACAACGCGGTTGCCAAAATAAAAATCGGAAAGCACCCCAGCATAAGCGAAGCCCGCCGGGTTAGTCGTTGCGGTAACACCGGCAAAGGGCTTGAAAAGCCACCACCGATATCTGCTGCGATACTCAACCCTGAACTCAGCAGCATCTGCGTCGTGAAGCAGATCATAATACCCGGCGCCAATGGACAGGAATGAAGGATCATCTGCACGGCCGCCAGTGGGAATAGTTACACTAAGCATCAGCGCTAGGGCGGGTAGCCATTTATTAATCAATGTGGTGAAAATGTCTGGCCTCGGAAATCACAACGATTAGCCCCTATACTAACGCAAAGGGTTCTATCTATTCATTTGTTAATTCTCAGCTCGCCCGTGCAAGGACGCCCTGCCTAATCCGCCGCGTGCTTGCCGACGTCCCAGCCCGCATCGGACAGGTTATCCTTGGCGAACTGAAGCGGTGAGGATTCAAGCTCGGTGGCCAGGGTATCGTTCCACCGGTTGAAGAAGCCGAAGGTCGAGATCGCCGCGATAATTTCCACTACCTGGTCATCGTCCCAGTGCTGACGGAGCTCTTCGAAATCTTCGTCGGTGACGGCGTTCGGCACCTGGGCCACCGATTGCGCGATACGCAGAACGATGCGTTCGGCATCCGAGAAAAGCGGGCTCGTCTCATATTCCCAGACCGCCTGAACCTTCTCGGCCGGCATATCCGATATTACGGTGTTTTCGCCCGTATGGGCCGCGCAGTACTGGCAGCCTGCCGATACGCTGACCACGTGGGCCGCAAGCCATTTCAGATCCTTTGACACAACACCGGGCGCGATGATGGTCTGGTACCAGAGGTCCGTCACGGCTCTCAGGATATTGGGCCGCCGGGCCAGCGTCAGCACGCTGTTGGGCAGGGTACCGTCCATATTGTCAGTATAGATTCCCAGATCCTTCTGGACGGTTTTAGCCTCTTCAGGGGATAGTGCGGGCAGACGGGGCATAGAGTTTTCCTGGTTAAACAGCTTTATTGATGGGGTCGAGTCCAAGCTCGACACGGCCGAATTCCGCACCATTGATATCGAAATTAACCTGGACCTGGGAAGCCGCGGCATGAATATCGCGGAACCGGCGCTGGAACGGATGGCTGAGATAATTTCCCGCAGCGCCGATAGCCGATTGCAGCAGCTGGACCGCTTTTACGCAGTTCTGGGCCGCAAAGGCACCGTCGCGCCGCCAGCGGATCTTTTCCGCGACCGTCGGAACACGCCCCGATTCGGCGACGCGTTCGGCTTCACGGATATTGTCATGACCGAGCAGCCGTGCCGCCTGGATCAGGGACGCCGCCTCGGCGACTTTCATCTGAACCTGCACGTGCTCCGCCAGCTTGGAAGAGTTATACGTCGATACCCGGTCGCGGATTTCGCCGACATAATCGTCATAGGCGCCCTGTGCAATGCCGATCATCGGCCCCAGCAGGATATGGGGGAAAAGCCCCAGCACCGGCAACTGATACAACAGGCCCGGCACGTGGTCAGACCCCGGTGTCGGACCGCCGCGCGCTTCATGAGGAAAAAGCGTCATATGCTCGGCGACGAACACCCCTTCACATTTCACGTCCCGGCTGCCACTGCCGACCAGGCCGCTGACCTGCCAGGTATCGATTTCCTCGAACGCATCGCGCGGCACCACCAGCCAGATCGGGCGGCGGGGGCCGTCATCATCAATCATGGCCGCCATCATCATCCAGTCGCTTGGATCGATGCCGCTGCAATAGGGCCACTGCCCGGAAATTTCATATCCTCCCGCGACCGGCTTCGCCGTGCCTGCCGTCGCGACCAGTGACGACGCGATCAACGCGGTCGGGTTATCTTTCCAGACCTCGTCCTGCGCCTGCGCATTCCACATCGGCAGCATCCAGTCATGGCTGAGCAGGTTGCCGTAAATCCAGGCAGTCGATGCACAGCCGCGGCCGATCCGCTCAGACAGGTCCAGGAAAACACCATAGCCTAGTTCCAGCCCGCCATAGCGCTTCGGCTTTACCGCCGACCACAACTGCGTGTCCCACAAGTCCCGGACCGTGTCAGGGTGAATAACCCGGGTCTTTTCGACCTCCTCCGCGCGGGCGGCAAGTTTCGGCGTCAGCGCAGCCGCACGCTCGACCATCTCTTCATAGCCGGGCGTGTCTCCTGGCTGAACAATCGCGGGAGCCTGGACCATACTGTTATGCCGCCTTCTGATCTTCCGCCCAGTAATTGAGCTCAACCGTGATGCCATTGGGATCTTCGACGAACACCTGGAACAGGTCCATGTCCGGCACCTGACGTTCACGGAACGGATAGCCTTTATCTTTGAGCCGGGCGATCAGGACCTCGGCATCAATCGCACGGAACGCGATGTGATCGAACGCGCCCGATCCGGTCAGGGATGCGGCATCGGTTGCACCGCCGAGATATTTTTCAAGGCCGGACGGGTCATCGGGATCCACCCCGACGAGATGCAGAACCGCAACCCCGTCGACATACAGCCAGGCCCCGGGAAACGGAAAATCGGGACGGTCACCGTCTTCCATGCCGAGGATGTCGGTGTAAAAATCGCGTGTCGCGTCGAGCTTCACGGTACGGATAGAGCAGTGATCCAGCGAATTGAGGCTCATTCTTTTTCTCCCTATTTATCGTTTGATAAATTAAGACGTGCAGGTAGCCCCGTCAATGATACCAGGGTTCCTAGCGCGCCTGTAAAAGCTCCCGCAGAACGGGTTCGACACCCCCCAGGAACGTTCTTACCGTCCGGCGGATATACACATTCAGATCTTCCGGTGCCGGTTCCTGGTACGCCCATTCGCGGACACCAACATAGAATATCGAGCCCTGCAGCGACCAGTAAAGATCGATCTCCTCCTTGCTGACCGGCAAGTCTGTGGGATCCGGCAGGCCGAGATCATGACGCAACTCGGCGCAGATGACGCAGAGAATGCGATCGCGCACAATTTCAAGATAGCGCCGGTTAATCGGCTCACCCTTCAGTCCAGAGAACATGAAGATCCGGACCCATTCATAGTCAAAAATCGAGGCCCCGTAATCGGCGTAGTAGCGCACCAGCCGGTCTTCCAGCGACACTGAACGGTCCTTCAGCCCTTCCGGCCATTCTTCCTTCCACCGGCTGAGGTAAACTTCCTCATATACCCTGTCGATCAGGTCGTCCTTGGTCGGAAAATACCGGAACAGCAACGGCTGGGTAATACCGAGACGACGCGCAAGCTCGCGCGTCTGGCCATCAAAGCCGACTTCAGCGAAATAACGGATCGCCCCGTCGACGATCTGGCGCTCCCGCTCGGCCGGCGGCAAACGGCGACGCGCGGCCGGGAAACCGGTCTCCCGGACCGGTTCGACGATATCGGCATCGAGGTCTGCCATCCATACTCCTTGACGTCTGCGCGGCGGGGGTCAGAATGACCGCTAATTAAGCAGGTGCTCAGCACCATAAAACGATAAGGCGGGAGAAGTCTATGAAACCGGCACCCTACGGGTATGCGCGGGCAGCAACCCTTGATGATGTATTCAGCCTTCTTGCCGAACACGGCGAGGATGCAAAAATTCTGGCAGGTGGCCAAAGCCTGATGGCAACCCTCAACATGCGGCTCTCGGAGCCGGAGGTCCTGATCGACATCAACCGGATCGACGGACTTGCCGGCATCCAGGACACGGGTGACACGATCCGGATCGGTGCGATGACACGCCATGTCGACGTCGAGGAATCAGATGTGATTGCGACCCACGCACCACTGATTACGGCTGCGATGGAACATGTCGCCCACCCGGCGATCCGCAACCGCGGCACATTCGGCGGCTCTATCGCCTTTGCCGACCCGGCCGCCGAAATGCCTGCCTGCGCCGTCGCCCTTGGCGCGACAATGCACATTGCGGGAAAAGGCGGCACGCGAGACATTCCTGCCACGGATTTCTTCAAAGGCCTGTACGAGACCGCCATCGGCGAAGGCGAAATCCTCACCGCCGTTTCAGTACCGAAGATTACTGCCGGCTGGAAATCTGGGTTTATGGAGCTCGCCCGACGACACGGCGACTACGCCATTATCGGCCTGTGTGCCCATCTGCAGGTCTCGGACGGAAAATTCGGCGATGGCAGCCTGGTCTTTTTCAACGCCGGCGACCGGCCGGTCTCTGCACCACTGACCGCAGCACTCCTGAACGGACAGAACTGGTCCGACGAGCTTTCAGAAAAACTCTCGGCATCCCTGAAGGATGAGCTGGACCCGCCGGATGATCTGAACGCGGACGGACCGATGCGGAAACACCTCGCGGGCGTGCTGGTCAAACGCACCCTCGCCCCGATGGCGGGAGCCTGATTATGGACAAGAACGTAGATATTTCACTCACCATTAACGGCGAGAAAGTCACCGGCCGGGTTGAAGCCCGCACCAACCTCGTCGATTTTCTGCGCTACGACGTCGGCCTGACCGGCAGCCATGTGGGCTGCGAACACGGCGTCTGCGGAGCCTGCACCGTACGCGTCGACGGGCGCATCGTGCGCGGCTGCCTGATGGCCGCGGCGCAGGCAGACGGCGCCGACGTCTGGACGATCGAAGGCGTGACCGAAACCGGAGAAATGAAGCCCCTTCAGGAAGCTTTTGTCGAACGCAACGCGCTGCAATGCGGGTTCTGCACACCCGGTATGCTGCTCACTATCGCCGAATTGATGGAGCGCAAACCAGACGCAAGCCGCGACGAAATCCGTGAATTCATTTCAGGCAATTACTGCCGCTGCACCGGCTATCAGGCCATCGTGGACGCCGTCGAGATGGCCCGCAAAGGCACCGGCAAAAGCACAGGCGCAAAAGGAGATTCGGCATGACCGACATGATCACCGACCGCTGGATTCTCGATCGCCCGAATTCCTATATCGGCCGTTCGGTCCCCCGCCCCAACGCGCCGCGCCTGGCTGAGGGCAAAGGAACGTTCGTCGACGACATTCAGCTCAAACGGATGGTACACGCCGCTTTCGTCCGGTCGCCCTATGCACACGCCAAAATCAACGGGATCGACACGACAGCGGCAAAGGCCATGCCCGGCGTTGTCGCCGTGGTCACACCAGAGGAAATGGCGGAGATCTGCACGCCCTGGGTCGGCGTCCTGACTCATCTGGAAGGGCTCAAATCCGCGCCGCAATACCCGCTGCCGCTGGATACCGCCCGCTGGCAGGGAGAGGCCATCGTGGCCGTCGTCGCGAATAGTCGCGCCGAAGCCGAAGACGCCGCCGCCATGGTTGAGATCGACTGGGAAGTCCTGCCCGTCGCCGTCGATGCCGAAACCGCGCTCGACGCGGATACGCAGGTCATCCACGAAAGCCTCGGTGACAATCTGGCGTGGAAGCGCAATGCCGACTTTGGCGATGTGGACGCCGCCTATGCGGCGGCGGATCACGTCATCGAGGATACATTCATTTTCGGACGACACACCGGCGTTTGCCTGGAAACACGGGGTCTCGTCGCCGATTATGAATCCTCGGAAGAACAACTGACCGTCTGGCACAACAACCAGTGCCCGCACATGATCCAGAATATTCTTGCCACCCATTACGGGCTGGAAGAACACCGCGTCCGTGTCATCACGCGTGACGTCGGCGGCTCATTCGGCATCAAGGTGCACACCTATGCCGACGAGATCACAACCGTTGGTCTGTCGGTGATGTTAAAACGCCCCGTTAAATTCATCGCCGACCGCCTGGAAAGCTTCACCAGCGACATTCACGCCCGCGACCACCGTGTGAAAGGCAAGATCGCCGTCAAAGCCGACGGCACCATCACCGCCTTCGAGATCGATGACCTGACCGGCGTCGGCCCCTACTCCATGTATCCACGGACCAGCGCAATCGAGGCCAACCAGGTCGTCAACATGATCGGCGGGCCGTATCTGTTCGAAAATTACCGCGCTGAAGCGAATGTCGTTTATCAGAACAAGGCCATGATGTGCCAGTATCGCGCGGTCGGTCACCCGATCAAATGCGCGGTCACCGAGGGCCTGGTCGATCAGGCCGCGCGCGCCGTCGGCATGGACCCTGTCGCGTTCCGGCAACACAATTTCCACGCAGACGATTCCTATCCAAAGAAATCTGCACAGGGCATGCCGTTCGAAAACCTGAGCCACGAAGAATGCATGTCGACGATGCTCGACGCCATGGATTACGAGGCCATGAAGGCTGAACGTGATTCCCTGCGCGAAAAGGGTATCTATCGCGGCATCGGTTTCGCCAGCTTTATCGAGGTCACCAACCCGTCCGCCATGTTCTACGGCGTTGGTGGCGCACGTATCTCGGCACAGGATGGTGCCACGCTGCGGCTCGACGCCAAGGGCAACGTATTTGTGTCCACCGGCGCCACCGAACAGGGCCAGGGCATGGAAGCCGTGATCTCTCAGGTCGCGGCAACTGCCGTGGGCGTAAAGCCGGAACGGCTGAAAATTATCACCGGTGACACCGAACATACGCCCTATGGCGGTGGCACGTGGGGTTCGCGCGCCGCCGGCATCGGCGGCGAAGCGGTGGCCCAGGCGGGCCGTCAGCTACGTATCCAGATACTGACCGCGGCCGCCGCCATGCTGCAGGAAGATGCTTCAACCCTCGACATTCGCGAAGGCGTCGTCGTCGATGCGGATTCGGGCAACGAACGTATCGGCCTCGATGAGATCGGACGTATTTGCTACTACCGTCCCGACACCCTGCCCGACGGGTTCCAGGCGGAACTTGTCGCCACGAAACATTACGTGCCGCGCAAGTTCCCGTTTGCCTTTACCAACGGCGCTCAGGCGTCCTATCTGGAGGTCGATACCGATACCGGGTTCATCAAACTGCTGAACCACTGGTGCGTCGAGGATTGCGGCACGGTCATCAACCCGTTGCTGGTCGATGAACAGATCCGTGGCGGCGTCGTGCAGGGCCTCGGCGGTGCGCTATGGGAAGAATGCCTCTATGACGATCAGGGTCAGATGCTGAACGCCAACATGGCCGATTACCTGGTGCCGATGGCCGCCGAACTTCCCGATATCGTGTGCGGCCATGCCGTATCTCCGACAGCGGATTCCGATCTCGGCGCGAAGGGCGCGGGCGAAGCCGGCACCTGCGGGGCACCGGCAGCCGTGATGAATGCGCTTAACGATGCTCTGTCGCCGTTCGATGCCAAATTGACGGGCATGCCGTTCACGCCGAAAAAAATCCTGACCGCACTGGGCAGGATATAGGACCAAGGCACAATCCAGGCCCCGGCGGCGCGATGCGCTTCCTGCGCAGATCGGTCCTGGCCATGGCGGGCGTTTTTCTCGTCATGCCGGTATATGCGGAAACGCCATGGAAGACGGTCAGGGTCGACGCCACGTCGTTGCCTGCAATCATCGTCCCGGAAACCCGGCGCCCCGCCCCTGGAGGTATGCCGCACGCATTGATCGCTCCGGGCGCAAGGCCCGGCGACATCGGCGCTGCCTGGTATGCCGGGCGCACGAAACGCTACGCCCACGGTATCCTCGGCGATGCCATCGAAGCATCCATCCTCCGGGTCGCAACCCGTGACGGCCGCTACCTGAAGCTTACCCTGCCCGAAATCGAAGTCTTCGAAGACCGCTACCCCCGCCTCGCCGATCTCGACGGCGACGGCACAACAGAAATCATCACCATTCGGTCATCGGTGACCCACGGCGCCTCGGTGACAGTGTACGGCGTGCAGGACAACAAGCTGGTATTTCGTGCAACGACAGGATTTATCGGTCGCGCCAATCGCTGGCTGAATATTGCGGGAATTGCGCCGTACCGAGATGGCAAGGGCCAGGAAATTGCCTATGTCCAGACACCCCATATCGGCGGCACGCTGTTCTTCTACGCGTATGAAGGAGGCAAACTGGTCAAAGTCGCGGAGAGCAAAGGCTTTTCCAATCACCAGATCGGATCGACCGAAATGCGCCTGTCCGCCACCGTCGATATTGACGGCGATGGGGTACCGGAGCTTGCGCTACCCTCCGCCGACCGGCGCACCCTGCGGATTTCCGGTTTCCAGAACAAGCAACTGACAGAGCGCGGCTCGGCGAGCCTGCCCTCCGGAATCGACAAGGCCATTGGCGTCGTTGGACGCGGATCATCCGCGCGGTTTGTCGTCGGGCTGGAAAACGGTCTGGTCTTCGAAATTAATCGCTGACGCAGCGGTGAGTGCGTTTAGACGGACCCGTCGCGTTCAATAGCTTCTGAAATCAATTTCCGCGCAATATCTGCATTCATCCAGTCACCGATCTGAACCCACTTGCCGGGTTCCAGGTCCTTGTAATGCTCAAAGAAATGCTGAACCTGCTGCAAGGTGATTTCAGGAAGATCATCATAATTATTGACGTCGGCATACCGCCGCGTCAGGTGGGGTGACGGGACGGCGATGATCTTTTCATCCTTGCCGGAATCGTCTTCCATCATCAGTGCGCCGATCGGGCGGACATTGATCACGCAGCCGGGAATGAGCTGACGGGTATTGCAGACCAGCACATCGATCGGGTCACCATCCTCCGACAGGGTATGCGGGACGAAACCGTAATTTCCGGGATAGGACATCGGCGTGTACAGAAACCGGTCGACAACAAGGACACCGGCCTCTTTTTCCAGTTCGTACTTGATCGGCTGGCCGCCCACCGGCACTTCGATGATAACGTTGACGTCTTCCGGCGGGTTATTCCCGATGGGGATTGCTTCGATACGCATGACTCAGATTTCCGATAATGTTGCACTGCACAATGCAGGGGATATCAGGCAAATAGGGGAGATCAGAGCCGCGGGCAAGGGGAAACTCCGTTACAGTTTCAAGACACCGGCTTATCTGCCGCCCGTCGCCTCTTTGCTGTAACGGGCAATATCCTTGTAGCGGTCTGATATCGCGGCCAGTTCAGCCCGATCAATAACGTCCTCGATGCGGTCGAACGGTGCCCCGCCGGTCAGGTTTTCCACTGTCTCTATGATGTAATCCGGTGGTTGTTCCCGATTGGTCAGGACGATCCGGTTGACGATATCCAGCCGTTCCGCCTCAAATGCCCGCAACGCAGCCACGGGGTCTTCGTTTTCGCCCAACAGGCGTGTCAGGCATTCCGCATCGAGGATGGCCTGCGCGCCGCCATTGCCGCCCCGCGGATACATAGGGTGCGCCGCATCACCCATCAGCGCGACGCGGTCGAACACCCAGCGGCCGACCGGGTCACGGTCCACCATTGGATATTCGAGGATAAATTCAGCATCCGCGATCAGTCCGGGCATATCGAGCCAATCGAAATTCCAGTTAGCAAACGGCTCGATAAAATCCTCGATCCGGCCCGGCGTCGCCCAGTCATTCGGCTTGTGGTCGTCACGCGGTTGCTCGGTATTCCAATTGATAAGCTGGGTGCCGTCCTCAAACTGGCGAATGGGATAGATCACCATCTTGCCGACCTGTACTGTACCGACCCGCGTAACACTGGCACCGGTTAGAAACGGCTTACGTCTGGTAACGCCGCGCCACATGTTTATGCCACCGAACCGGGGCGGGCCTTCATCAGGATAGAACTGCTCACGAACAACGGAGTGAAACCCGTCAAAGGCAAGCGCAATACGCCCATCTTGTGCAGCTGCGCCTTCGAACCGAACCGTAACGCCGCCTGCATTCTGGTCGACACCGACGCAGCGATGCCCGAGCATCACGGCATCCGGACCCAGTCGCTCAAGCACGGCCTGATGCAGAACCTGGTGAAGATCGCCGCGGTGGATCGAAAAATGCGAATATTCGTAGCCCGCAAACCGGCCGCAGGGCTCGGTGAAGATTTTCTGCCCATGGCGATTGAAATAGGCAAATTCTTTAGCCTCAACACCGAAACGTTTCAGGTTTTCTTCAAGTCCGAGTGACGAGAGAACGCGGATCGCATGAGGCATCATGTTGATGCCGACGCCGAGGGGACGAAAGGCGGATGCAGCTTCGAAAACCCGACATGGAATGCCATCACTGTGCAGAGACAGCGCCATCGTCAGGCCTCCAATTCCGCCACCGATAATCAGAATGTCATGGTTTTCAGCACTTTTCATCGCGACAGGGTTCCCTGTCCATCGGCGATCGTCAAGACAGTTAGGGGAAGTCCGACAACTGGCCTATGCTGTCCCCTTGCAGGGTTGTCGACTGCCTGACGGATTGTCAGGGGACAGGTCTCTGCCGAAAACGGACCGGAAACGGAAAGGCGACCAAAATCATGACCAAAGCACGTGCCCGGGAACGGGCAAAAGCGAAAGCCGGACAAAAGGCCAAGAAACGCGAAAGCAGTGCCGCCCATCCGGGCGATGAAATTAAGCGCGGCCAGTTCGACCCGGGATCCGGATCCATCAAGACGCCGGGCGCAAAGGCCAACACGAAGAGTTTTGCCGCCTCGGGGCGCGGCGCGGCCCGTTCCCGCTAGACGGGTATCGTCAGACGACGCATTTCTCCAATCTGTCGTGCTAGTCTCTCCCCGCCTATAGCGGGAGGATGGCATGACAGATATCAGCGTTACCAGAGACCCACCGGTTACGACGGTAACCCTCAACCGGCCGGATGACCTCAACCGTCTGACACCGGGCTCCATGGCGCTGCTTGGGCGCATCGTCGCGGAAATTGCCGCAGATGACGACATTCACGCCGTTATCGTCACCGGCGCCGGTTTCGATTTTTTCTCCGCCGGGCTTCTGAACCCGGACATACGCGCCGCTATGTCGAAGGACGAGGTGATCGAATTCGTCCTGCTCGCCAACCAGGTTTTCGACGATCTTGCCGCCCTGCCCCAGATATCGATTGCCGCCATCAACGGAACAATCCTTGCCGGTGCTGTTGAACTCGCACTTGCCTGCGATATCCGGATTGCCGCAGACGACGCCTCCCTGACCATGCCGGAAGCGAAATGGGGCGGGTTTCCCGGGGCCGGCGGCCCGCACAGGCTCGGCATGGCCGTCGGGCACGCCCGCGCGCTGGAGATGATCTGCACCGGCAGGGATATCACCGCTGAAGAAATGGAACGCTACGGACTGGTTCAGGCGCTGCATCCACGCCAGGTAGTCCTGGATGCCGCACTGGCCATGGCAGGGACTATCGGCGGAAACGGCCCGCTGGCGACACGCGGCGCAAAGCAGATTCTGCGGGAACGCCACGCCCCGGGTTTTAGCGAGGCCCGCACCCTGTCGGACAAACTGCGCACTGCGCTTGAATGGTCGGAAGATGTTGATGAGGGCATGGCCGCCCATCGTGAGGGCAGGCGCGCGGTGTTTAAGGGACGATAATCGGGACCGCAGGAGTGGAGGCGTTGGCACAATCGGTCATAGTGACCGTTGTTTCCTTATTCCGCCTCCATCTCGGGGGCGATCCGGCGAACCGAAGGCAGCAGACACACCATAACGATGAAGGCGAGCAACGCGCTGGAAACAACAGCCCATTGGAGACCGATCGCCTCAGCGAGCCAGCCGATCATCAGGGCCCCCAGCGCCGGCCCGCCGATACTGATCGACACGTTCACGCTGATCACCCGCCCGCGCATCTCGGCAACGGTCGCATTCTGGATCAGACTGTAGGCACCGACATGGCAGGCGAGCATCAGGAAAGACGCCACGGCCAGCACAGCGACGCCCATCGTCAGAGTATCTGTCATCGCGAACGCGGCGAGCATGACCGACCCGCAGATCGCCCCCCCCAGCATGATGTTTACAAGCCCCCGCGCCCGACCGCGGAACACCAGCACCAGGCCGCAGGCCAAAGCGCCGAAGCCGGCTGCCGCCGTCAGCGCCGCCAGCCCCTCGGGACCGCGGGCGAAGACGTCACCGGCAAAGCCCGGTAACAGCTCGGTATAGGGGCGCAGCAAGAGACCGCTGGTGAAGGCGATCATGAATAAAAGCCGCAATGACGGTGTCGCCGCGATATAGCGAAACCCGCCGGCGATCTCAGACAGGAAACCCGAATTGTCGCGCGGATCGCGGGGTTCCGGGCGAAACCGGATGAACAGGATCATCAGCGCCATCCAGAAATTGGTGGCGGCGAACAGCATGATCGACGCACCGGTGCCCCAGCGGGTAATCAGGAACCCCGCGAGCACGGGACCGAGAAACGTGCCGACCTGGAATGTCGTGGCGTTGAAGGCAAGCGCCGCCGACAGGTTTTCACGTTTACACAGTTGGGGAATTAATGCCTGACGCGCCGGAAACTCGGTACCAAAGGCGACACCCTGCAGGATACTGAGGCCCAGCAATATCGGGATCGTGGTTTCGCCATAGATCGTCAGCACGGCAAGCGCTGCGGTCACGGACCCGCCGAATACACCGGCCAGCATCGCCATCTGGCGATGTCCGTGCCGGTCGGCAAGAACACCGGCAAAGGGTGACACCAATGTCACCGGGATCATGCCTGCAAAGGCGACGATGCCAAGCCAACCCGCAGAACCGGTCAACTCCCAGGTCAGCCAGCCGATGCCGAGCCGGTTACCCCACCAGCCGAAAACATTCGCGACATGCCCGCAGGCATAGAGACGGTAGTGAGGGCTGGAAAGCGCCCGCCCGAATCCGCCGAACATTTCCGTTCGCAGCTGCTATTCCGCCGCGTCGGCGCCAAGGCCGATATTGCGTCCGCCATAGCGGCGCAGGCGCAGGTCCGCCTGTTCCTTGTGACCCCAGAATTTTTCGATGGCGCACAGGCGGGAACAGTAATCGCCGATAACGACGCTCGCCTCCTCCGTGCACTCCTGATAGGTGCAGGTCTTCAGGAACTTACCGACCCAGAGCCCGCCCGTGTAACGGGCAGCACCCTTGGTGGGCAGGGTGTGGTTGGTACCGATGACCTTGTCGCCGTAGGACACATTGGTTTCCGGCCCAAGGAACAACGCACCGTAATTGGTCATATGTTCGAGGAAATAGCGCGGATTCTCGGTCAGTATTTCGACATGTTCGGCAGCCTGCTTGTCCGCTTCGACCACCGCTTCGTCCAGATCATCGACCAGGATAATTTCGCCGTAATCGCGCCATGCAGCACCAGCGACATCCGCCGTCGGCAGACGTGTCAGCTGGTTGTCGATCTCGGTCTGCAGGTCGTCAGCCAATTTCTGCGAGGTCGTGATCAGGATCGCCGGTGAGGTCGGACCATGTTCAGCCTGCCCCAACAGGTCGGTCGCGATGATCTCGACGTCGGATGTCTCATCCGCAACCACCAGGATTTCGGTCGGACCGGCGAAAAGATCGATACCGACACGGCCATAGAGCTGGCGCTTGGCCTCGGCGACGAAGGCATTGCCGGGGCCCACCAGCATGTCGACGGACGCGATCGTCTCGGTGCCCAGCGCCATCGCGCCGACTGCCTGAATGCCACCCATCACGTAGATTTCGTCGGCGCCGCCAAGATGCATGGCGGCAACGGTTTCCGCATGGGGCTTGCCGTCTGTCGGCGGCGTGCAGGCAATGATGCGTTTCACGCCAGCGACCTTCGCGGTCACCACGCTCATATGCGCCGACGCCACCATCGGGTAACGACCGCCCGGCACGTAGCAGCCGACGGAATTCACCGGGATATTCTTGTGGCCCAGGATCACGCCCGGGATGGTTTCTACCTCGACATCCTTGATCGCCCCGCGCTGGATCTGCGCAAAATTGCGCACCTGCGCCTGGGCGAACTTTATGTCGTCTATGGTTTCGGTCGGGACGCTGGCGACGAGGTCGGCGATTGCCGCATCAGATAGCCGGAAGCTCTCGGGCGACCATTTGTCGAATTTCTCCGACAATTCGCGCACGGCGGCATCACCGCGTGTTTCAATATCGGCAAGGATGTCTTCTACCGTGTGGCGGACATTCGCGTCATATTCGCGCGTCTCGGCTTCACCGGTGCGTTCTTTGAGATGTTTGGCCATGATCTTTCCTGATTGGTCTGAGACGGAAAGCCCCTCTCTCCTTTCGGAAAGAGGGGCATCCAGCGTATCGCTTACGCGCCTACTTGATGGCGATCGGGTTGATCGGCGAACCGACACCGCCGGTGACCGGCAGCGGCGGGGCGCAGAAGAAGAATTCCCACACGCCGTCTTTTTCGCAATCGTCGGACAGCTCGCCCATGACGAAAATCTCGCCCATGGTGATGCCGATCATCGGGATCACGACCCAGTGCCACGGCTGCTGTGCGTCCGTCGTTTCGTTCGGGCGCACTTCGCAGCCCCACGTATCGCAGCAGATCGCGGCGACTTCCTTTTCATGCAGCCATTCAGCGGTATCGAAAGACAGGCCCGGCGCATCGCCACCGGCATACCCGCCCCAACCGTCTTTCAGGCGTTCCTCCATCATGCCGGTACGGACCAGCAGGAAATCACCCTTTTTGACTTCAACGCCCTGCGCTTCGGCACAGGCATCAAGATCGGTCTTGGAAATCGCGTCACCTTCGGACAGCGCATCGACGCCAACATGCTTGGCAATATCGAGCAGCACACCACGGCCGACCATCTTGTCTTTGACCTTTTCGATACCGTTCTTCTTGGCGCCGGTAGAATCAACAAGGGCAGCGTCATAACCGTTCCACATCTTGTCGTCATAGAAGATATGGCCGAGCGCATCCCACTGGGTGCCGCATTGCAGGGGCAGGGAGACCATATCGTCGGCGTAGCGGATGCCGCCTTCATCCTGGTTACCTGAAATTGCGTCCGTGCCGGTCGCCAGCATGGTGTGGATCGGGTTGAAGCGGTTGCCCCACAGCCCGGATTGCGGACCCTGGTTGTCGAAGTTCAGGCCAAGCGAGAACGTCTTGCCCTTTTTGATCAGACCGGCGGCGGCGATAATTTCCTCCGCGCCGATGTAATTCAGTGTGCCTGCTTCATCTTCCGGGCCCCATTTGCCCCAGTTTTTGCACTTTTCCGCCGTCTCGCGGAGGATACCCATATCGAGCTTGCCGTCAGTATTCTTGTGGACCATCGATTTTCTTCCCTATTTTGCGTGTTCTGTTGGCACCACTCTAGCCCGGAACAGGTGCAGTCCGTAAGCTGGCGGTTTATTTATCGTCCGATAAGTAACAGACGCAATTTGGCCGATGGCCGTCCCTTGTGTCAATCTGGACATATCGGATTTAGCCATGCACGCGACGCAGGAGAACAAAAAGAATGAACGACACCATTACAACCGAAGCCCCGCTTAAAACCCCTGACATGCGACTGGATGGTCTGGTCGCGGTCGTCACCGGTGCCGGGCGCGGCCTCGGGCGGGCCTGTGCCTGTGCCGTCGCGGGCGCGGGCGCCGAGACCGTCCTCGTCAGCCGGACCGCCAGCGACCTCGACTCCGTTGCCGCCGAGATCGAAGCCGCCGGCGGCGCCGCGCGCAAACTGATCTGCGATGTCAGCGACCTGGACGAAATCACCGCCAGGATCGGCGGGCTCGACCGCATCGATATCCTGATCAATAACGCGGGCACAAATGCGCCCGAACCCTTTGTCGACGTATCGGAAGCCAATTTCGACAAGGTGATGGACCTCAACGTCAAATCCGCCTTCTTCGTCGCCCAGGTCGTGTCCCGCAAGATGATCGAACAGGGCGACGGCGGCTCCATCATTCACATGTCGTCGCAGATGGGCCATGTCGGCTCGCCGACGCGGACGGTCTATTGCACGTCGAAGCACGCCATCGAAGGCCTGAACAAGGCGATGGCGGTAGAACTCGCCCCCCACAACATCCGCGTCAACGCGATCGGTCCGACCTACATCATCACCGCAATGACCGCCCCCAATTTCGACAATCCCGAATTCCGCGCCGATGCGCTCAGCCGCATCCCGCTCGGGCGGGTCGGACAGCTCGAAGACATCATGGGATCGATCGTGTTCCTGGCGTCGCCCGCCTCGGCGCTGATCACCGGCGCGAGCCTGGTGGTCGATGGCGGCTGGACGGCGCAGTAGTAAGCGCCCTAGCGAAACACCACTGTCTTCGCGCCGTTCAACAGCACCCGGCGCTCCAGCACGTAGCGCACGGCGCGCGCGAGTGCGACGCTTTCGAGGTCGCGGCCGATGGCGACCATGTCGCCCGGCATGGTCGTGTGGTCGACGCGTTCGACCTCCTGTTCGATGATCGGGCCTTCATCGAGGTCGGCAGTCACGAAATGCGCCGTCGCCCCGATCAGTTTCACGCCGCGGGCAAACGCCTGATGATAAGGCTTGGCGCCCTTGAATCCCGGCAGGAAGGAATGGTGGATATTGATCGCGCGTTTATCCAGTTTGCGGCAGAGATCATCCGACAGGACCTGCATGTAGCGTGCCAGCACCACGAGGTCGGTGCCCGTATCCTCGACCAGTTTGAATAAGGCAGCCTCGGCCTCGGGCTTTGTGTCCTTCGTCACCGGGATGTGGTGATACGGAATACCTGCCGCATCGGCCAGCGGCTTTGCGTCGGGGTGGTTGGACACGATGGCCGTCACCTGCATCGGCAATGCGCCGATGCGATAGCGATAGAGCAGGTCGTTCAGGCAGTGATCGAACTTCGACACCATGATCATCACCTTGAGCGGTGCGGCGGTATCAAATATCTCCCATTCCATGTCGAATTTGTGCGCAACCTGGCCAAACCACGAGCCCACCATTTCCGCCGACACGTCCTCGCGGTCGATGCGGAACACCGATCGGCCATAGAACCGGCCCGACTCCGGATCGGAGAAAAACGCCGCGTCATCCACGGAACAACCCGAATCCGCCAGAAAGCCCGAAATCGCGGCAACGATCCCCTGTTTATCGGGACAGGCAGTAGTCAGGATGTAAGACGTTTCCATGGTGTCGGGCTTTGCTGAAAGGCGGGTAAAACTCGGCGGGTGTTTAGGCCCGCTTGAGGGCGCGATCAAGCTCTCATCGCACCTTTCTCTCCCCCCTTCCTGTGTCATCCCGTGCTATTACCCTCCGGATGATAGATAGAGACACAGCCTTCGACGTCATCGTGATTGGCGCCGGTGCCGCCGGCATGATGTGCGCGATGACCGCGGGCGCCCGCGACCGGCGCGTGTTGCTGCTAGATCACGCGGATGAGCCGGGCAAGAAGATCCTGATTTCAGGCGGTGGGCGGTGCAATTTCACCAACCTGTATGCCGAACCGGAAAACTTCCTGTCCGCCAATCCTCATTTCTGCAAATCGGCCCTGGCGCGCTACACCCAGCACGATTTCATCACCCTGATCGACAAGCACGGTATTGCCTGGCACGAGAAAACGCTGGGTCAGCTGTTCTGCGACGGCTCGGCGAAGGCGGTAGTCGCCATGCTGCTGGCTGAATGTAACGCCGTCGGCGTAGATATCCGCCTTGGCCACCGGATCACCGATATCAGCCGGCCAGAGGCCGGGGACCAGGGCCGGTTTCGCGTCGCCACGGCCGGGGGGCACAATGGAGACGACTTCACGGCGGACTCCGTGGTGCTTGCAAGCGGCGGGCTATCGATCCCGAAAATGGGGGCGACGGGTTTTACGCATGACGTCGCCCGCCGGTTCGGCCTGAAACTGTCCGATATTCGCCCCGGGCTTGTGCCGCTGACCTTTGCCAATGACGAGTTGGACATGATGCGGTCCCTGAGCGGCGTGTCGCTGGACTGTGTCGCAACGTCAGACACGGCCCCAGGTGGGCGCGCATCCTTCGCCGAAGCGATGCTGTTCACCCATCGCGGTTTGTCCGGCCCGGCGATACTCCAGATTTCATCCTGTTGGCGGGACGGCGAAGAGATCACGCTGAACATGCTGCCGCACGGCGATGCCGCCGCCCTGCTGATCGACGCCAAGCGCGACCGTCCAAGGGTGGAAGGAAAAACCGTTTTGTCCGACCTCCTGCCGTCCCGCCTCGCAGCCGCACTCGCCGAAAGGCACCTGCCCGCCCGGCCCATGGGCGAAATGCCGGACAAGGCACTTGTTGCCCTCGGTGCGCTGATAAACCGCTGGCAACTGACACCGGCCGGGAGCGAAGGCTACGCCAAGGCCGAGGTCACGCTGGGCGGAATCGATACGGACGGTCTGTCATCGCGGACCATGGAAGCGCGGGACGTCCCCGGCCTTTTCGCCATCGGCGAGGCAGTCGACGTTACCGGCTGGCTCGGCGGCTATAATTTTCAATGGGCATGGTCGAGCGGGTTTGCGGCAGGCGGAGCGGTATAACGCTTAACCCCCGGCACCGCGCCGGTAGATGATCCAGTAGACAATCCCGACGAACAGGCTGCCGCCGACGATATTACCTGCCGTCACCGCCGCGAGATTCCCGGCGATCCCCGCCGTATCCGGCGGAAGCCCCGTGAACACCGCAAGGGGCAGGAAAAACATATTGGCGACGCTGTGCTCGAACCCGAGCATCACGAACGCGGTGATCGGAAAGACAACGGCCAGGGCCTTGTCGGTGACCGTATGACAGGCGAAGCAGAGCCATACCGACAGACAGACCAGGATGTTGCACAGCAGGCCGCGGATGAATGCCTGTTCGGGCGGCAGCGCTATCTTGGCGTTCGCGACACGATGTACCAGTTCGGCAAACCCACCGCCTTCCGGACCGATGATGCCGGATTGCGCGATGAGCCACGCGGTTGCGGCAGCACCGACAAAATTGCCGATATAGACAACACCCCAGTTCCGCAGCAACGCACCGGTGCCGATCAGCCCGTCGCACCGGGCAAGGATGATCAGGTTATTGCCGGTGAAAAGCTCGGCCCCGCCGACGACGATCAGAAACAATCCCAGGGAGAAAGCCACGGCACCCAGCAACCGCCCGATACCGGGGCCAAGCTGAAACAGCACCGCCAGATAGAACACGGCCCCAAAGGCGATAAAGGCACCCGCGAGAACAGCGAGGGTAAACAGCGGCACCAGCGGCAGCGTGGCCTTGGCGACACCGGCAACCGCCGCTCGCTCGGCGACCTTTGCCGGGGCATAGGCGTCGAGCGCCGCACTCAGGGCGATGTTATCGTTACGGGATTCAACAGACATGCCCGCAAGTGTGACCGGGCCGGGGACAATCCGGATTGATGAAGATCAAGCCGTCTATAACAATTCGGGGCAGGGAAGGCATTTTGAGTAATGCATCAAGAATCAAAGTCTTAAAGCCCTGGCGATCACAAACCTCGATCGTCACCCCTGCACAGGGCCGGGGTGACAACCTATTAGATTCTCGGAACACCGGGTTTAAAACTGTGCCGTTCCCGACGGCAGGCCGAGCGACACCCGGCCATACAGCGTGGAGCACATGTCCCAGTTCAGGCTGATATGCTTGGACGCAGAATGCAGGTCGCGCCAGAAGCGTTGAGTCATGCTGGCATTCGTCAGACCGGCGCCGCCGACGCTTTCGAACAACAGATCGGTCGATTTCCGCGCCATTTTGACCGCAAAGCTGAGGTTGCCCTTGTTGCGGGCGCGCTCCTCGGTTGTCAGTTCGCGGCCCTCGGCCATGACGCTCATGATGTTATTGCAATCGCGGCCGACGAGATTCTGTGCCGCATCGATCGCCGCCGCCGCTTCAGCAACACGTGCCTGAATGGTCGGAA
>ENA-UOXV01003314-UOXV01003314.1-marine-metagenome-genome-assembly--contig:-NODE-3314-length-19736-cov-16.815914_pt1 | contig 19736 bp, 18 predicted proteins | sample MGYA00238165_ERZ766961 | MGnify/ENA primary metagenome ERZ766961 (study PRJEB28924, sample SAMN03173240) | marine metagenome | biome: Marine; feature: Water; material: Subsurface seawater | place: North...
TTCGCATGCGGGCTTGGGGTGTCGGGTTCCCTGCTCGAGATCAACCAGGTTTTAATGAAGCAATCAATTTTACTGAAACAAAACTCCTAAATGCTTCAGTCACCATAAAAGTAAAAAGTGCATTCGATGCACAGAACCTTAAAGTGGTAGATGTCTTAATCGGCGAAGACCAAATCAGTTTTTCGCAGGAAGCTATAACGCAAGGAATTGGTTGGCATTTAGAAAAAGAGACTAACCGCCACGGAGTATTTATCATTTCACAAATCAAGGCTAAGAGGAAAAGCATAGGTGTATGGAAGCACGAAAACGCTTACAATCAACAGGAGATTCAACCACGCATTCCAGCTCCTATGCTACGTTCAATGATCGGGCAAAATCCATTTTCTGCTAGCATACAATACTGGGTGACATCATTCGGGAAGGTTCACCGTCCGGAATGTACTTTCTACGAGCGTGGAAGAGGTGAGCTAAGCAGAAGGCCTACGGGGAAAGATTGTAGGCTATGCGGAGGAGCAAAAAACTCCAAATAGTAGCTATGAATTGGCAATTTCAGCCAATTCTTCCTTTGTTTTCAAGCCAACTATTGTCTGGGACAAGGAACCGCCCTTGTAAACTAATATGGTAGGAATGGATTGTACGCCATGTTCCTGAGCAAGGTCAGTATTCTCATCCACATTAACTTTATAAATGGCCACCTTGTCGGACATTTCGGCATTAAGTTCTTCGAGGATTGGACCAAGTGCTTTACATGGGCCACACCAAGGAGCCCAGAAGTCGATAAAAGTCGTTTTGTCACTAGAACTAGTGATTTTATTGAAGCTGTCTTTATTTAGGTTAATTAATTCGCTCATGATAGAGTCAGGATTTAAGGAATATTAGAATGGTTAAGGTGACTGCACCACCAAAAACCAAAAAGTCAAAAAGTAGGAGGGTGATACTTGGTCTCGAACCAGATGCCTTCTTGTCTGTATTTTGGGTTGAAGATTTGGCTTTCTTCGCGCTCTTCTTAGAGGATCTTGAATTTGTTTTGGACTCAGAGTTGTCAACGGGTGCAGGAACTCCAGGTGGTGTAGGTATAGCCCCGGGGGGGGAGACTGCAGCAGGGGATGCGACTACAGGAGTTGGTGGTACTGGTTGACCAACCGGAGGAGCCATAGGCGTTGGCGGGGAAGAAGGAGGGGGAGGGGGAGGAGTGCCAAGTGCAGGGACAGGAAGCGGGGGTGCTGGTTGCGAAGATATTGGAACTGCGGGTGCGGGTCTGGGTGCGGCAACCTTGAGCTTAGGAGGAGCACCTGAACCACCCGGAATACTAAGCTTCAAACTAGGGCCTGGTGGTGGTGGGGTTGTTGCCATATTGAAAAATCAGTCTGCGGGTGAATTTTTAGCAATTATGTCAGATAACTCCTCAGGGTCAGTTTCATTAAGATCTTTTCCCTTGATCGATAAATCTTCCATTGTCTTCAGGAGTGTTTCGGTCATGCGACCATGAGTTTCATCAGAACCACCAAGTATTGAAAACTTATCAGCTTGAGTGATGCGTTTGTGTCCATCGGTACAATCTAATCCAAGACCTAATAAGTGAGCCATGACCTTGGGGTCTTTATAGGGTATTGATGTATTAAATGGTCTAGGATTCATATATTCTATTTATTTGCATAAATGAGCATTAGTCAATCTCACATAGATTACAAGGAGTTCAATCCATCAGGTTCAGTTAGTCGATTCAATTTAAAACCGCTAAGGCTCAATCCAATAGTCCACTCGGTATTATTTTCTTTACGTGTTCCTTTCCTTTGGGTCATTGATGCGTCCCATATCCAACTACTGCCAGTTCGATATGCCAGGCTACCACGCCAGTATGTTAAACTATCTTGCTTTAAATCATAGAGTGCACTCGTAGAACAAAACAATTTTTCATTCAATCTCTTCCATGCACTTGAATGTAAGTAGTTGTTGAAATTTAAATAACTAATGTAGCTAAGGCTGGCTCCTTGGAACCTACCATCTCTTAGGTTAATCCCATACGATTTCCGATAATTTCTACCGTTCTTAAGGTCAACTTTTTGCCTAAGACTTAGACTGAACCAAGAGCTTGGATGAATTGAGATGTCCCCATACAGGAACCTAGTCCCATCAACTCCTTCGGGGTAAGAGCTCCATAAATCGTAAAATGCCCTCATCGACAGCAGTTTCCGGTTCACATCTTTCCATTTCCCCAAGAAACTATTTTCCCACCCAAACCGAACCAAATCTTTCTCTACGATGGTTTCGTTGTTGGAGTCGTCAAGAAGGTCCAAGGGTGCAAGGTTTAAATCTTCTATAACTGGGTAAATACTTGGAGTTATAAAACTTGGGCTTTCTGATAGAAGTTTTGAGCTTCGAACGCCTAGGGAAAACTTGGTGATGTGAAAAACCTTTTCAATTTCCCAAACAGTATTTTTAAAAGGAATAAACTGATGAAGATTTGCATGTAGATCAATACCGTACTCACCAAAGGTTCTGTCCATCGAATTTGAATCAAATTCATAAACTTGGTGAACGGTAGCCAAAGAAGGAGTAAGCTGAATACCCCGGTGTAGCCGAAAGGGCTTCTCAATTTTATAACCAAGGCTCATTCTATCGATTGGAGCAGCACCGTTGCCTAGGTCATCTCTTCTTATTAATCTGGCATAATGAAGAGAGCCCGAATGATAGGCAGTCCACTTTGGCAAAGGACCAAACTCCAAGCTGACCAAGGGGAGTTGTTCGACCTTTGCCTCATGTTCATGAGCTTGCCACTTCGAGAGTATGGAGGCGGAGTAACCATTTCCTTCGTAGGTTAATTCGGAATGACTTTGATTCCATTGATTCCTGTAAAAGTAATTTCTTTGAAAATCCCGGATTATATCGGAATCTCTTTCCCATTCTATTAATGTAGCCGACCTCCATCTGTCATTGAAGCGGGCAAGGTTGCGAAGCTGTATAAAACTTCGACTTTGCCCAATAGGGTAACCTCGCAAGTCATTCCCTAGGTTTGTACCTTGGTCATTAATCCATCCTCCGCTTAACCGGGTGCGTACTAAACTGTTAGTTGTTTTTTTATCAAAACTGATTGTGGGCTTCATGAATAAGCCACGATTTTGATAATAGGTAAGCTGAGCTTGCGAACTTACCGCTTCCCATGAATAATTCACTCCAAGTTCTCCATACCACCCAAGTACACTATCCTCGCCAACCCTGAATAATGAACTGGGGCCAAACCCTGCATTTTTCCGACTACGAAAGCCAGGTAGGACACCAATAAGCGTTTCGCCAATTCGAACCTGAGAAGATTTAATAGAAAATGTAGAATTATTTCTATCTACAGAATATCGACTCGTTCGAAGATTAGGTTCAAATAAGCTAGGTTCTGACATGTAAAACTGAGCATTTGAGAAGGTTTCAATGGATGCGTTTTTTTCCATTGTTTCTGCAATAAATACTTTGGGTGGACTACCACCAGTAACATTCCATGCGATATAATCTCCATTTTGTGTAAGCAAGCGAACTCTGTCGGCTAGTATGCGGGTATTACCTTTGGTTAAGCACACATCACCTGTTGCCGTAGCCTCACCCCTTGATCGAATCCAGGTTATTTCTTCTGCGAGTAAAAGAAAGTCATCACCGCGAAGCGAGGCTCCGTCATGTGCAGTTACGGATTTATTCTCATCATCAAAGACAATCGGACCATCACATTCCAATACCAAATCAGATGTAATGCCATCAATAGCAAGCAAGTAAGAGGCCAAAAAAAAGGCAGAGTAAGTTACAAAACTACAGAGTCTTCGATAGAGCACTGTTTGAAAGATGTATTTTTGTCGGAAAGCGACAAGGAATAAATGATCTACTTTCAATCAATCTTGCTATTTACTACTTCTCATACTCTAAGTGGAACACTCAATGATTATATCCAAGAACGAATTGATCAATATTATGGATGGGTTTTACCATGATCCCCATCACTTGCTTGGTATGCACATTTTGGGAGATGGGGCTGGCTTAGTTGTGCGGACATGGGACCCGGGAGCTAAAGAAATTTCACTTCTTTGTACAGAGAGTGGGGATTCCTTCAATATGGTATGCATTAATAATAAAGGCTTTTTCGAACTTGTTCTTCCTTGCCGATTGTCACCTTTCTCTTACCGGTTGCATTCAAGATATGATGGTGGGGAGAGGGAATGGGTTGACCCCTATGTTTTTTTACCAAGCATAAATAACACTGAACTTACCGCATTTAATGAGGGTTGGGAGAGACGCCCATTTGATAAGCTTGGGGCAATCCCCAAGCTACACCAGGGAACTTCAGGAGTTTCTTTTGTCGTCTGGGCACCTTCTGCAAAGTCTGTACATCTTGTTGGCGACTTTAATCACTGGAATCATTACGCATTACCAATGCGCTCACTTGGCAGTTCGGGGTGTCGTGAATTGTTTGTCCCCCATGCCAAAATTGGGGATAAATATAAGTTTAGAATTCTTGGGTCTGATGGTGTCCTTCGCGAAAAAGCGGACCCTTTTGGATGGCGATTCGAACCACCACCAGGAAATTCTTCGATCATTGATGATCGATCCCTTCAAAGAAGTTCAATTCTTCGCACAAAACCTAAGAACCCTAGAGCTCTGCCAATTTCCATTTACGAAATGCACCTGAGTTCATGGCGTTTTCACCCTACAGAAAATCGACCTCTTTCTTTTCTTGAGCTAGCCCGTGAGTTACCTGATTACTTGGTTAAGTTAGGTTTTACTCATGTTGAGTTTTTACCACTTAATGAGTACCCATTTGATCCAAGTTGGGGCTATCAGGTAACTGGATATTACGCACCCACTCACAGGTTTGGTCCCCCTGAGGACTTGTTTCAACTTATTGAAGCATTACAAACTGCAGGTATTGGCGTGATCATAGACTGGGTCCCGGCACACTTTCCTTCTGATGAATTTGCACTCTCCCGGTTTGATGGAACCTGCCTTTTTGAGCATGAAGATCCCCGAAAGGGAATGCATGCAGAGTGGGGCACTCTTTGTTTCAATTACGATCGACCTGAAGTTAGAAGCTTTTTAATAGGGAGTGCCATTGCCTGGATGGATAGGTTCGGAATTGACGGCTTCCGGGTCGATGCAGTGGCCTCTATGCTCTACCTTGATTATGCCCGCAAAGATGGTGAGTGGTGCCCGAATCAATTTGGTGGAAACGAAAACTTTGAGGCTATAGATTTCCTCAAACAATTTAATCATGCAATTCACGAAGAGAACCCTGAGGTTATTAGTATTGCGGAGGAGTCGACTTCTTTTCCTCAGATAACCAAGCCCCCCTTCATGGGTGGGCTTGGGTTTGACCTCAAATGGAACATGGGCTGGATGCATGATGTTCTGGGTTATTTCTCATCTGATCCAAACCACAGGACAAGCAAGCACGACAACTTGACCTTTGGAGCAATCTATCAATTCTCAGAAAACTTCGTTCAAGCCTTTTCCCACGACGAAGTGGTTCATGGAAAAGGTTCGTTGGTTAATAAGATGAATTTAGCTTACGAGGAGGATAGGATCGCTAACTTGAGGGCTTTACTTGCCTTACAGTGGACCTGGCCTGGGAAAAAGACTTTATTTATGGGGTGTGAATTTGGCCAGTGGAAGGAGTGGGACTACCAGGCTGCCTTAGATTGGCAATTGCTTGAGTTCCCTAATCACCAAGGCTTATGCAACCTAATTTCTGACCTCAATGCACTCTATCAAAAACATCCAACTTGGGCTGAATCTGATCATGACGGCACAAAATTCAAATGGATAGATTGCAACGATGCGGGAGGACAAACCTTGAGCTTTCTTAAGTTTGGAAATTATCCCAATGATACGCTTTTGGTGGCATGCAATTTCTCGGACTCTTTGAAGCATAGGGACTGGGGGTGTCCACACTCTGGTATGTGGGAGGTTATTCTAGATACAGACTCCCCGAATTATTCGGGTCACGGTGCTGCTGGATCAACCCGATTTGTAAGCTTTGCTGAACCGAGGAATAATCAACCAAACGGACTATCTTTTGCAGTTAACCGCTGGAGTATAAGGATTCTTTCTCTCGTTGCTGACCAAAATTAAAGGATTAAATTACACCGCTATCAGCAAAGCTATAATATCCTATTCCCGTAGGACAGTTATTGGGTTCACCTATAATTACATGATCATGAAAATCGATATCCAAAAACCTTGCGGCTTCGGATATTTTTTGAGTTACCTTTAAATCGCTTGAACTTGGCGTGGGATCACCACTTGGATGATTGTGAGCAAGAATAATTGCCGTGGCACCCCAGCGTATCGCAGGTTTAAAAACCTCACGGGGATGGACAAGGCTTCCTGTTGCCGTACCAGTAGTGATATTTTCCAATCTTAATAATTTATTCTTTCGATCCAGGCATAATACCCAGACTTTCTCCACTGACTCGACAAGGGACTCCGGATAAAGAAGGTTCCACACCATTTGCGGTTCATCAAAGAAAATGGCTTCCAATCTATTACCCTGGGAAATTCTCTTGGCAACTTCAACCAGGGCACTTAATTGCAGAGCCTTTACTTTACCAATCCCAGGAATCTTTCGGAACTCCAAAGCATCCCAGCGCACAAGTCCCGCAAGGGAACCAGCCTGACTGATTAGAATATCAGCTAAAGACAAAACATCATATCTGGCTGTTCCGGAACGCAAAATCATGGCGAGTAATTCGCGGTCTGAAAGAGCCTTAGAACCAAGATGCTCTAATCTTTCCTGGGGGCGTTCACTAGGTGGTAAATCCCGCAGGGATACATTCTTGCCCCGGGGATCTTTACTCATGGCATGTTAAATCAAATTAATCGGGCAAGTTTACCTCAACATATGCATCCCTTTTTTGGCGAGATAACCATATCCGCTGATCGTTAAGTTCAGATTTCCTTGCCAGGATGCCTTCAATCTCAGCACGAACTTCATTGATCGGTAAATTTTTGGCAGCTTCAATCTTATCAACTTTTATGATATACCATGCCAAATTCTGCGAGGAGGCAACTGAACCGTCTGCCTTTCTTTCCATCAAGTTTACCGCAAAAGGCCTGGAACTCTCTCCTTCATTGAGTCTAAATGCAATATCCCGAATTTGGTCATTTCTAATTTCGTCCTTAGAGACAAAAAATCCCCAACTCCCACTATTTTTAAGGAAAGGGCTTTGCCCATTCTTGGATGCGAGATCCTTAAAATCAGAACCCTCTTGAATAAGGTTATAAACTTCTTGGGCGGTAGAATTCAGGTCTCCTGGCTCCTTATTATCTCCAGAAAAAACTATCTCACTCAGCCTGATTCTCTTTCCAACTCTAAAATCATTTTTATTCTTTTGATAGTAATTCTCGACGCTCTGCGGGCTAATCTCGTCTCCACTTCTTTTCCTCTGAGCGAGCATATGCATGTGAATAATATCTTCCTTTAATTGCTCCTTATACTCTAGTGTGGATTGCCCATTGCTTTGTAAAACCTCGCGAAACAACCTGCGGTCCCCGTTAAAATTAGACATTAATTTATTTGAGTATTCCTGCTCAACATAAGTTTCAGGGAGCTCCATGCCCTTTTCTTTAAATGCGATTTGCGAAAGAAGTCTGTCAATTTTACCATCCACAAATTCACTAGCTCTTTGAAGCTTTTCTTTTTCAGAAAAGTTTAATTTCTCCATCGCAAGTTCAATTTCCCCCCATGTGACGACTCTGTCATTAATCCGGGCAACTATTCGATTTATCTCAATTAACTCATCCTCTGCAATTAGGTAGCCAAAGCCTGACCCTATGATAATGAAAAACAACCTAGCTAACATGTTTAATCCCATGAATGTGAATCTTGAGAAATCGAATGATTTCCTTCAACTTTAAAAGTGGAAGTTTTTCATTAAGTCGTGGAATTCTTCCCATCTTTTTCAAATATTTCACGCCATCTCTTGAACTTTTCTTCACTTCCCTGCAAAATAATTCATTTTCTTTGCTTGAGATTGAATCAAATCCAGCTTCCTGACCAAGGCATTTAATCTCCGTCTCATAGAATAAAGCTCGGGTCTGGTCAGGAATCGGACCAAATCGATCCCTGAGTTCTTCCTCATAAGTCGTAATTTCCTCAATTTTCACGATTGAAGCTATTTTCCTGTAGCACTCAATACGCAACCTAGGCTCACTTATGTAAGCTGCCGGGAAACAGGATGCCATGGTTGCATCCTGCTCATCATAAAACAATGAGTCGTCCGTATGCAGGAAATCCATTCTGACGACTGCAGTGGGACGAAGGGCATTCTCGTCGCCCTTCAGCCTCGAGACACTTTCACGAAGCAACTTGCAATACATCTCAAAACCGACTCCGGCAATGTGTCCACTTTGCTCACTACCCAATAGATTTCCAGCACCACGCAATTCAAGATCCCTCAGTGCGATTTTAAAACCAGCCCCCAAGCTACTTGTTGAACGCAGAGCGGATAAACGCTTGCGCGCCATATCCTTAATGGGGAGTAGGGGATTAACTAGCAGATAAGCATATGCTTGCCTTGTAAATCTCCCAACTCGCCCTCGGAGTTGGTACAATTGCGAAAGGCCAAATTTGTCTGCTTCTTCGATGATGATGGTGTTGCAATTGGGGATATCCAAACCTGACTCGATTATGGTCGTACAAATTAATAAATCGTACTTCCCTTCAATGAACTCGACCATGACTTCTTCGAGTTCACTCTCTCCCATCTGCCCATGCCCAACCGCTATCCGTAACTTGGGAAACAAACTTTGCAATCTGCGAGTAACAGAGTGAATCGTTTTTACCCGGTTATGAAGATAAAAGGCCTGCCCACCTCTTCTTAATTCCAGGGCGATCGCTTTTTTCAGAATATCATCCGACCCTTTAACGATTTCGGTCCTTATAGGTCTGCGGTTGGTTGGGGCAGTCTCTATGGTACTAAAAGAACGAACGCCAACCATTGCAAAATAGAGAGTACGGGGAATTGGTGTTGCACTTAGGGTTAGTACATCAACATTGGCCTTCAGTTTCTTCAACTGTTCCTTGTGTTCAACTCCAAACCTTTGTTCCTCGTCCACAATCAATAATCCCAGATCCCGAAATTCGAGGTCGGCAGAAAACATACGGTGTGTGCCAATGACCATGTCTAAGGAACCAAGTTTTAAGGAATCGATAATTTTTCGTTGCTGTGCGGAGGTGCGAAAGCGTGACAACATTTCTATGGTTACAGGAAAATCACTCATTCTGGACATGAATGTCTGCAGGTGTTGTTGACAGAGGATGGTAGTAGGGGCAAGTAGTGCGACTTGCTTACCGTCCATCATGCCTTTAAACGCTGCCCTCATCGCGATTTCTGTTTTGCCATAACCAACATCACCACAAACCAGACGGTCCATCGGCTTTTCCGACTCCATATCTTCCTTTACTTCAGCAATGGAACGAAGTTGGTCTGGTGTTTCGGTGTAAGGAAATGAATCTTCAAATTCCTTTTGCCATTGGTCGTCAGGCGAAAAGGCATACCCTTTATCTGAGTCACGGGCAGCCTGCAAGCGAAGGAGATCTGCAGCCAGGTCAATAGCTGCAAGCTCTGCCGCTTCCTTTGTTTTTGCCCAAGCTCTGCCGCCAAGCTTGGCGAGCTTCGGCTTTGCTTTTCTTAACCCAACATAACGGGAGAGGAGGTGGGATTCCTGTAAAGGAACATGAAGAAGTATTCCATCTGCAAACTCAACGGTGATGGCCTCTTCAGACTTCCCATCCTGTTCAATTTTCCCCATTGAGGAAAAGCGGCAAATACCGTGCTGGAGATGTACTAAAAGGTCGCCGTCAACCAAATCTGTAAAGTCCAATGCTTGATCGACTTCTTTTCTTTGTACTTGGGCTTTTCTAGATCTTATCGGTCGACGACTTCTTTCCCTTCCTAGAATTTCCCTGGATGTAGCCAGCAATAATCCGCTTTGACCATCTTCCAAAAAGGTCGAAAGCATCTCATTATTCTCTCTTTTTTCATAGAGGAAACCATCATGCAATGCCACGGAGAAGAAAGAAACCTGCATTCGTTCAAGTCCATGATCTGCTAAAATACTTAGTATGCGTTTCTTTTCGGTTTCTACACCAACGGCAATGACCAACTTGTAGCCCTTGGTTGAATATTTTTCTAACCGCTCTAGAATTGCTTTGGTTTGTTTTTTATCTCCTGCACCCAACGAAATATTAAGGGAATTATGATTGAATTGGTCTAATTCCTTAAGTAAGGGAGACAATTTGAGCAAAAGATTGTTTGAGCGATTGAAAATTCCCGAACCTACATTAATTTCGCTGGTAGATAAAAAGAAGTCATTTAAATCCTCCCCCCTGCTCCAAGCATCTGAAAAGTTAGCTTTTTTTAATGCCTTATTTTCTGACTGATGAAAAGCATAAGGGCTCAACCTTAACAGGTTTTCAGGTTCTTCAAAAAACCACAGCACAGAACGAGGGAGGTACCTAAAGAACTCACCCTCTCGCTCTTTGGACTGTTCGTTTCCTATCGAAGAAATTCTAACTTCAGTTAAACGACCTTCAGACCGTTGAGAAGTAGGATTAAACGAACGGATTTCCTCGACATGATCCCCAAAAAAATCAATTCGTATAGGAAAGTTGGCATTTACTGGGTATATATCAACAAGCCCCCCCCTGATCGCAAATTGACCAGGCTCTTCGCAGACGACTTCGCAGCAGTAATCAAACTGATTAGCAATATCTTCGCAAAACTTGTCAAATGACAAGTCTGAGTCAGGTCGAACTACGATTTCGGACTTTTGGGCGTCCTCAATTATCGGGCAGGGGCCAAGCAAGGCATCAAAGGTTGTGGCTACGATAACTCTGGAGTCATTTTCTTTTAGCTCATCAATCCTTCTTAGTGCAGAAAGCAGGGATAATCGTTCACAAGTCCGGTCAAATGAGTCGGGGTGATCGGGATTGGGAGTCTTATCAAAGCAATGAAAATCAATTTTCTCATTGGGGTGAATTGCTTCAGATAAGGCCGCGATATCTTCACACTTTGTCTCAGCTTCACTTAAAGTTTCTCCGATAATTACCGCAACCACCTGGCCATATCTCTCCCAAATATCAGTCAGTAGAAAGGTCGAACCTTGGCTTGGACAATTAGGAATAAACAGCGATGCTGTTGAGCTTGGGAGCTCGATTCTTTTCACTTCTTTGTTTGTTGCAGTAGAAGTAACGCTGACTGGGCGGCCACTTCCTCTGCTTTTTTCTTACTATTTCCCTTACCTGTGGAAATTTTTTCAGAAGCAACCAAAACCTCGACCTCAAACTGTTTTCGGTGATCTGGTCCATATTGCTTAATCATTCGGTAAGATATTGGCGGGTTATCCGGTAATGATTGAAGGAACTCCTGTAGTTGTCCCTTTGGATTGAAACCCATGCTTTTATTCTCGATCGTTTTAAAAAAAGTTTCTTCCCACTGAAGGACAATACGTTCAACAGATTGATAGTCACTATCTAGGTAGATGGCGCCGATTAATGCTTCAAATGCATCCTCTAAAACAGATGGCCGAAAATTACCGGAGCTAATTTTTTCAGATTTCCCAACCATCAAATATTGGTACAATGAAATATGTTTACCGAGTTCCGCTAAATGTTTGCCATGAGCAAGCAGAGACTTTTTTCGACTTAAGTCTCCCTCAGTTACATCCGGGTACTTCAGAAATAACCACTTCGCAATAATACAACCCAATATCGAATCCCCAAGGAATTCTAATCTCTGATTATGCCTCTCGTTAGAAATCCGGTGATCAAGAGAAGGGTGGGTGAGAGCTTCCCTGAGTAGGGCTTTATTTTTAAATTCATAGCCAATCCTCCCTTCTAAACCATTGGGTGTTGGAGCGTCTTTAGTTCCACCCTTACCAATCAAGTTTTTTTTAAAAATAGCGAAGAAACTCATTAGCTTTTATTATTGGATAAGAATCTTTCGGCAAACTCCCGAGCAAATGCACGGTAAGCCAAACTACCGGATGAGTCGGGGGCATACTCAAAGACTGTCTGTCCAAAACTTGGTGCCTCACTCAAACGGGCATTTCGTGGTATGGCCGTACGGAAGGCTTTTTCGGCATAATAACGATTCACCTCTTGCCAGACTTCATAAGATAGGCGAGTGCGAGAATCATACATGGTCATCACAATACCTCCAAGATCAAGACTCGGATTAACCTCAGCTTGCTTTAGTTTTTCGACTACACCAGTAATTTGCCCTAACCCTTCCATGGCCAAGTATTCTGACTGTAGTGTAACGATCAGGAAGTCCGCAGCACAAAGTGCGTTCATTGAAAGCAATCCAAGGGTAGGGGGGCAGTCGATTAAAATAACCTGCAACCCGTAGTTCTCCTTTAATGAAAGTAAAGAAGATCTGAGCTTAATTAAATATTCACTTTGGCTACTAAGTTCTAATTCAGCAGCAGCAAGATCCAACTCAGATGGTATGACCCAAAGGTTCTTTCGGCGACTTGAAATTACACGGTCTGCTAGGTTTGTGCCATTCAGTAAAGGTTCGTAAATCCCAAAACCAGACTTCTTCTCCAATCCAAGACAACTTGTAGCATTTGCCTGTGGGTCCATATCTACGATAAGCGTAGGTACACCCATGAGTGCAAGTGCGTGACCTAAACTTACGGTTGTGGTGGTTTTTCCAACACCTCCCTTTTGGTTCGCTATGGCAAATGTTACTGCAGGCATAATATGTGGTAAAACAAGTGAGTTAAGGCAATAGTGGCAAACTTTTTCAAGGCCCAAATGAAACCTTACCACCCTCCTTCTTTAAATATAAACCACTCGTAAAAACTGGTGGTTGGTTAGCTGGATTAAACTGATTAACCTCTTCCAGTAAGTGCCACTCAACTGAATGCAAGCCTGCACGAAATGCAAGTGGGCTTGCCCCGCCAAGCCTAGGGTTAATTTCAATCAGGTGCAGTCTGCCACTGGAATCAACAAGTACTTGAGCTAAACAGTGCCCGCGTGCACCACCCTGATGCTCAAACACTTTTCTTAGTTTGGCCTCCCATGCCGAGTTTCTAAAAACAGTAGAATGGTGAGATTCTCCGTCAACCACCTTATCCCTCCATCGAAGTAATACACCGTGACACTGATTAGCATGACTTACCCATGTCTCAGCAGAAAACTCTTTACCCGAAATAAAGGGTTGAAAAATTGGATCGGTAAAGTCTTTAGATATCTTTACTGCTCTTTCGGCACTCAGGTTTAGGCCAATTTTTTGAGACGCTGAACCTTTTCGTTCCTTAACAACCCAGTTATTAGCCATTGAGGATTTTATTTTATTGAAGGTCGGTATAGTGGGAATTGCTGAGTCCTTCCATTTTTGAAAGAAATCTATTTTATCCTCACATGATTTTATGAAACTTTCCCCTGAAACCCATGGAGTAACCCCAATATTTGTAAGCAGATTCCTTCTTGTTGCCCAGAAATTAAGCTCTCCGTCACGAGTGGGCAAAACATGGGTAATTTCATTTTCGATACAGAACTGAACAAGATCCTTGTCTGACAATTTATCTAGCCTCGGCATAGTTATGAAGTGCTCTACCTGAGTGGCACCTGGGCAGTCTGGGTTACAATCTGCACCTATGACAACTGAATCAGGATTGTGAGATTTAACATCACGGGCAACCTCTTCAAAAAGTGCCGTTTTACCAGATAGGGAAGAAAAAAGAACTCGACTTGCACGCACCTTATTCTAATCGAGTTTTTTGAAGTTCAAGTATTCTGACCGCAAGCAAGATGAGACTACAGCATCAGTCCAAACTCCATTAATTTTAGTTTGTTGTCGTAAAATGCCTTCACGTGTAAACCCGGCCGACTCAATAGCCTCCACATGATACTCTCGGTGTGCGTAAGCTTCGCAGGTTAATTTATTAAGCATCAAAGTCTCGAAAGCTACCTTTTTTATTAGTTGAAAAAAAGTAAAAAGCTCATCGGTATATTTTGCATGGTTGGAAGTTCGTGAAGTTTCCAGCAAGAAGGAGACTTCACCTTGTAAATTATGCCAGTCAATATGAACGATTCCTCCGTATCCAATTAAATAACCCTCTAATAAAAAACGAACCAAGATTTTTTCCGGCTGTCTCTTAGGGAAGTCCTGCCGGATCAATTCATCAAAGTAAGCAGACTGCTCTCCCTGGGTTAAGGGGTTGCCCTGCCTGAGTGTCGAAAGCTGCTCATTCCTCCATGTTCTTATCTCTTCTGAATCAGACTTCAGGACTGATTCTATAAGGTAATCTCCTCGACGAAAAGAATCCGGACCAATAGCACGATAAAACGGGCGATCCGGATTCATGAATTTAGGCAGAAATGTTCAAGCGAATCGAGTACATGATCTTGGTCTTTTTCGCTCAAGTTAGGAAACATAGGTATACTCAAGCATGATTGGTAAAACTTTTCAGCTCCTGGCAGTCGGACTTCTCCATACATATTTTCGTAATAAGGGTGGCGATAAAGAGGCACATAATGAACTTGGGTCATAATTCCTTCACTTTTGAGAAACTTGTGAGCTTTATCACGCATGGTCGGTTCTTTAAATCGAATGATGTAAAGGTGCCAAGCATGCCCCTCCTCTAAAGGGGGAGCCATCAATGATTCATTAAAAGGATATTCTCTTAGGGCCCTTTGGTACTTATCGGCAATTTTCCTCCGCAACTTTAATTGATCTGGTAACCTCTGAAGCTGCGAACGACCCAATGCTGACTGAATATCGGTCAGTCGATAGTTCCAACCAAGATTATTTTGCTGATAGAACCAAGGCGTTTCATGGCTATCATCGTTTGGTCTTTCGATACCGTGTGACCTGAGCTGCCGAGCAATCGTAGCAAGCTTTTGATTATTGGTAAGGACGACACCGCCTTCTCCACAGCAAATGTGCTTAACCGGATGAAAGCTAACACAAGCTGCCTCAGTATGAATACAGGAGCAACTCCTCTCATGAAGTGTCCCGAAACTTGAAAACGCACCGGGTGAATGGGATGCATCCTCGATTATTTTGAAACCGATTGAGTCAGCTAGTTTTTTAACAGAGTTCAATGGGGCAACAGAACCGGCAAATGAAACTGGTGCAATCACCCCCGGACAAGGTGCATCCACCCGCGGCAATTCCGCCAAAATGGCTTCCAAGGATTCCGGGCAGATTAGTCCGGTCTGTGGATTAATATCACAGAAACGAACTTCAGCTCCAAGGTATCGAAATGCATTAGCAGTAGCGGAAAAAGTAATAGCAGGCACAATGCCAATAGACTGTGAATCAACACCAAGGGCTGCATACGAGAGATGCAGGGCTGCTGTACCACTAGAACAAGCCACCGCATGATCAACTGAGAATTCAGTCTTTAATGCATCCTCAAATAAATCAACCTCTGGACCTTGAGTGATAAGGTCTGATTTTAACACACGGGTGACCTCCGCAATATCACGGTCTGTTAGATCTTGCTTAGAATAAGGGATCATTGAACTAAATATCCTATCAAACCTTAGTCCCGCTACCTTGACAATCCAATCTTACTATACTGATCTGTCTTGCTCCCATTGATAAGATTTAACTAGGTTAGATTATGGATATTGTAGGTTCTGTGATCGCCCGAGCAGGTAGCAAGAGGTTACCTTTTAAAAATTTACTTCCTTACAAAGGCACCCCTCTGGTAAGGCACGCCCTCACAAAACTAATAGATTCAACACTTTTCAGTAAGGTTGTTTTATCAACAGATTGCGAACTTATTGCCCGGACCTGTATGGATTTAACTAATATAGAAATTCTTAAAAGGCCCGATTCCTTGGCCACGGACGAGACCGCTTCTATACCTGTATTTCAACACATCTCGAAAAAATTTCCCAGCGATATACACCTCAACTATAATTGCAATTTCCCTGAGTGCCCAATTGATGTGTTTCGTGAGGCGATTTCTTTGGCCACTATTAAAGGAGAGGCATTATCAAGTCCATATGCAGTTTGGTCTCAATCAAGGGAGTGCCTCGAGAATTACGGAGATCCTTTTAATATAACTGCTGATGTCTTTGAAGTGCCAGGCCTTTACCCTGTAGATATACATAGTCAATCCGACCTTTTACAAGCGCATCGTGACCATCAAATTGACTTGCCGTGGTAATTTTTAGCAAAATCGGCTAAAGCCATTGAAAATACATCCGATCATTTAAACTGTGAAAGATATCGTTCTAAAATTCCGTACTAACATCATCTTCAGCATATTATGTCTTTGTGGGTTGTGTTTGCCTGCCATCCAATCCTTGGCTTTTTTAAAGTCATTGCCAGAAGATCAGCCTATTAGGAGTGGGTACCTATCATTCCAGTCTCCGCCCAAACTGCTTTATCATGAAATCACTCCAACCGCTGACCGCAGAAAGCTTCTCTATTTAGCCGAAAAAAACCTTTTGCCTACCGAAATCAAACCGGTTGCAGTATCTCCAAATGATGAGGCATTCCCCTTAGTTAACTACAATGAAGACAGTAATAACTCTATTCCCGTATACAACATTCCATTGAAAAAGGAAGAGACTTTGCAGATTCCCAGTGAGGATGCCCTCCCGCCAGTCGACCCTTTCTTACCTGTCGATTCTGCAGGCCCGAGCCTAAACAACACCGATGAGTTAATCCAAATACTTGAGTCCAATTCGAAGTCTCCTTCTCGCAGTATAAATTCGCGAGTAGAATTCGTACCACCCTACACCATTGACGGGGGGAATATGATTATGGAATCAAAATCAAAGTATGAAAGGAGGGTGAGGAATTGAAGCCAGTAAAACTTATTCTAATAAGCTCGTTTTTTTTCCTGCAACTAATTTTTGCCCAAGATGCGGAGTTAAAGTCTATCGAGGAGGTTATTAGTGGTATCGATTCACTACTTGAAGAAATTGACAACTCCTCGAACTCCGAAAGTCAGGCGACTGATCTAAAAAACGATGCCTTGCAAAAAGACTCTCTTGATAATTCAAGATCCTACAGGCTAGAAAATGAATTATTGCCAAAAGAACTACGCAACCCGATAAACGAAATTCCAGTTGAAGCAGTGGGCGAGCCCTCCTTTTTGCAACCAAGTCCAGATTTAATTACTCCCCCCTCGATTCGAAATTCACCCCAACCTGCAACTCTTCCTCGAAATGTTGATTATTCCAAGCTTAGTTTGGACGATTTGCTCAGGGAGGTTGATATGTTACGCAAGCCTGCTTTATCATCTGGCGGAACTAGGGTTGAATCCCTCCCGAGTGTACCTAAAATTCAAGCCCCGGAGGAGTCCCCTAAACTGCTCCTGCCGACTAAAGATTATGCACAGGGTACTCCGACTGATTTCCAACCTGTAATCATTCCATCATCTACTCAAACTGAACCAGAGGGTGAATCAGAGATTTTTGTGGAGGACTACATTGTTCTGGGTGAGGAAATCGACCAGGAGATGAAGGAGAAAATCCGAGAAGCTATCATGTCAACGCGCATGGCATCAGGTGGGACAGGTAACCCTTTTGTTACCCGTACAGTCTATAAGGCAACATCTTATTGCAATCGTGTACTCGGTAGATTGAACGGTCCAAATTATAAGCGTTACCGTCGGGATATCTTACTTGCGATGATCAATATGCACGAAAAGAACCAGGCATGGGTAGATGCAGCTAAGTCTTACGAAAGGTTCCTCGAGGAATTTGCTTCTGATGACGACTATCCTTTTCAGCAACACGAAGATGCTCCCGGTATCCCAGGTCTTCATGCACAAGTAGGTAGTGTTGAGGATTTCATTCAAGGACTTAAGCGGGGAGCTCCCACGATTCCCGAAACGCACATACGCGCTGGGAAAATCTATCGGGAACTTGGTGCTGATCGCATGGCATTGAATAAATTTTATGACGCCATCAATGCGACCCTAACCTTACCTTACAATGTAGCATTTACTGATGCAGAGAAGCGCAAAGGCAAATCTTTCGAGCAGAGAAAAGATGCAGAATCCAATCAGGCAATGTTTGAAATTGCTGAAACTTTTCTTGCCTCCGAAGATTATGATAATGCTATAAAGTTTTACGACCGGCTGAATAGGCTTGAGCAGCTTAATGAGTCTGACCGTTCTGTTGTCGCCTACAAAAGGGGCTTGGCGCATTTTCGAAGGGCAACAGACACATTACGCAAAGAAGATCGTGAAAAGAGGTTGAACCCTGAGAGTGATAGATTGAGTAACCAAAGTTACGAAAAAACTCCTCGGGCTGATTTCGCAAGAGTGAAAGAAATTCTCAGAGGCTACGGGACCTTGTACCCGACCAGTCCGTATGTTCCAGAAACTCACTATCTACTTGCCCTTGCTTTTGAGCAACTTAATCAAAGCGAGGAGTCGATTGGGCAGCTTCTCTCATTATTAAAAGAAGCAACTTTTAACCCTCGGGCGATAATGGCTGAAGAAGATGTGAAAAACTTAAGAGATCGTGATCTTAACCGTATAAGTAAAATGAAAACAATTTGGAATTTCTGGAAAAAGAAAACCGGAAATTACTTGGCTAACAAATTTTTTGAAACCGGTGAGTTTTTCAATGCATATCGAATATATTCTGCCTTACTGCCAGTTGATGAAACCCCGACATGGCGAGTTCCACTGCTGTACCAAGTTGCTCTATGCGAAGAAAAGCTAGGTAATTTTGTCCAAGCCACAGAAACCTACATATCAATTGAGGACTTATTCGATAATAACGAGGGTGCCAGAACTGAACTTGCACAGAGTAAGTATTTAAAGTTTGTTTATGGAATGTCGAAATGGAGAAGAGAGCAACTCGAGGATACTCGTGAAATCAGGCAGGCGGTTAATCGTTACGGCATTTACTCACCCCCGCCCGGCGAAGCCAATATTGATAACTCATTCTAATAACCGTAGCATTTCGTGGAACCCACACAAATTTTAAAAGACCACCTCTCCCTTTGTAATGAAGTACACACTTTATTACTCGAGGAAAATACTTGGTTAAAAGTTCAAAAAAAAATTCCGGAAATGCCTTTTCTTGAAAAGAAAAAGGTAATTGTACAAAAGCTTGAATCCTCCTTGGTGAATTTAAAGAAATTAAAACCTGAATTCTTTTCCCCTTTTGATAACTCCAAAAAACTAGTTGGAGAATCGCACGCCAAACTTCTGCAAATATTTTACCTCGACCGAGAAAACGAGGAACATATGGTTAAACTCAATCAACCATTAGACCGCCAATCTTTTAATCGTTTCTCAGTTGGGCCTGATGAAATTGACCAGATCCACCACCGCGCTTAAAACAAATTATTATTTATCTCTTCCTGGTAAATCACCAAAGGCACGAAATAAAACAGCATCCTTGGGTGGCTTTATTTTATTAGGAAGGTAGTTTTTTTCATACCTGAGAATTACTCCACGTCCTTTCACGACCTTTGAGTAAGGACATGGACTCCCATCGGGGTACCAACCCTGAGCATCCACCAAACGTCCAGCTTTGAAAAATGCTTCTAATTTGATCTTCCCTGTATCGTACCAAAGTAGATAATCGCCATCTAGCTTGTTTTTTAAATAATTCTTCTGGGAGGTAATGATTGATTGTTCATTCCATTCCATAAACTCTCCATTTTTCTGATTTTCTACATACTCTCCCTGAAAACGACGGGTGCCGTTATCATCCCATAAATAAGTGAAACCATTTTTTTTCCCGTCCACAAAAGAACAAAGCA
>ENA-UOXV01003316-UOXV01003316.1-marine-metagenome-genome-assembly--contig:-NODE-3316-length-19722-cov-7.060965_pt1 | contig 19722 bp, 17 predicted proteins | sample MGYA00238165_ERZ766961 | MGnify/ENA primary metagenome ERZ766961 (study PRJEB28924, sample SAMN03173240) | marine metagenome | biome: Marine; feature: Water; material: Subsurface seawater | place: North...
CCTGGACCGATGTCACATGACCTTCGCCATGGAATGCCTCGGGCGCGGACAACCAAACGAATTCGACACCTTCTTCTTCGGCGTTGCCAACTTCGCGTAGTGATCCGGGCATGTTGGCGCGGTCACGACGATACAGACACTTCACTGTCTTGGCCCCTTGGCGCACGGCAGTACGGACACAGTCCATTGCGGTATCGCCGCCACCGATGACGACGACGTTTTTACCCTCGGCATTCAGTGTGCCGTCGTCGAACGCGGGCACATCATCGCCCAGACCCTTGCGGTTGCTGGCGGTCAGAAATTCCATGGCCGGGAAGATGTTATCAAGGCCAGACCCTGGTGTTTGCAACTCGCGCGGCTTATAGACACCCGTCGCGATCAATACGGCATCGTGCTTTTCGCGCAGTTCGGCCAGCGTCGCATCGCGGCCCACTTCGAAATTCTCGTGATAGATAATGCCGCCGTCAGCCAAAAGCTTGGTCCGGCGCTCAACCACATCTTTTTCCAACTTAAAGTTGGGGATGCCATAAATCAGCAGGCCGCCCATACGGTCGTAGCGGTCATAGACATGGACTTCGTAGCCTTTAACGCGCAGAACATCAGCCGCCGCCAGACCCGCAGGCCCACCACCGATGATGCCGACGGACATGCCTAAATCTTCGCGCGCTTCGGGGGCTTTGACCCAGCCATTTTCCCATGCGGTGTCGGTGATGTATTTTTCAATGGCACCGATGGACACGGTGCCGTGCTTGGACTGTTCCAACACGCACGATCCTTCGCACAGGCGATCCTGTGGGCAGATACGACCGCAGACTTCGGGGAACGTGTTGGTCGCTTGCGATGTTTCGTAGGCTTCTTGCAGGCGTCCCTCGGTTGCCAGGCGCAGCCAATCGGGGATGTTGTTTTGCAGCGGGCAGTGCACTTGGCAATACGGGATGCCGCATTGCTCGCAGCGCGACGCCTGCTCGACGGCACCATCGTCTGAATACTGGTCATAAATTTCGTCGAAGTCTTCGCGGCGTTTGTCTGCTTCGCGTTTATTCGGCATCGCGCCATCAATCGAAATGAATTGCTGCATCGGATCTGGCATGCGGTCACGTCCTCCCAAAAAACAAACCAGGCAAAACCCACTAATGTGGTTCTTTGCCCAAACCTCTGTGTGTCGCCATTTTGGCGCGCAAATACCACCAATGTGCCTTTTTGAGGGGGCTCAGAAGCGACGTTATAAAAAATAGGTCAGATTTGTTTACTATTTCTTGACCGAAAAATCATAAAAGCAGCTGTATTTCTGCACGATGGCCGCCAAAGTTGCAAGTTATAAGTGCACTTAGGTCCGTTATGGGACTAAAAACGGCGATTGGCAGACTCTGCGATACGGGGTATGTCTGCAGAGGGGAATACCCCTTGGATTACCAAGGGTAGTAGAGGTATCCAATGCCCATTCTACATCTGGTCGTTTTGGCCGTTGTGCAGGGAATTACCGAATTTTTGCCGATCAGCTCGTCAGGGCATTTGGTTTTGGTTCCTATTTTCATGGATTGGCCGGATCAGGGCCTGATGATGGATGTCGCCGTCCATGTCGGGACCCTCTTTGCCGTGATGCTGTATCTGCACAAAGACGTTTGGCAGATGATCAGTGGTTTCGGCCAGATGTTAAAGGGACGTTCCTCGCCTGGATTGCGCATGATCGGATTGTTGATTGTTGGCACGATCCCCATCGTTGGCGCGGGGTATGCCCTTCACACCTATTGGCCCGGCATGTTCCGCAGCATCGAAGTCATCGCCTGGGCGACGCTTGGGTTTGGCATTCTATTGTACATTTCGGACAAGGTGGGCATGACGGTGCGTCGCATCGATCATTTAGGCATTTTTGATGTGCTGTTCATTGGTTTGTCACAGTGCCTGGCGCTGATCCCCGGCACCAGCCGTTCGGGGATCACGATGACGGCAGCGCGCTTTATCGGTATGGAACGATTGGATGCGGCCCGGTTCTCATTATTATTATCGATCCCGACCATCATCGCAGCGGGCACGCTGAGCGGCTGGGACCTGTACCAAAGCGGTGATTTTGCATTGGCTTATGATGCGCTGATTGCCGCCGGGCTGGCCTTCGTTTCCGCACTCATTGCCATCGCCATTATGATGGCATGGTTGAAGCGGGCGTCGTTTACGCCGTTTGTGGTTTATAGGATTTTCTTAGGTGGCGCGTTGTTGGTTGTGGCTTACGGGTTCAGCTAACCCCCTCACCTAACCTCTCCCCCTGGGAGGGGGAGAGGGATTAGATCGAGTTTATAGATACAGGGTCCCTCTCCTCTACGAAGTGGGGGAGAGGACAGGTGAGGGGGCGCTTAATACCCGCGCTTAAGATCAACCGTATTCAACGGCGCTTCACCCGCTTCGATCAGATTGATATTCTGTTCCATCCAATCGGCTGCCGACGACGGTACCGTCAGGCTCGCCATATGTGGGGACACCACGACCTTGGGGTGGGTCCAATATGGATGATCGCTCGGCAACGGTTCGGTGTGGAACACATCCAATGTCGCAGAACGGATATGCCCGCTGTCGAGTGCCGCCAGTAAATCTTCATCCACCACATGCGCACCGCGCGCGCAATTGATCACACAGGCGTCTTCGGGCAAGGCGGCCAGGGTTTCAGCATTAATGATACCAGTTGTGCTTTCAGTCAGCGGCAACAACACGATGAGAATTTCCGACCGATTGAGGAATGGCGTTAAGCCATCATCACCGTAATACGATGTGACACCGTCGATATGCTTTTCACTGCGCGACCAGCCTGCGACATCAAACCCAAGCGCTGCGACTTTTTTGGCGGCGTCTGAACCCAACTCGCCCAATCCTAAGAACCCGACTTTACGATCACGGGTGTCGATCTGGCGGAGCTGTTTCCAGATGCCTTCACGAGTCCAATTCGCATACACATCCATTTTGCGGTGATAGTGAATGGTCCAATACAGCACGTATTCGCTCATCCCCTCTGTCAGGCAACGGTCCACCAGACGGACGATTGGCACCTGCGTTGGCAAGTCAGTATCGACCAGGATGCCATCGACGCCAGCGCCCAGCGACAAGATCGCCTTGAGATTGGGAAAGGTTTTTAATTCGCCTACAGGCGGTCGCCACACAATCGCGTAATCGTAGTCGGCTTTGTCCGTAACCTCGTCGGGCCAGATGTCGAATGAAGCATCAGGAAATTTCGCCAGCATGGCTTCGCGCCACGCTGGGGCCTTGTCGGCACCGGATAGGAATAAAAAGCGCATGATGAGGACCTTATGGTTGGGTGTGGGAGTTACGCTTATCGAAACGTGTCAGGACACGGATATCAAGTATAACTCAGAAAATAGTTTGTCATTCCCGCGAAGGCGGGAATCTTATTGTTCGCGCATAGACTCCCGCCTACGCGGGAGTGACGGGGGAGAAAAGGTCACGTACTCACCGCACCCGTCTCGTCGGCTTCGAGATTAAGGGCTGCTGCCAACAGCGCCTGGGTATAGGCTTCACGCGGATTTTCAAAGATGCTTTCGGCGGGGCCTTGTTCGACCACTTTGCCGTCCTTCATCACCACCACATGATGGGCCAGGGCGCGCACGACTTTAAGATCGTGACTGATGAACATATAGGCCAAATTATATTTGCGTTGCAGATCACGCAGCAGATCGACGATCTGTGCCTGCACCGACATATCAAGCGCGCTGGTCGGCTCGTCCAAGACGATGAACCGGGGTTTCAAAACCAACGCACGCGCGATCGAGATCCGCTGCCGCTGGCCGCCTGAAAATTCGTGCGGGTAGCGATGCTGCATTTCGGGTTCCATACCAACCTCGATCAAGGCTTCGGAAATGCGTCCTCGGCGTTCGGCCTCGTCGCCCATATCGTGGATCAGCAAACCTTCTTCGATGATTTGTCCGACGGACAAGCGCGGGCTGAGCGATCCGAACGGGTCTTGGAAAACGATCTGCATTTGATTGCGCAGCGGCCGCAGTGCCTGCCAATCCAACGCTTGCAGGTCTTTGCCTTCAAACGTGATATCGCCCATGGATTTTTCAAGACGGATCAGCGCGCGCCCCAGCGTCGATTTCCCAGACCCCGACTCGCCGACGATTCCGACGGTCTGCCCGGCGCGAATATCGACCGAAATGCCATCAACGGCTTTGATGTGTCCCACGGTGCGGCGTAAGACACCGCGCTTGACCGGGAACCAGACTTTGACATCGTCGCCCCGCATGATGGTTTCAGCGTCTGCATTCGCGGGGTCCGGGCGGCCCTTGGGCTCGGCAGCCAACAGATGCTGGGTATAGGCATGCGATGGATGATCGAACACGGTTTTCGCATCGCCATCCTCGACGACTTTGCCGTGGTTCATCACAGATACCGTATCGGCCATGCGGCGCACGATCCCCAGATCATGGGTGATCAACAACATCGCCATGCCAAGCTTTTCCTGGAGTTCTTTGAGCAGTTTCAGAATTTGCGCCTGCACCGTAACATCAAGGGCTGTCGTCGGCTCGTCAGCGATCAAAAGTTCAGGCTCGTTCGCCAGCGCCATCGCGATCATGACGCGCTGCTGCTGACCGCCCGAAAATTCATGGGGCAGGGCATGCAGGCGAGAGACCGCCTGTTCCATACCGACAAGCTCAAGCAGCTCAACCACGCGGTCGCGGGCCTGGGTTTGGCGCATGTGTTTGTGCACCAGCAAAACCTCTGCGATTTGCTTTTCGATGGAATGCAGCGGATTGAGGCTGGAGAGCGGCTCTTGGAAAATCATCGCGATGCGATTGCCGCGAATGGCGCGCAATTGGCGTTCCTTGCGCTGTAATAAATCTTCGCCATCAAAGATGACACTGCCCGATCCGTGCCACGCCTTGGGGTAGGGCAGCAGTTTCAGGATCGAAAGCGCGGATACGGATTTCCCCGAACCCGACTCGCCAACCAATGCGTGGGTCTTGCCCTTTTCAACGGCGTACGATACGCCGTCGACGGCCTTAACCTCGTGATCACCGTGCCCAAACGATGTGCGCAAATCTGTCAGTTGTAAAAGGGGTGTGCGGTTATCGCTCATCGGAATGTCTTTCGTGGATCGAATGCATCGCGCACGGCCTCGCCGATAAACACCAGCAGGGTCAGCATGATGGCGATGGAAAAGAACCCGGTAAAGCCAAGCCAGGGGGCATGAAGGTTATTCTTACCCTGGTTCAGTAATTCCCCCAACGAGGCTGATCCGGCGGGCAACCCAAACCCTAAAAAATCGAGCGACGTTAAAATGACAACCGACCCGCTAAGGATGAAGGGTAGGAACGTGATGGCCGCGACCATGGCATTGGGCAGGATATGGCGGAACATGATCGTGGTATCACTGACGCCAAGGGCACGTGCCGCCTGCACAAATGTGAAATTTCGGGCGCGCAGAAATTCTGCACGGACGAGCCCCACAAGCCCCATCCAGGAAAACAGCAGCATCAATCCAAGTAGCCACCAGAAACTGGGCACCACAACGCTGGCCAAAATGATCAACATATAAAGCACGGGTAACCCGGACCAGATTTCGATAAAGCGTTGGAAGATCAAATCAACCCAACCCCCAAAATATCCCTGCACCGCACCGGCGGCGATCCCGATAATGGATGAAAGGACGGTCAGGGTGAAACCAAACAATACGGATATTCGAAAACCATATATCGTTCGGGCAAGCACATCGCGGCCCTGGTCATCGGTGCCGAGCCAGTTTTCTGACGTCGGCGGCGACGGTGCTGGCGTTGGCAGGTCGAAATTAACGGTATTATAGGAAAAGCGGATCATCGGCCACAGCATCCAGCCCTTTTCCTCAATCAATTCGATGACGAATTCATCGCGGTAATCGGCCTCGGTCGCGAATTCACCGCCGAATTCGGTTTCGGCGTAGGCAACGAAGGCAGGGAAGTGGGCATCACCGTCGTACCAGACGAAATACGGCTTATCGTTGGCGATCAATTCGGCAAACATGCTGAGAAAGAAAATGATGCCGAAAATCCAAAACGACCAAAACCCCCGGCGATTGGCCTTGAAGTTTTCCAGCCTTCGTTGATTGATCGGCGACAGGCGCGCAGGTGATGGCGGGGCAGGGGCGACGGTTGCATCCATGATCAGGCCCCCCGGCTTTCAAAATCAATCCGGGGATCGATGATGTGATACATGATGTCGCCCAGAATGTTCATCAACAGGCCGAACAACGTAAAGAAATACAGCGTTGCGAACATCACCCCGTAATCGCGGGTCAGGGCGGCTTCAAAACCTAATAACCCTAATCCATCGAGAGAGAAGATGATTTCGGTCAGCAGTGATCCCGTAAACAAAATACCGATAAAGGCGCTCGGGAATCCAGCGATCACGATCAACATGGCGTTTCGGAAAATATGTCCATAAAGAACCGTGTTTTCCTCGAGGCCTTTTGAGCGCGCCGTGACCACGTACTGTTTATTGATTTCTTCCATGAACGAATTTTTGGTCAGCATGGTCAGGCCAGCAAAACCGCCGATGACCATCGATAAGACCGGCAATGTCATGTGCCAGATGTAATCTTTGATCTGCGCCCAGGTCGATAAATCGTCGAAGTTATCGGATATTAATCCCCTGAGCGGGAACCAATCCAGGTACCGTCCACCGGCGAATACGACGATCAGCAAGATCGCAAACAGGAATCCGGGGATAGCGTTACCAATGATGACGACGCCCGATGTCCAGACATCAAATTTAGACCCGTCTCGGACCGCCTTGGCGATACCGAGGGGAATGGAAATCAGATAAACAAGTAACGTGGTCCAAATCCCAAGAGAGATCGATACGGGCATTTTGTCGATGACCAAATCGACGACGGATTGATCCTTGAAAAAGCTGTTGCCGAAATCGAACACCAAATAATTTTTCAGCATCAGCAAAAAGCGCTCGTGTGCGGGCTTATCCAGCCCGAACTGCTTTTCCAACTCGGCGATGAATTCGGGCGGCAGGCCCTGTGCGCCCCGGTACTTGGATGATGCGGGGCCGCTTTCGCCAACGTTTGCGTTGCTGCCCTCGTTGATGGTCTCGCTGCCGACATTGCCCGAGACACGGCCCGTGACGTCAACGGCTTGTCCGCTGAGTTCGGACAGCAGTTGTTCGACCGGACCACCGGGTAAGACTTGGACGACCGCGAAATTGATCAAAATGATCGCGAACAGCGTCGGCGGAATCAATAACAGGCGGCGGACGATATATGCGAACATGGCCGGATTATAGGCGGTTAAGTGATCGGGTGAAAACGATCAGTTCAGAACCATCATTCCCTAGTTTGCGCGTTCTTTGGCGAGGACGGCAGCCTTATCGGCATCGACCCACCAGGTCATCAGTTGATTGCCGCTATCGGGTGTGATTTTGGGGCGATCAAAGATGTTCCAGTATGCCACGCGGTCATACGGGATGTGCCATTGCGGGATCACGTAATGGCCCCACTGCAGCACCCGGTCCAGCGCACGGGTCGCCGTGATCAGGCTTTTGCGGTCGGGTGCAGCGATCAATGTTTCGATCAGCTCATCGATCGCAGGATCTTTGATGCCGATGGTGTTGCGCCCACCTTCTTGGTCGGCGGCTTCGGATCCCCAATAGGCCCGTTGTTCGTTTCCGGGTGACAACGATTGCCCTGCGCCACCGACGATGACGTCGTAATCATAAGTGTCCAGACGGCGGCGATACTGCGATGTATCAACGGTGCGTACCCGCGCGTTAATGCCCAGTTTTTCCAGGTTTTGTGCGAACGGCAACACGATGCGCTCAAACAGCGGACTCACAAGTAAGACTTCGAATTCCAACGGCTTGCCCGTCTCGGCATTGACCCGCTGCTTACCCTTAATCACCCAACCCGCGTCGGTCAGCAGTTTGGATGCGGCGCGCAGGTTTTTGCGCAGGCCGCTTTTGCCTTCGGTAACGGGGGGATTGTATTCGGTGGTGAAGACTTCGTCCGGGATACGACCACGAAGCGGTTCCAGAATTTTCAACTCTTCCGCCGATGGCAAGTCCGTGGCGGCAAGTTCAGAGTTATCAAAATAGCTGCGGGTGCGGGTGTATTGACCGTAAAACAGGGCCTTGTTCGACCATTCAAAATCAAACGCATAGGCCAGCGCCTTGCGGACGTTTTTGTCTTTGAACATGTCGCGTCGGGTGTTGAACACGAATCCCTGCATGCCGGCAGAGCGATTGTGCCCGATTTCTTCTTTTTTGATTTTGCCTGCGTCGACTTGTGGCGATTCATAGGCGGTCGCCCATAGCTTCGATGCGTTTTCAGAACGATAATCAAAGCGCCCGGCCTTAAATGCTTCTAGTGCTACCGTGGTGTCGCGGTAATAGTCGAAATGAATGGTGTCGAAGTTGTTCATACCCTTTTCAGTCGGGATATCAGCACCCCAATAGTCTTTGACACGGGTCAGCGTGATCGAGCGCCCCGCATCGACTTTTTCGATTTTGTACGGACCACTGCCGAGCGGTGGCTCCAACGACGTTTTATTAAACTCGCGGTCTTCCCAGTAATGCTTTGGCAGCACGGTCAGCTGGCCCATGATCAACGGTAGCTCGCGATTCTCGCCGGGCTTGAAGTTAAAGCGCACGGTGCGGTCGCCTGTTTTGACCGCGCTGATCACGTTGCCGTAATAAAATCGATAAAACGGACGGCCTTCTTTTAACAGCGTATCGAACGTCCAGATCACATCGTCGGGCGTGACGGGTTTGCCATCATGCCAGCGGGCCCCTTCGCGCAGGCGGAATTCGACCCATGAGCGGTCTTCGGGGGTGCGCACGGCTTCGGCCAACTCGCCGTATTCGGTAAAGGCCTCGTCCGCTGCATTCGTCATCAACGAGTTATAGATAAACGACACGCCCGCAGCGCCTGTGCCTTTGACGATGAAACCGTTCAAGCTGTCATAGGTGCCAATCGCGGCCAGACGAATATCACCGCCCTTGGGCGCGTTGGGATTTACATACTCAAAGTGTTTAAAATCGGCGGTGTATTTCAGATCACCATGCATCGCGAGCCCGTGCGACCACGCGGGTTCCTCGGCCAGAGCGCTGGTTGTGACGCTGGCCATGGACATAAATGAGATTGCGAGTGCAGCAAATAAGCGATGTGCGGACATGGTTCCTCCCGGAAACGATCAGATGGCATGATATTGGGGGTCTGTTGTCCCAGCTTCAAGCCAAGGTCTTATCATATAAGGTCAAGCCAAGGTCTTATCATATAAGGTAAAGACGGCGTGATCGACATGATCAACTTAAAGTTCGTTCATGTCCTATTTGGGGCGATCAGATAAGATTTTCACGGCCGCTGCGTGAAGATGTTCATCCGCTGCCGCAAGTACAGAACCGGACTTGCTGTCAGGACCTGCATCAAACTTAAGCGGCGCGCCGTCCCAATCGGTAATCAGGCCGCCTGCGCCTTCGACAATCGGGATCAAGGCAGCGTAGTCATAGGGCGCCAACGTGTCTTCGCAGACCAGATCAAGCCAACCACAGGCAAGGAACCCATACCCCTGGCATTCCGAGCCATAGGTCGTGTATTGCGTGGCGTCGGAAAGGGCCTCGAATTTTGGGAGGTTTTTGGCGAAAAACATGGTGTGCGATGTGCTGGTGACCCAGGCATCTTCAATGCTGCGCCCGGTGCGTGTCGTTACCGGTGTGCCGTTAAATGTCGTTGGTTGTCCATGCGCGCCAATCCATCGGTCGGCGGTCGCCGGACCATCCATTACGCCCGCAATGGCTTTGCCGTTACGAACAACCCCGATCAGCGTGCCGTATATCGGTTTACCGGTGATAAAGGCCTTGGTGCCGTCGATGGGGTCAAGAATCCAAACGGTGTCGGCATCCGGATTTGTGACACCGAACTCTTCACCAAAAATGCCGTCATTCGGGCGTTCGGCTTCGATCATGGCACGCATGGTGCGTTCGGACTCTTGGTCCGCTTCTGTCACCGGACTGGCATCAGATTTTGTGATGTGCTGGATGCCACTACGAAACTGGGCAAGGGTTACCGGACGCGCAGCATCCGCCAAGCGCCCGGCCAAGTCGATTATGTCGTCAATGTCTTGAGTGTCTACGTGGCTATCGCCAACCATGACCCGTGTCGCTTATTGCGGTAGCGGCGGGGGATTGCTGTGATTATCGCGGAGATACAAAATCACTTTGGCACGGTCAGATGCTTTTTTCAGACCGCCAAAGGTCATTTTGTTGCCCGGTGCGTAGTCTTTTGGGCTTTTCAGGAACTTGTCCAAGTTCTCGTAAGACCATGTTCCACCCACCGCAAGCAATGCTGCTGAGTAAGAATAGCCGTCATGTACGCCTTTGTTAGCGTCAACGACGCCCCAAAGGTTCGGGCCAACTTTGTTCGGGCCGCCTTGATCAACGGTGTGGCAACCCGCGCATTTTTTAAACACCTTGGCGCCAGCTGCAGAGTCAAAAGACGCCATAAGGCCGACCGCAGATTCTTCGACTTTGGCCTCTGCTGTGTCTCCAGCAGCGGCTGTGTCTGATTCTGCAACTTCAATAGGATAGGCGTTTTCCGCCAATTGTGTTGGTTGTACCAGCGCGTTCCCGACTTGGATGCTGCCCCATACGACCCATGCAGCTATTAAAACTGCGAAACCTGATTTTTCCCAAAAAGAGAAATGCATGCCTAAAACTCCTGCCCCAATAAGCGACCTTGTTTTAGCCCGTCGCTCGTTATCGATCAACACCTGTAACGCATAGAAAATAAACCTTTTCAGCAGCTTGGTGGCGAATGCGCCAAAAGGTCTGGGATAGCCACAGCCAACGGGGTATATCAAAGCATTCAATTAAAGCAGAGATTGCGTCCATGAACCCCATTGTGATTGTTCCAGCCCGCATGGCCTCGACCCGATTACCGGGCAAACCGCTTGCCGATATTCACGGCAAGGCGATGATTGTTCATGTGATGGATCGCGCGGCTGAAGCCAATTGTGGGCCCGTTGTTTGTGCCGCGGCCGAGGCTGAAATCATCGATGCGGTGACCGATGCCGGATATCAGGCGGTCCTGACGGACCCAGATCATCCATCGGGATCGGACCGGATATTCGAAGCCCTCAACATATGTGATCCAGATGGGGCGCACGATGTAATCGTCAATTTGCAGGGTGATTTGCCGACATTGGACCCCGCATTGGTGCGGACCGTCGCTGGATTGCTAGATAACGCAGACGTGGATATCGGCACGCTCGTGGCTGAAATCACCGAAGATGCCGAGCGCACCAATCCCAATGTGGTCAAATGTGTGGCCCCGTTGGATGATACTCATACGGCGGCACGGGCGCTTTATTTCACCCGTGCCACGGCGCCCCATGGCGATGGCCCGTTGTGGCATCACATCGGCATTTATGCCTATCGGCGTGCAGCCCTCAGTCGTTTTGTCAGTTTACCGCCGGGCATGTTGGAACAACGCGAGAAACTGGAGCAGCTTCGTGCCCTGGAATCGGGCATGCGGATCGATGCGGCCCGCGTTGACACGGTTCCGCTCGGTGTCGATACTCCCGCCGATTTAGACCGCGCCCGCACTTTGCTGGCTTAACTGGACCCGAAATTATGACTGATCCATCAACGCTTATCGCATTCCAAGGGGCACCCGGGGCGAATTCCGATATCGCGTGCCGTGAAGCGTACCCTGACATGACCACACTGTCGTGCGGGACTTTTGTGGATGCGTTTGGTGCGGTCAAAAATGGCGATGCGGCGTTGGCGATGATTCCGATCGATAATACGGTCGCGGGCCGGGTGGCAGACATTCATCATCTGTTGCCCGATAGCGGCCTGCATATTATCGCCGAACATTACGAGCGCATTAATCATCAGCTTTTGGTGTTGCCCGGTACGGACATCAGCGAAATCAAAGAAATCCACAGCCATGTTCACGCACTCAGCCAGTGCCGCACATTGATCGAAGATTTGGGCGTGGCCGCCATGGTTCATCTGGACACCGCAGGGGCCGCGGCCGATGTCGCCAAATGGGGCGATAAGACCAAGGCCGCGATTGCGACCCGGTTGGCGGGCGAGATTTATGGCCTCGATCTGATCCGCTCAGATATCGAAGACGCCGAACACAACACGACCCGCTTTGTGGTGTTGTCGCGTGACTCTGTGATTCCGGATGCAGGATCGGGAAATGTGATGACCAGTTTCGTATTCCGGGTCCGTAACATCCCCGCTGCGCTATACAAAGCCATGGGCGGGTTCTCGACCAATGGCGTCAACATGACCAAACTTGAAAGCTACGTCGGTGCGGGCTTCATCGCCGCCCAGTTCTATGCCGAGGTTGAGGGCCATCCCGAAGACGGCCCATTGAAACTGGCGCTCGAAGAGCTTGGGTTTTTCTCCGAAGAACTGACGATTTTGGGCGTGTTCCCGGCTGACCCATTTCGAAAAGAAGCCGTGCCGGAATAATTTCCCCCTCACCTGTCCTCTCCCCCATTTCATGAGGGAGAGGGACCCTGTACCCACATGACACAATCTCATCCCTCTCCCCTTTAAGGGGGAGAGGTTAGGTGAGGGGGTGTGCACCTTAAGCCGTCATTCCCGCGAAGGCGGGAATCTCTTTTGAATTATGGGACCCCCGCCTGCGCGGGGGTGAAGAGTATTTATACTCTCTCGTCTTCCCGAAAGCCTCTTGGCTATCCAGGATCTTTTTAGCGTGGGTATGTCATTTTTGAGTGAGACGAGATCCCGGGTCTGCGCCCGGGACGACGTGGTGAGGGCAGGCCGACGACAATCAGCCGACGTCATCCAGCCATGTCTGGATTAGCCAGCGCGAGATTGAGTCTTTGCGCGGCAGGCGCGTGTCGTCGTCTTTGGCGTCGGCGAATTCCTTCATGTCCAACACCTGTTCACGTGTGAACCATTGCGCGTCTTTGAGTTCTTCGGGATCGCATTCGATGCCATAGCTGGTTGCGCGGGCGCGAAATCCTAACATCAGTGATGATGGGAACGGCCACGGCTGTGACGCCATGTAGGTGATGTCGGTGGTGTGGATGCCGGATTCTTCGAACACTTCGCGTTCAACACATTGTTCTAGCGTCTCACCGGGCTCCACGAAGCCCGCCAATGTCGAATACATCCCAAACGACCAACGCGCATGTGATCCCAACAGGCATGCGCCGCCCGGGATATCGTCGCGACTGACCAGCATAATGACGGCGGGGTCTGTGCGCGGGAAATGGCTGACGCCACAATCGTTGTTCAGGCAAACCCGTTCGTGCCCGTGATGGCGGGATTCCGTCGGGGCGCCACACACACCGCAAAATCCGTGACGGTCATGCCAATAGGTCATGCCGCGGGCATGGGCCAGCACATGACCTTCGGCATCAGTAAGGCGGGGGCCGACTTGGCGCAGGTCCATAAACGTGGCGTTTGGACCTGCCAGCGTGGAAATTTTCGCTGCTACTTTGTCGTCCAGGGCCACAGCAAAGACGGGGGTGTCGTCTTCGGTACCCAATAAAATTTCTTGACGCCCGGCATCGATCAAGGCGCGCGCGGTCTCACCCTCAAAAATTGCAGCTTGTGGCGGGTTGCCGTCGATAATCAGGTTGTGCTGGCCATGCACCGCGACGGCTTTGATGTTCTTTTTGGCACGGCTGGACACCCAATCTGTGGGTCTGCGTGACATGTTGTCACGCCGCAGCGTGATGGTGGTATAGGACAAATGGATCGGCATGCCCGGAATTTTACACACGCCATAGGCTTCGGCAACGTCCCCAATTGCTATTAGAACAAAAAAACCACTGTTAACCATAGAATCGCTGGAAAGTCGCTGGACACTTTGGCTTGATTGAGGCTTTGTTAACCAATCTGGACCATGCTGGTTGCTGATGATGTTCCGCACCCTTGGGTGCCCATTGCGTCATAAGCAATTGGTAGGTGGAGAGAACGGTGGTTAAAAAAGTTATGTCGATGCGCCGATTGGGCAGGCGCACGTTATCTATTGGCGGGGCCATATTGGCCGTCGTCACCCTTGCTGCGTGCGCGGGTCAGTCCGGCGTCAGCAGTTTTAATGTTGCTGAATGCAAGATTCTTTCGAACCGCGCTGAAGCAAAAATCAACTGGGCACGGGTACCAGAGCGTGAGCTTCGCATTCGAGACGGTGAATATTCGCCGATGCTGATGCGCCTCAAACAAGGTCGCCCGTATATTATTCGTATCCGAAATCGAGATGACGAGCGTCGGGTTTTCCGCGCACCGGATTTCTTTGAACAGAACGCCGTTGTCGCCATTGGTGTCGAGGGGGAACGCGCAGCCACGACGTGCGTGAACGCGATTGCCATTCCAGCACGCCAAACCGCCGAGGTGCGCGTTGTTGCCATCACCGATGGCACGTTTGAATTCGAAGACAATGCGCTTTTACTGCCATACGTCATGTCATCAGGCCCGTCGGGTGTGATCGTCGTCGAAGAACGTCGCGGAACCGCCAGACTTAACTGAGTCTGCTTCAATTCAGACTTAATTTTTGGCGGACGTCGTCATTGGTAGATTCAGATGACAGATACCTCAGCTGAAACCTTGATCCGGGATTTAGACCTGGAGCCATTGCCATGGGAAGGCGGTTATTACCGCGAGACCTGGCGCTCAGAGGTCATGATCCCTGAGCCGGCGTTGGGGGCCGGGTATTCGGGACCGCGTGCGGCGGGGACGTCGATTTATTACATGCTGACGCCGGACACGTTGTCGAAAATGCACCGACTGCCATCGCCGGAAACCTTCCATTTCTATAAGGGGGACGTCGTCGAGATGTTGCTGCTACATCCTGATGGCACAGATCAGGTGATCACCTTTGGTCAGGACTTGGGCGCCGGCCAACATCTTCAATTCACCATTTTGGGCAATACGTGGATGGGCGGAAGGTTGGCCGCAGGCCACCGATACGGCTATGCCTTGATGGGCACCACGGTGGCCCCCGGTTTTGATTTTGATGATTTGGAAATGGGCGGCACAGCCGCGTTGATTACTGAATACCCAGATGCGGCCGATATGATCCGTGCCCTGACCTGATGGGAACGCCATCAGACATTCACCTCCGCCCCGCAGAAATTGATGATGTAGATGTGCTGACGGATGTATCGATCCGCGCCAAGAAATCCAATGGATATGATGATGCGTTTATGGCGGCGTGCCGAGATGAGCTCACGGTGACGGTCGCGCATCTTTGTCAGGATGAATATTGGGTGGCATGTGAGGGTGATCTGATCATCGGGTGCGCGTCACTTTCTCCCGATAAGGATCAGAGTTCTGGCAAAGTGCACAGTTTCTTTATCGACCCGGATCATCAGGGCCGGGGTGTGGGCCGGATGTTATGGGCCAAACTGTTAGAACGTGCGCATGCCTATGGCATGACCGAGGTGCGTTTGGATGTGGACCCCAACGCGGCACCGTTTTATGAAGCGATGGGTTTTAAGGTGGCTGGCGTTGCGCCTTCGGGATCAATCCCTGGCCGCCGCATTCCGCATATGACTCTCACTCTATAGCCATAACGTGTTTGGAAAAAAGTGTGGGTCCCGGATCAAGTCCGCGATGACACGTTATTATTTATTTTCATCCCGGCGAATGCCGGGACCCAGAGCATACAAAGACAGAAAGTTTTTTGAACGAAATAAGATCCCAGGTCTCTCCCAGGACGACGATTTTTGTATTACTGAATTTTACACTTTTTGCCGATGCGTCGGTGTGGCGCTGTGCATTCCCAGGCGTTGCCGGAGTATCCAACGTGTGCGTTCGCGGGAACATCAATGGGTTTGCAAGCGTTGCTTTTGGCCTCGAAGCCACGGTCACATTTCCAGCCATTGCCATAACCCGTATCAGATAGGAAAGCATTCGCGGGCACTGTGATTTTGTTGCAGCCTTTGTTGTCGGCCATATATCCGCGTTCGCATTCCCAGCCCGAGCCATAGGCCCGACCCGTCAGATATGCATTTTTAGGCACGGTGATCGTTACGCACTCTTTGCTTCTTTGTTTGAATCCCCGTTCACATTCCCAGCCATCGCCACTTGAGCGCAGAAAAGCGTTTGCAGGAATGGTGACCTTCACACAGGTTTCTTGCTTGAGATCAAATCCGCGCAGACATCTCCATTTTTTGCCGTAGGTGGAGTTTGTGGCGTAGGAGTTTTCAGGGAACGCGCCTTGGGCAACAGACGTGGTCATAGATCCGATAAACAGGGTCGACGCGCATAACGCGACAACCCCGATCGCTGAAGTTTTCAATGTCATGGTTTTCTGGACGCTCCATAAGGGCGGCTGCCGAAATAGGCATGTAATGGACGTGCCGCCGACTAAGTCTTTTTGCGAGTCGTCTTCTTTTTCTTGGCTTCTTTTTCGATGGCTGCAGCCTCGCGCTCATTCGCTTCTTTTTCTAAGCGTCGGGCTTTCAGCGTTGCCATGTGATCTTTGCGCTCACGCGCAGCTTTCTCTTTGTCTTCGAGTTCTGTTTCCTTCTTGCGTTGAAGGGCCGCGAACTTCTCCTCGGCGACAGCTTTGGTTGATTTTGCCACGATGTTCTTTCATTGCGTCGTCGAGGCGAGCCCGATGGGCGTTGCCGGCGAGACGTCAATCGGATGAGGGCGGATGCTCAGATCGGCCATCCGATGTGCGCATGATGCGCATCAAACCAATGCAGTATGCACCGGGGATCGTATTTTTTCGAGTAGATAGAATTATCCCCCCGGCATAAACCGGGGGGATAGATCGCAATTAGTCGAGAGCTTGGAGGTTCTCGGCAGAAGCTTTGCCGTCACGGCCAGCTTCGAGATCAAAAGAAACTTTTTGACCGTCGCGCAGCGTGCTGAGACCAGCGCGTTCTACAGCAGAAATGTGCACGAATGCATCTTTAGAACCATCTTCAGGCTCGATGAAACCATAACCTTTAGTTGCGTTGAACCATTTTACAGTACCGTTTGGCATAACTTGTATCCTTAAGCGTAATGTTGCGAGCCACATGCCACACCGTGTGGAATATAGGCCAATGTCACGTCACACTGTCGGAGTTACTAAGCTAAGCGGCGAACCGTAAGAGTTAGGTCACTAAACGAATGTAAGACGTAGATGAGCGTACAAATAGCAGATTTTACTGATTCGTCAATAATTTTGCTATTTTTCGCCTATTCGTCTCCGGCACCTAAAAGAATATGAAATCATAAATAAAACGGGCCGTCACCCTCGCGAAGGCGGGGGTCCATTTCAATTTTTGGTGGATCCCCGCCTGCGCGGGGATGACGGTAAAAGGTATGTTGAAAGTGTGAGGCTAAGACGGAGACATTATGAATCTAAGACGAAAACCGTCGCACCACGTTTTCGAGCAATTTGGAAATATTGTTGTCGAAATTATTGCACGGCAACGACCCCGAAAATGTGATCGATCCCGTTGAAAACACCTGTCCGCCACCCGGCACATCGAAATAGGTCATGTCGGCACGGACCAGTTCTTCAGGTGTGCCAACAGCCCATGTTTTCACATGTGTCAGCCATTCTTCGGGCGGCAGCACAAAGCTTTCGGGGTGGTTTTCAGATTTAGCAACGACGACCGCATTGGGTGGTGTGCCCAGACGGGGTTCGACGCGGTCGAGCTCGTAGCCCGCAGCGCCACCCCCACAAAGTCCGAAATCACCGATGATCTCGTCTTCGATGCCATCAAACATCCAGGCGAATTCAGGCTTTTCTGATGCTGGCATGCGACGATAATAGGTGCCTTCGAAATCACCCTGACAGGTATAACCGATCCCCGTCAGCGCATTTGGCGGGCGACCATTGCGCCGCCACAGGCCGCTGTATTCACCGGTAAAGCCGCTGTAATACTCGCCAGGCTCAGAGGCCCATGCGCGGAGCCCGCCTTCAGCACGACGAACTTCGATCAGGCCGTCTTTTTCGGGATGCAGCGCGACCCGCCAGTAAAACCCGTTGCCGCCCATGTAAATCAGATTGCCGCCATTGTCGCGATATCCCTGCACACCGTCCAATGTCTGGAGGGTGTGATATTCGGGGTGGCTGGTGGTCATCACGGTTTTATAGGGTGCCAGAAGTTCAGCCCCCTCATTGTTCAATTCCCAATCGGTAACAACATCGAACGGGATGTCTTTGGCATGAAGCCACGCCAGAATATGCGTATCGGCTGGAAAATGCCGCAGGCCCGATCCGCACTTATCATCGGCGAACGGATGATACCCCGGCCGCAAATTCATGATCGGGCGGTGCCACGTCGTGTGCGCAATACCGGACCCATCGGAATGATCGTTATAGGTCGATAAGCCGTAATCGGGATGATCCACCGGATTGTGGGGGAATGCGCCCCAGTCCGCGGCGCGGTCGCGCCAGTGTTGGCCGAAATCATCGCGCGCCTGATTGGCATAAATCACATATGTAAATGTCGAGATCAATAAGCACACATCAGCCGTTTGCTTGCCCTTGGGCGGACAGACAAAGATCGGCAGCAAATCCCAATGCTCGCCGGATGTTAGCCGGATCGCGTAGGCGCCGCTGGGTAAATCACCCGGGATGGTGAACGTAAAATCCGTATCCCAGTTGCAGTCAGTGATATCGTCATCGTGGAAGTGAATGGCCCCATACTGTGCGGGATCACGGTTCCAGTTGTGTTCGGACGCGTCCCAGTTTGATCCGGTCACGGCGCGCATGGGGCCGTTGATCAAATCACCTGTATCGGCCAAGGGGTCATCACCTTCGATCTGAAACGACGTCATGTCTTTGGAAAAATCCCAGGCGGCGACAACTTCATTTTCGATCGAAATGCGCGGATGTTCGATTTTGCCATTGAAGTGGGTTGCCGGGTCGTTGGGATCGATGGCGGCGATTAAGATATAGGTTCCCGCGCTGCGATCCGTTGGGACCTGATCCATGGTTCGTTCCACAGCCTGGTCCAGTTTGGCGATGGAATGCCCCACCGTGACAGCGCCGCGGGTTAAATCGATGTCAGCCCAAATATTGGCCCAGGTATAGGGCGGCAGGGTGGTACCTGTTGCAATCACCGTCGACCCGACTTGGCAAAACACGCCGTCTGGGCCGATCCCCAAAGTGATGACGTCGTCATGATTATTATAGGTATGGATGGTGATGACGCCCTGCGGCCCCTTATCAGGCGTGGTGGGGAACACGGTGGCGTCGAGGCGAAATGTGTCGGGCAGGTCTGCGAGCAGCGATGCTTCCATGTGTGAGCCGAGCCGCGTTTCTTGGGTCCGCGACGGATATGTCCCGTCAATCGCAGACGGCACGGGGACCAGGTTCATGCCGGGCCCGTCGGGGTTCGGGTCGCCGGAAATAACACGAACCAGTTCAGCGCGGTATGGAGCATCAGATGTCGAAGAGACTTTGACGGCGATGGTCTCGCCGTGTCGGCCTGAGAGTTTATCGGTGTAGCCAATGAGTGGAATCATAGGGGGATGATGGCAGATACTTTTTTTGTTGTCATCCATGCGTCTGTGAATACAGCGCCACAATTTTAGACCCCCGCCTTCACGGGGGTGACGAATAATTTTATTTCTGGCTGTCATTCCCGCGCAGGCGGGAATCTCCGTCGAACAAGATCGGGATGATACATCTGGGGCGATTCAGGACTTTCAGCGCAGGTCTTCGGTTGTTATATTGCGCGCGGAAGGTCGGCCTGGACAGGCTCCTCGCCAACCCGGTCAGATCCGGAAGGAAGCAGCCGT
>ENA-UOXV01003317-UOXV01003317.1-marine-metagenome-genome-assembly--contig:-NODE-3317-length-19722-cov-5.489907_pt1 | contig 19722 bp, 6 predicted proteins | sample MGYA00238165_ERZ766961 | MGnify/ENA primary metagenome ERZ766961 (study PRJEB28924, sample SAMN03173240) | marine metagenome | biome: Marine; feature: Water; material: Subsurface seawater | place: North...
CCCCCAAAGAGTTCACGGAACTCTCGGGGCTGAGACTGCCCCACTTCGCGGCGAAAGTAACACATCGTCTTTTGGCGCAGAGATAGGTATCCACGAGAGGATGGAGCGGCGAAGGGGCGGAGAGAGGGAAGAGGTCTTTCTTCTGGTTCTGGCGGCAATGGTAACGAGTCAGAGCCGCCCGCGTTTGCGGAGGCGGTTGAGTTGGCGGCCCCGCCAGCAGCGTTCCCTGGCGCGGTGGAAAGACCTGGTGCGGTGGAAAGGAATGGGGAACCGATCCAGCATGCTTCAAGCGACACGCCGCCGCCCGCTCGACCGCCCCTCTCGCTCGAGAAAGCGTCGTCTAGGTCGAAGGCGCAGAGCTTGGACCGGGCCGGGCAGGGGGGGCTCCTTGCGTTGGCCGGAGAAGGGGAGCTGCTGCCGCGCTGGAGCCTGGGACAACACTGGGGAAAAGTGGTCGGTGGACAGTTGTCAGGCAGGGCACCGGGTGTCGCCGACTTGCTCCCGCAAGTAGGGCGGCTGGTTCGACAAAGCCATTTGAGCGATGAGGGGAGGGGGGCAGCCTTGGGCCTTAGCGGGCTCGGCGCAGCTGTGGCGTGGGAAGCGCACGACGGGTGGCATGGAGGCGAAGCGGAAGGGGGGGGACAGAACGATTGGGAACAGCTCGAAGGAAGGGGGCGCGAGGTACGTAGAAGGCAGATGAGGCTATCGCGCTCTGCCGAAGATTGGAGATAGCATCCGGCAAGTACACACTGTGGTTGAAACCAACAAAAACGAGATCTCTGTTCCGCTCCTAGGCGAGCTAGATGCGGCGAGGCCACATACCGCCAAAGAATCATCTAAATAGGAGTTTCTCATGTCATCGCGTTGCGAAAGTTCCTGTATTGAATACAAGGGCACCGGTAGATGGTTGCCTGTCATTCGCGCGGACGGCATTCCCCCACTTGCGCTCTCACCGAACAAAGCATGCTAAGGGTCGCCTCCTCTGCTGCACTTCGTTCCGCGGACAAACTCGAACGCAGGCAGGTCTTGTACTCGCAGAAGGGGTGGGGCGCCACCCTGCTGCTCGTTACCATGAAACGCACCGTCGACCGCGAACATCTGGCTCTGACAGCTTGGCACTTCCATACCTCTATCATCGAGTTCACTCACGTGGTTGGATCGCAAAGAATTGAGAGCGCTGTTCTGGAACGTGTCGAGCCAACGGGAGTCCTCGAGCATCATCTTGGCGGCCATCACTTCCCATGATGAAGCAACGATCCCAACGACTGTGTCCAAGCGAGGATCGGCAGCGTCCGGCACCGCGCGTCCCGCTGTGCAAGGTGTGCAACTCCATGACCCCGAATGTGGCGTGGGGAATCTACGACGACGAGGCGACGCAGAAGTGGCTGGCACAAAACGACACGCTGCGGCAGCGCTGTACTGCGCAATCTTGCCAGCACGTCTCGCTTTGTCGGAACGGGACATTGTTTTCGCACATCCCGCCAAGAACGTCCTGGCACATGTTGGTTCAATGTCGTTCGCTTTCCCGGCGTCCCCGTGGCCTTCGTTGTGACGTACTCAGCGTCTCTGGACAGAACCCTTGTGACTCCCAGACGTAAAAATGCACCAGAAATACCCCCCTCCCCTTCCACACACACACCACATGTCTCTGCAACCCACCGATTTTACCGATCCGTTTACCAAATAGGTCACGAGTTGGCCACATACTTTGTGACTACGAACCATGACCTATAAAGCGACTGAGCTGGCCTCCGTTGGAAGACTTCCAAAGACAATTTGCGCACCCGTAAGGACCCCACAGCCATGGCAAGTCAGCGGGCGGCGTGGCGAGCCGCTCGCGGGGGTATCGCTACAATTTGGCTCCTTGCTGCCATGGTCGCGCCAAAGTCTGAGGCATTTGTGCCAGCAACTCTGCTGTCCACGCCCCAGATGCGCCTTTCTGCCGCGATCACCGTAGTAAAGCGTGGGCCACCCCGGTTTCACTGGGAGGCTCAGCCTTGCCGCGGACACCTACTGCGTATGGCCGCAGCGGAGTCGGCCGTCGGCAGCAAAACGGCTAGCGGAGGCTTCAGTGGCTCCGAGGGCTTTGGCGGGTTCACGGCGGCAGCGGACGTGAAAGAGGTTGATACGATGGCAGTTCTGCGGCTCATGATGCCCAGAACGCGGGCGCTGCAGCTGCGAGCGCTCCTGTCCCTATCTCTGCTCCTCGTCTCTCGTGCAGCCAACGTCATGATCCCTCTCTCTTTCAAAGGCCTCGTCGACAACCTGTCGCTGCTTGGCGGCGGCAAGATGGTGGGCGCATCGGCTGCCGCGAGCGCCGTCGATCTCGCGCTCACGTTCATGGCGCTCTTTGTCGGCTGGAAGCTCTTGCAGGTCAGATCAACGTCTCTTCACTTACTATCCTAGGCCCCTGTTCCTGCAGGATGCAAGCAGGGTGGGCACTGTGCGTCGAGGCCCTGAACTGATCGCGCCGGCCCCCGCAGACGATGTCCGACGTCCTGAGGCAGTACACTTGGGTGCGTGTCGCGAGCGATCTGCGGCGGCGAGCGTCGGAGCTGCTTCTCGCGCATCTCCACTCACTCTCGATGCGCTTCCACGTGACGTCCAAGTCCGGCGAGGTTCTGCAGATCATCGACAAGGGCACGTCTGGCCTCGAGCGCCTCATGGACGTCGTGCCGTTCCGGCTCGTCCCCGCGGTCATCGACGTTGCGCTCGTCTGCGCGGTGCTTCAATCGCAGGGGCAGCCGCTGATCGCTGCAATCACCGGCGCGACGATCGCGTCGTATGCGCTGGCGACGTGGGTCATCACGCGCTGGCGAACCAAGTACTGGCGGGCCATGGTCAAGTCCGAGCTGGTCTACAAGGGGCGCGCAGTCGAGTCGCTGCAGAACTTTGAGACAGTCAAGTACTTTGCGTCAGACCGGCACGAGCTGCGCGAGTTTTCCAAGCTCGTTGCAGACTGGCAAGACAGGCAGCTGGTCTCGGAGCGCTCGCTGGCGGTGCTCAACGTCGCGCAGAAATCGATCGTGAGCGTCGGGCTCGCCGCTGCGCTTTACGTGGCGACGGGCTCCGTCGCAGCAGGTACGATGACGGTGGGTGGGCTGGTCATGACTGCGACATACATGGAGCAGCTGCACATCCCCCTGTCGTGGCTGGGCACGATCTACCGCATAGTCGAGGACTCGTACGTCGACATGGAGCGCATGTTCTCGCTCCTCGACCGCAAGCCCGAGGTCGCGGACAAGGATGGGGCCGCGGACCTCGCCGTTTCCCGCGGCGAGGTGGTGTTCGACAACGTCACGTTTGGCTACGAGGCGGGGCGGCCCGTGCTACACGGCGTGTCGTTCAAGGTCGCGCCGGGCAAGACCCTCGCACTTGTCGGGGAGTCGGGCGGCGGCAAGAGCACGATCGGGCGCCTGCTCTTCCGGCTCTACGATGTGACGGGCGGCGCCATCAAAATCGACGGCGTCGACATCCGCAACGTGACGCAGGGCTCGGTGCGCGCCTCGATTGGGGTGGTCCCGCAGGAGACGACGCTCTTCAACTCCGAGCTGGGCTACAATATCCGCTACGGCGGGGTCTCGGGCGACGAGCTCCCATCAACGCAGGAGGACGTGGAGCGTGCAGCACGATCAGCGCAGCTGCACGAGCGCGTGCTGACCTTCGAGGACGGCTACCGCACGATGGTTGGGGAGAAGGGCCTGCGCCTGAGCGGCGGGGAGCGACAGCGGGTGGGGATCGCGCGCACGCTGGTGAAGGAACCGAGCATCATGCTCCTTGACGAGGCCACGTCGGCGCTCGACACGCAGACGGAGACTCAGATCCAGGAGGCACTGGCGAAGGCGACGGAGGGCCGCACGGCGATCGTGATCGCGCACCGGCTCTCGACGGTCGTTGACGCGGACGAGATCGCCGTGATGAAGGGGGGGCGCATCGTGGAGCGCGGGCGGCACGAGGAGCTGCTGGCGCTCGGCGGCGCGTACGCACGGATGTGGTCGCGCCAGGTGCGCGTGTCGGTGCACCAGCGCCGGCTGGGGGAGGCCGAGGACGAGGCGAGCGAGGACTCGGGCGAGGACGCGGGCGACGCGCGCGCGGCGGGGCGTGGCGGCGTATTCGAGAGCCACCCTGCTGCTGCGCCATCGCTGGGGGTCACCGAGTCTTCCCATCTAAATAGGTCAACTACGGTCCGCACGGACGCCTGAAGAGATGCTTCGAATAGACTCTTAGCATAGTACACGAATCAACTCTTAAGTCGGTTTCGCGCGGGGAGGGGGCAAATATCGAGCAGCTCTAGTCTTTCGTAATGTATTAAACAAAATTCTGCCAGAACACCTCCTCAGCTACGGTAGCCGGGGAAATGCTGCACGTGGCCGTGAGTCCACTCGCCTGGCGCCGCGCCTTGGCCGCCGAGGCGCTCCCGCTGTTGTGCTGCGAGGCCCGGCGGGGGCTCCGGGCTGTCGATGCGCGGCGGGACAGTGCGGAGCACCTGGTCTAGGCCGCGCGGGAGAGACGTGACCCCGGCAGAGTTCCGGCGAACCACCGGTTGTTCGTCGTCCTCGGCCTCCCGCGCCGCACCGCCCGCGGCCAACGCCCACGGCCCGAGGGGGAGCTGCTCTGAGCCCTGCGGGGTGAGGGGCGACTCGAGCCGCGGTGCGGCGCGTGGCGCGGGCGCCAAGTGCCCTGGCCCGTGCTCGCCGGCGGACTTGTGGTGGCGCAGCGGCCAGATTTCGTCTGCCGAGCCGTCCGAGGTGCCTGCGGAGTGCAAGCGTCGCTCCCAGGGAGACTCGCGCGCGGCCCCCGGCGGAGCGAGCGTCAGCACGCTGCTGGAGAGGGAGTTGGTTGTCGTCGGAGTCTCCATCGGAGTGAGCCGCGGGATGCAGCCAGAGTTGCGGGGGCTGGGTGGAACGGGATGGGTCAAAAGCGAGGGCGCCTCGTGGAAATCATGGGCACGAACGACGACCGCTGGCGGGCACTGCAAGGTCGTGACGATCGAGTCATGCGGGGACGCTGCTCCCTGGCTCGCCTCTGCGCTGCTATGTTTGCCCTGGTTGCGCTTGAGCCGAATGAGACATACGGCGGTGACCGCGGCGGCAATCAGAGACGCGGCAACAGCACCACCGATTACGCCCGCGATCCCGCCTCCGTCCGACCCCTCTGCTGGTTCCAAGGCGCCCTCCTGCAGCCCGGGATCTCCGCTGGTGCTACCGGCGCTAGTGGGCGCCTGAGATGTTGAAACGGCAGCCGGTGCCTGGACGAGCGTCGCGCCTGGCAATCCTGCTGTGGAGAGTCGTTGGGCAAGAGCGCCCTCAGCCAGCTCCGGCTTAGAAGCAAGAGTCCTCGCAGCTTCTGCAGATGCAGTCTCGATCGCCAAGCCGACCTCAAGCATTGGACTGGTGGCGCGGCGGCGCAGCTCGACCTGGGTGATGCTGGTGATAACGACGGCGTCAACCGCCGTCCCAGACGCGGACGCAACACTCTGGCGCAGAACGAGCTGACGGGCCTCGGTGAAGTCCTGCTTGCTCAGGGGCAGCCCCAGCGCCAGCGCCACAAAGTGCTCGCTGCCGGGCTCAACGGGCGTCGGCGCGGGCGTCGTCACTCCGTCGCCGGCGGCGGGCTCCTGCTCGCTCGTCTGCTGACCCCCCCCGTCCTCCTCGCCGCCGTGGCTCGCCGCCGTGGTCGACTCGGAGCGCACCGGAGGGGTCGTTGTGGCCGCGGTGTCAGTCACGCCCTCCGTCTCTGGCGGCGATGTCGAGAGCGCATGCTCCGCACCCGTGGTGGTGCTTTCGACCTCTTCAGGCACCACGACGAATGTGGTGAGGTGCGTGCACGAGCAGGTCACGCGGCCCGCAGCGTCTCCGGCGAGCGTCGCGCAGCCCTCCGCAAGGTACTCGCCCGCGGCGGCGTCGAAGTAGCGGCACTGCGGGCGGAGCCGCACGGCCGTGGAGGTCGACGGCAGGGGACAGAGGCGCGAAAAGTTGAAGGGAAGCGAGATGCGGACGGCGTCGGAGAGGCCTGAGACCGGGATACGCACGCCTCCGTGAGAGAGGTCGAGGGTCACGAGCGGAGAGGCCGCCTGCAGTCCTTGGAGCAGCGGGGCGCCGGGCGCCGCGCCAAACAGCAGCTCCATTGTGCTTGCAGCACCACTTCCGGCCTGCGAGAGCGCCGAAGCGAGCGACACTGGCAGTTGGTAGCCCACTGTGTCACCCGCAGGCATCGCTAAAGACCCCGCAGCACCCGCAAGGGTTTCCAGCGCGCCCTTCCTCACGGCATATCGGTGCGCCCCTGCTGAGGCAAGCTCCACAGTCGGCTGGCCCGCGACCATCAGAGCCCCCGCGCGCAGCGCCAGCCCGCGCAGCCCGCGCTCCAGCGCGTCGACCTCTGCTGGTCCGCTGCCGGCAGAGGGCGGTGGTGCCCCGCCGCCCTTGGCGCAGTCCTCTGCCACACCGGTCGCTGCCCCGAGGGCCGCGGCGAGCGCATCGGCAGCGTGCCCGGCGCACTCGGCGTTGACGCCAGTCCCTGCGAGCGCGGGCGAGCCCCGGGCCTCAAGCAGCGCGGCCGTCAGGTTGGAGACCATCGCGGCGTCGCTGCGCGCTAGTTTAGGCCCCGCAGGCTGGGCCCCGACCGCCAGGACCGCGAGCGTCTCACACACGTAGCCCCCGCTGAGTGCGCCGCCCGAGTGCAGCGCGTTCGCGCTCGCCGCCACTTCAGCGAGGATGGCTACTCGGAGCTCCGCGGCGCTGAGGGCCTTGGCCTGCGCGCCAGCGCCCGCGGCAGGGAAGTCTGCCTCGGCGTGGAGGAGCAGCGCCGAGGCGATCTGGTTGACCACGCCCGCGTTGCCCCCGCGCCGGGCGTCGACGAGCAGCGCCAGCGCGCCGTCCCAGTCGAAGACACTCCCGAGCTCCTCCTGCAGCAGAGCGCGCGCGGCGCTCGCAGGCGGCGGCAACACGCGGCGGCCTGGCGCCGCGCTGCTCGTGACCGTGACAAGGTCCGACATCCACGGGGTCTCGGCGCCCCAGCGGTCGCGGACGCGCGCCTTGAGCAGGAGGGCGCCCGCGGGGAGCACTAGGTCCACATGCGCCGCCGGGCCCCACTCGAACTGCACCGCACGGAGCTCGCCGTCGTAGGAGCCCTCGTATCCGAACTGGTACTCGAGGCCGCCGTGCGGATCGGCCCAGCGCTCGCACGCGAGGCGGAAGGTCGAGAAGACCGCAGGCCCTGTCTTGGCACACACACCCGTACCCAGCCGGCACGCCGCGCACGGTAGACCGACCGGCGGCGCGTTGACCTCGAGCTCGAGCGAGGCCGCTCCCGCGGCGCCGCCCGCGCGGCAGGTGGCCGTGACCGCGTAGGTGCTGCCCGCGGCGAGGAGGCCCGCGCCCTCGGGGAGGTAGAGCTGCTCGCCGCCGCCGCCGCCCGCAGCAGCCAGGTCGACCGCGGGCGCGACCGACCAGGCGAGGGAGCGCGTGGCGGCGGGCGCGTCGCACACGGCGGAGAGGGCGAGCGCGGCGCCGGGGTTGACGAGGCGCCGCCCGCTGGGCTGCAGGATGCCCGAGTGCGCCGCGAGCTCCACGCGCGGCACGGGCTCGGCCACGAGCGTGACAGGGAGCGAGGCGGTGGCGGGGGCCTTGCCGGCCTTGGACACGGTGACGGTGAAGAGGTAGGGCGCCTCCTGGGAGGGACTCAGCTCGAGCGCCGGGATCGTGAGGAGCGCCGTGGCGGGGAGTGCGAGCTTGCGCCCGTCCCGGTCCTTGCAGGGCCCCGCGCTCCCAACCGCCGACGCGAGGCTGCAGCTCCACGCGAACGCCAGCAGCGGCGCGCCCGGCGCGTCGTCGTCGGGGTCGCGGGAGGCTGAGGCGTCGAGGCGCAGCGGGGCTGCCGTCGTAGCCCGGAGCGCGGACCCGCCCGCGAGGCGCGCCTGGAGTGGCTGCATCGCAACGTGCAGCTTCACGCGCGCCTCGGACGCGCTCGCCGGGTCGCCTGCCGCACCGGGAAAGGCACGAGGGGCGTCAGGCTCGCACGGGCAGAGGCGGTGCGCCGCGCGGGAGCAGGGGAGGCGGGGCGCCAGACCGGCAAGGGAAACGCGGGCCGCGAGCTCGTAGGTGCCGCCTGCGACGAGGTCGGCTGCGGGGAAGGAGAGCGCTGCCACGCTCGCGGATAGCAGCGACGCGGGGATCGCGCTCGGGCCAGAGACCTGCGTAACACGGCGCGGGCTCAGCGCGGGGGCGCTCGCGCACTGCTGGGCCGGTGGAGGGATGCGGGCAAGCACCTGCGACCACTGGAAGAGGAGAGTCTCGCGCACAGCGCCGCACTCGGAGAACAATGCGTTAGCGCGCATGCGCACCGACTCCGCGCGCGTGACGCTCAGCACGGACGGCGTGAAGGTCAGCCGCGGCGCCGGGCGCTGCAGCTTGGTGACCGCAATGACGACCTCGTCGGACTGCACGCCGAGGAAGGAGGTCGCGCGGACGCCGATCAGGTACGACTTCCCGGGGGTCGCGAGGTCGGGCGTGCCCGACGGCAGATACAGCGTCGGGCCGGTGAGCCCCGCGAGCGCGGCCGCGAGCCCGTCGTCGTTGAGCGCTCGCCACGCGAAAGAAAGGGGGCGCGGAGAGGGGGCATGCGCGGCCACGGTGAGGTCGGAGCACGGGTCGACCGTGGCGGGGCCGGAGAGCGAAACCAGCAGCGCCTGCAAGACCGGCGGCGCGGCGATGACCGCGCTCGCGTTGGACGGCCGCGACAAGCGGTTCGCCGAGCGCAGCACGCCCGGGCGGAGCGCGACGAGGTCGCCCGGCATCACGGTCGCGCCGGCGCCGAGGTAAACGCTCAGCGCCTCGTCGGTTACCCACAAGCAGCGCGGCGCGTCGCCGAGCGCGGCGACAAGGTCAGGGCGCAGAATCCGGGCGCAGTCGGAAGCGCCCGCTGCCATGCCCGCGTGGTCGGTGCGCTGGTCTGTGGTGATTGTGAGCATGGTCCCCGCTGCGTCGAATACCGCCTCCACGATCGCTGGCGCGCGCCAGAAGGTGTAAATGGTTGATGCCCGGCGGGACGGGTCGCCCTGACGTGCCACAGAGAGGCGCACGGCAGCAGCCCCCGCCTCGAAGGAGCACGTGGCGCAGATGTAGGGCGGAGGGGCGACGCGGAGGACCGTGAGGGAGGCATTGGAGCTGAGGAGGGTCGCGGCGAGAGCGGGGCGCGCCGCGCCGCCCTCACCCACGGAGATAGTGAGCTGGTCGAGCGCCGGGAACGCAGGGTCGAGCGGGAAATTGGTCAGCGCCAGCACCAGCGCCGGTGGCGCCGCAGCCGCGCCCGCACAGCCGGCGGGAGGGCAGAGCAGCGCAACGGCGTCGTCGAAGAAGGTGAAGTGGTGCGAGGCGGAGGCGGGCACTGCGGTGCCGGGTGCTGACACGGCGACCTGGACCCGCACCTCCCCGGGCGGCGCAGCGGGCGCGGCGAATTCAAGCTCCGCGCGCGCGCCGTCGGAAAAGGCCACGCGGAGGAAGTGGGCGCCAGCGACGCCGCCCAGCACGAGCGAAGGCGGCGCGAGGCCAAGAGGGAGCGGCCCGTCCGCCGACACGGGAAGAGCCGGAGCGTTGTCCAGCACCACAGTCAGGGTGCCGGCGCCGCGCGACGGCGCGCGGCTGTCGAGGGGACGGACGCTGTCGGCGCATCGCCCCGCGACAAGGCAGGTCGGCCCGGAGTGGCACTTGGCGCACCACTGGATGCTCAGCACCCGCGGTAGCGGAGCGTAGAACTCGAACATCGCGGTCGCCTCGCGCGGCGAGCGCGTGCGCTGCCCAGCGCCGGTGAAGCGCACAAAGAGCGCCAGAGTCTGCGGCGCCGCCATGTGCGGGGCGGACAGCGAGAGCTGCACGCCGTCCGGGCGGTTGCTAAACGCCAGCACGGCGCAAGGAGCGGGCGCGCCCGTGCACACCACGTCTCCGAAAGACACGCGCACGTCAGCGGCGGAGGCGAGCGCCGGAATGCCGCTGACGTGCAAGTGCACCACCGCGGGCGCTCCATCTGCCGTGCGGCCGTCGAAGGTCGCGCGCGACGGCGCCAGCGACTCGACCGCGGGCGCCGCGAAGAACGCGAGGTCGAAGAGCGACGTCGCGGCGGCGCCCTCGGCCGAGTCCAAGAAGACACGGCATGACGCGGTGCCGGGGCGCGGCGCAGCGTTGGCGCGGGCCACCAGCGTGACGCGCGCGTGCGTGGCCTCGGCCACGGCCTCGGTGACCTCGATCACGTCGAGACGCACCTCGCCCGTCGCGCCGTTGCACGCCACGTGCACAGTATCCGCGCTGGCGAGCCGCGCGGCGTGGCCCCAACCCGCGGCGCTGACGGTCACAAAGGCGCCGCCGGCGGCAGGAACGTCCAGCGGAAAGACAGAGGCGATGGGCGCTTGGAAGTGGAACGCGGTTGCCGCCAGCGCTTCCACGTTGTCCTCGAGCTGCGTCGTGGAGACCATCACCTCCGCGGCGCCCGCGGCGCCCGACGCGGGCACCGCCAGACGCACGGCCAGCAGATCCCCCATCTGCTGGAGCTCCAGCACCTCCGCACGGCGCCCTCCGATCTTTGCCACAACGCCCGCCGCAGCGGCCTCGGCTGCGCACGTCCTGGCCGCGGTGCACGGCATCGAGGGGAACTGGAGCAGCAAGACCGTGGCTTCGACGGGCGGCGCGTCGCTCTGGCCCACTGCTGGCCGGGCGGGCGGGTCGACCGCGACAATGCGCGGCGAGTGCGCCGCAAGGTACGTGAATGCTAGCGTAGCCGCCTCGGCCCCCACGCGCACCTCGACACGGGCTTGCATGCCCGTGTGGCGATCGGACTCACTTTTCAGGGCGGGTAGCTCGAGTGTGAGCTTGAAGCGCGTGCAGTGCCGCGCAACGCAGTCTGCATCATGCACGGCAACGAGCTTCACCGCCGTCGCCGCCAGCTCAGCGCCCGACGACAGCAGCACCGCGCCTGTCACATCTGCGAGCTGGGCAGCGGCCGGGAGATGCACCAGCGAGACGTCCAGCACGTGCGGCTGGGCAGCAGAGCCCGAGGCCGGGAATCGCGCGGTGACCGCCGCCGAGGGCTCTGGCAGCACGGTGAGCTGGCCCCCCGCCGCGCCCGCCGCACCAACAGCCGCCGACCAGATCTCGACGGTGAGGTTCCCGGGGGCATGGTCGGCGGGCACCGCCACGGTCACGGATATCGACGTGGAGACGCGGTCTGAGGCGAGGACGTCGGCCACCCCGGTCTCGGCGCCGCCTGCCACGCGCACGCGGACCCGCGTGGGGTCCCAGGGCCGCGGGAGGCGCTGCAAGTTGCCGAGGGCGACGGTGACGCGGTACGCTTCGCCCGCGTACAACTCACGCGGCGCGGCGCCGGTGGCCTGCGCGGGGCCCACGAGCAGTGGGAGGTAGGCGAAGGTCCAGCGGGCGGCGCGCTCGAGACCTTGCACGCTGGCAGAGAGCGAGACCGAGACGTCGCCGGTGCCGGCCGGCACGCTGGGCATCACGACCGTCAGCACGCCAGCAGAGGCGCGGAGCGAGGCTCCCGGCTCCTGCTCGAGAGTCAAAACCTGAGCAAGGAACTTGGCGCCACTGGCGTAGAAGTAGGCCGAGACGTCGTCTGTTGAGAGAGCCGGCAGCCCCTCGACCCGTAGCGTGACCAGCGTGCCGCCTGAGACGAGGCCTTGAAGAGGCGCGGCGGAAATGATGCGCGGAGAAGACACGACGGCAGGCGGCACGCACAAGGCCTCGGAGCACGCGAGCTGCGGGGCGGCTGCGAGCGCGGCAGTGTCGACCAGCAGGCTGTGCGCGGAGCAGAGCGCCTCGAAGTTGCACGGCGAGTCAGCCTCCACCTCCCACGCGACACCGGCGGCGGGCGAGGCACGCGGGGCGATCGAAACAGCGAGCACGCCAGGGCTCCCCAGCGGCGGGGCGAGGATGCGGACGCGGGTGCGGTTGCAGTCGAAGTGGGCCGTCGGTGGGAGCGCGCTGCCTCCTGCTGGCTGCGCCGAGGCAGGGCACGAGGCCACGTCCTCCACCGCGAGCACTTGGGCCGCGGCATCCCCGACCCGCGCCACTACGTCATCGGGTGCAAGACCCTGCGGGAAGTTGGCAAGCAGCACCGCGAGCGGCGCACGCAGCTCGAGTCGCGAGCCAGCGATGTGGACAACTGTAGGCAAGGAGGCTGGCGCAGCATCCATAACCCGCACCGCAGCGCCGTCATACACATCGAAGGGCAAGGACAGCGCCTTTCCGACGCTCGTGCCGTCGCGCGCGCGCACCGTAAGCGTGTAGGCACCCACCAACAGCCCTACGGGGCATTCCGCAGAGATGTACGCAACGCCCCCTCCTCCAGCGGTGAACGTGAGCGACACCAGCGGCGCGGACCAGGACCGCTGACCGTCGGCGCTGAGGAGCGAAACGTTGACTGCAGCGGAGGAAACAGCGGGAAAAGACGTGCAGGTGATGGTGGGAAGCAGCAGGGCCTGACGCGCAGCCCGGCGAGGGACCGGCGGGAGCGCCACCGGCTGTGTAGCATCCTCGAAGACAAAGTCGAAGTGCACCGCGTCGGAGCACGGGTCGGCGCAGGCTGCGCGCTGGATGGCCACGTCGGCGGGGCCAACCAGGAGCGGCGACGGTTCCAGTGTGAATGTGACGAGAAGCGTCACAGGAGCCGACGCAGCCTGCACGGCGACGTCGGCGGCGGGGAGCGCGCGGCCGGCGAGCAGCACCAGCAGCGGCTCGCCAAGACGCATGTCGCTTATCGTGGCCGTGAGTGTATGGGCCACGTCGTTGCGCCCACCCACAAGCGAGAGGGATGCAAGCGCGGGAGACGCACGGCGGTAGTGGTAGTTGAAGGCCACGGCGCGGTCGGGCCGCGCGGCGGGCGTGATGGTGACGGCGGCGAGACGCTCGGCCTCTATGCCGAGGTCGAGCGGGGGGAGCAGCAGCACCAGCTCCGTGCTCGCCGCGGTGCTTGCCACAAGCAACGCTTCAGTGCGCGCCTCCGCGCCCTCCACTTCGATCGCCACATCACTAGCTGAAACCAGCGCCGGGAAATTGGCGATGGCAAGCACGGCGCGCCCCCCGCCGACGTGGGGTCCGGCGCCGCCTGAGCGCACCGTCAGCTGAGGCAGGCGGTCGTCGAAGTAGGTCGCGCTGAAGCACGCCACCGGCACGCCGCTGCACGCCGCCGCGCAGCCCCCATCCGTGCAGCACGTGTCGTCGCAGCCGGCAGGCAGTTCGGAAAACGCAACGAGACCCGTGCGGGCGCCCACAGACCGCGCGGGCGGGGCAGACACGACGACGCGCACCGTGCGCTGGGCGGGGTCTCCCGACGCGAGCACGACGCTCAGCCGCGCGCCGGCGAGCAGCACCACGAGCGCCTGCGGGTCGGCGCCGCGCGGGGCGGAGCGCAGCGACAGGGCCAGCTCGGAGGGGAGCGAGAGCGGGAGCCTGCCCGCGCCGCCCGCGCCCTGCACGCGCGAGACCTGCGGCAGTGACTCGTCGAGAAAGGAGAAGCCGCCGCTGGCAGCGAGCGCCGCGCGCGCTGTGGGGAACGCGCGGTGCCAAACCCGCAGAGCAGCGGCGCCCGCGGGCACATCCGTGGGCGTGGTGACGTCGAGGCGTAGAGCCTGCACCCGCGCCGGGTGCAGCGACGGGTTCTCGCGCACGACGGCGACGACGGTTCCCTTCAAGTGCGCGCCACCAGCGCACTCGAACTCGACGGCCAGCAAGGCAGGGTCCTCTGCACCGGGAAGGTCGTGCACCAGTACCCGGATGCGGGCAGGGGCGGAGACCGGCGCGGAGAGCGGCGCCACCTCGGCGACAGCTGGGTTCCGCGGATGGACGTACGCGAAGGAGGCGGGGAAGTCGAGCGGCGAAGTGCCTGGAACGTGCAGGCGCGGCGCCAAGCTGGCAGGGGCCATGGCCGCTGGGATTGAGAAGAAGAGGTCCACACCGTCTGCGGCAGCCGCAGCCTTTGAGCGCAGCATCGACGAGTTCGCGGAGCCAAACTCCAAGACAGCGCCTGCAACCTCCGCGACCACACCCGCTAGTCGGACCCGCATTTCCGTGCCACCAAAGGTCGTCTCGCTCATGGGAAAGAAGTCAGTGACGCGCGGCCCATCAGGATCAAGGCTCATGATCTCAACCAGCACCCACTTGGACGGGCAGTCTGCTTTCTCCGCGCACGACGTAACAGCAAAGGTGACAGGCCCAGTCGTGTCGCGTGAGAGTTTGACTCGCACGTGCAGCTCCGTAGTCGCAGCGTCGACTTCGTTTTGGGAGTCCAGTGAAAGTGTAAACCCGTCGCCCATCGGCACCAGAGCGGGAACAGCGCCCTTGGCGAGGCCTAGGCGGGCGATTGCAAGCAAGAAAACTTCCTCGCTCCCTGCGAGTGCGTGCGCAGGCACGGCGTAAACAAGCTCTGCGCGGCGCGCGTCTTGGCAAAGCAGTGTCGTTGCAGCAACGCGGGAAGGATCCACAACGGACCAGACGCGAAGGGACATGTTTTGCCCGTCGTAGCCAGGGATATCTGGCAGGATCAGCCGCACCGAGGTAAGCGCCATCGACGAAGCAACAGAGATACTGCTAGGATGCGTTGCTGCGGAAACCAGAACCGAGTCTGCAACTTCAACCCGAAGGTCCATTCCCGCGACCTGGCGCAAGTTTGCGACTGCGAAGCTGAGCAATGCGCCGCCAGGAGAACAGAGCACCAAAGATGGAGCAAGCATCGCGATATGAGGTTGCGCCGCGGGAGGCGCAACCAGTTCCAAATCAATTGCGCTCACACTCTTGCCGCGGACGGTTAGGAAGACACTCGCCACGCCGGGCGCGGCAGCCACAGTCAAAATTGTGACGACGAGGGACGCAGGGTCCATGACCGTCGAGGGCTTCGCCTGAACAGACGCGACTGGCAGCTTGACGCGCGACCCCGAGGCAGTCTCGAGCCAGGCCTCAACTTGCTCCGCCGACACGTCCTCGTGCACGTTTGAGAGCGTGACGGTGACCTCGTTTCCGGCGCGGTCCGCGTACACCTGGTAGGGCGAGAGCGCCTCGACCACCGGGGCGGAGTCGTCGTAGTACTGAAAGAGGAAGGAGCAGTTGGCGCTGGGCAGCGCGCCTGCCCGCACGTGCACCTGCACAGCACCCGGGTAGCCGTGCGGCGCCGCGACGACAAAGACCGTCTCGCGCGTGTCGGAGCGCAGCAGGCGGGTGAGCGCCGCCGGCGCGTCGCCAAAGGAGACCATCACCTCGTCTGCCGCCAGGACGATCGGGAAGTTGCTCACGCGCACCGAGACGCGCGTCCCGCCACGCAGCCCGCCGCGGAGGTCGCCCATCTCTGTCGCCGCAGATACCAGCTGCGCCGCGCCCACGGGCAGCGCTGCAACCTCGAGTTCAAACTCGACGACGCGCGCGCCGGACCCCGTGACAACAGCGGCTGCGTGGGCGCCCGCTGACGCAGCAGTCGGTACGCGCAGGAGGAGCACGGCGGCCTCGGCGCGCGCGCCGTCAGCGGGACTGGCGGCGGCGGCGGCTGCAACCCGTGCGGGGAGCCGGGCGTACTCGGCGGCAAGGGCCTCGCTCGCGCGCGCCAGCTGTCCCGCGCGGCGCATCGCCTCCGCGTACACCGCGCCGCTCTTGCCCTCCCAGTCGGCGAGGGGTACGACTCCGAGCACCTCCCCGCGAGCAGCCTCGCCGCCGCTCGCGGGGGCCAGCTCAAACTCCACACTCCCTGCCGCCGCTGCGACAAGCGTGGGCGCGGCAGTGACCCCGACCAGCACGACTGCGCCGCCCAACGCAGCCACTGCCGTGGGTGCAACCGCCACCACCTCCGGAGTCGATAGATCGCGCACCTCCAGCCAGCCCTCGTGCGCGTCTGAGACGTTGGCAACCAGGGCTCCCGCGTGCCACGCAACGATCCTCAGAGGGTGGCGCCCGGCACCCACTGCGGCGGGGTTGAAGGACCACGTCACGTCCGACGCGGCGGCGCCGCGCTCCTCGCCCGCGGCAGGGAGGGCACGCGCGCCGACTTGCACCTCGAGGGCGTCGAATTCGCGGCCGTACGCGGCCGTGAGGTGCGCGAGCGACAAGCGCGCCGTCGCTGGCGCGGTGCGCAGCGGCGTCCACGCGCGGGGCGCGTCGTCCAGCATGAGACTGCCAGCCACGAACGCCACGGGCGGTGGCGCGAGAAGGGTCCAGGGCGCAATGAGCGGCTGCGCTGTTGCGCCCACGACCGAGATGTTGACGTCGCGGCCGGCCAGGGCAAGGGGAAGCTCTGGGGCCACGACGGAGACCACGAGCTGGCGAGCGGCAATGTAGGGCGAGAAGGAGATGAGCTTGCAGGGCGCCCCAGCAAGCGTTACGCTGAGGTGGAGCGTCGTGCCCGCATCTGCCATGATGTTCTCCAGCACGAGGCTCAGACGCATGCCGCCGCTGCCGGGGAAAAGCATTCCTCCGGCGGGAGAGACTGAGCCTAGCACGGGTCCGACGAACATGTAGGCCAGCCGCGCGCCGCCGGCCTGCAGTGACACTCGAACGTCGGGGCCTTCGCGTGGCCGCAGCCACAATTCGATGGTGGTTGGGACCCTAGCACCACACGGAGCAGGGGGGGTCCAGAAGGTGAGGTCAAGCGCGCGCCCATCCGTCGCAGCCGTAGAGAACGCGACCTTGGCAGGAACCTCACTTCTTGCAGCGCGGCACGCGAGCACGACATAGGCCGTCGAACGCGCGTCTGCCCCAGCGGCCTCGCGCAGCGTCGCGAGGCCCGCGGCAGCTCTCGTTCGCTCGCCCAGAGGCTCGTCTACCGCGATCACGACAGGCGCGCCGCCCTGCTCCGGACCCGAATCGGGGCTGATGGACCGCGCCACCGCAAGCGGGTACTGAAAGAAAACGACCTCGATGCGCGCTTGCTTGGCAGGAAACCGCTGTGGTGCGACCGATAAGATTGCGGGGCATTCGCTCAAAGAACAGTTCACACGCGGCAGCCACAGCAAAAGCCGCAGCACGGGGTGGCCGGCCGTGGCCGTCGATTCGACAGTGCTCGTCTGCACAGCAACCGGCAAGGTAGTCGGCATCTTGGGCGCGGCCGCGTCCAGGCCCCGAACCTCACACTCGGCCAAGATCTCGTCCTCTGCAGTGATGCCCTCTGGCATCTGAGCCAACACGACCTTGAGCTGCTCATGCCAGCCCCCGGCGCCCCAGACGTGCAGGTAATCGGGAGCGGACGCGATCCAGACTGGCTGCTGTGCGGGCACTGTCACAATCATGGGCAGCTTAAACGAATGATGCACCACTGGAGCCTCGCTCACCGCACCCGACCCAACTGCAGTGACGGCACGCACTCGGAAAAAGTAGCGCTGTGCCGCAGCGAGGCCCTCGACTACAGCAGCGAGTGGTTCGCCGGAAGTAGCTTCCATCGCGGTGGCCTCCGCCTGGGCGCGCGTCACCACTGCGTGGCGCGTTTCACACGAATCGTCCTGGTCGGGCCCTGCGAAGCTCGGACAGCGTGAAGAGTCAATCAGATACGCTGAGACTGGGGCAGTCGCGTCGCCAAGTCCCGTGTCGGTGGGAGAGTGCCAAGAAACCAAGACGTCTCTCGCGCGTTCCAGAGTTCTGAGGCCCCACACGACGGAAGGCGGCGCTTGTACGCGCGTGGCCGCAACGGCAGACCACGTTCCGGGTCCCACGAGATGCTCCAGCGCGTTGGATGCGCGCACACGAAAACGTAACTCTGCGCCCAAGAAACACAGCAGGGCAGGACCCCCAGAGGGCGCAAGTGAAACGGCACTGCCATTCCACGCAGCAACCAGAGCGAGAGAGGTTGCTTCCGAGCCCGGAACGGCCCAGCGGCGGACTTCAAAATCGTTGGACACTTCGGCAGGCGGGACGCACGCCGCCTCAAGCAACTGATGGACGAGTGGTGCACTCCCCTCAGCAGAAGGTGGCAATCCACCTCCGCTGTCAGCCGGCAGTGCCCACGCGACCTGCACTTGTGTCATTACTGAGAGGGCATCGGATGTTGAGGTTGCATGCGGTGCTTGGCGCACCGTGACGTTTTGAGGTGTAGACGGGCAACCAAGCATTCGAATGCTGCGGCTGTCACTGGGCCCGCTCCCCGCAATGTTTGTTGCAGCCACCGAAACAACAATTACTTCGCCCGGTAGAACATTCTGCACAAGTGAGGAGCAAATTCCGCCCGTGCAGTCACTTGCATTGACGATTTGTTGAGTCGTCGAAGTCGTGTCCACTTTGCGCCAGAAAGACACCATGAAGCGGAGGATGGGGTCGATGCGGACTACCTTGTCGGAAAGCGTGGGATGTGAAAAGCTGACAAGCACCGAAGAATTTGATACTTGATTGAGCTTTAAGCTCTTTATCATTGCAGGACGCTCTGCAACTGTCACCAGCAGTGTCTGCGGTACAGAACTGTCAATGCCGCCATTGGCAACGCCCCCGTCATCGACGGCGACTACAGAGAACTTGAGCACGCCGCTCCGCGGAATTTCACCTGTCAGCGTGTCCGAAAGTTTGAATGAGAGGATGCCCTCTGCGGAGAGCGTCGGGCCACCATCAATAAGTGTTGTTGGTCCGGAGACTTGCTCGACAACGAATGATACCTTCTGCTGAGCTTCTGCTGAGGGTCCAGGCGAAATGTGTGTTGCCACCGTAAGCGAAACATCTGATGCGTCTTGCGTGACAAGCAATGATTGGTTCAGCTTGAAGAACGGGGGGTCATTGACATCCTCGACTGTTATCCGCACGTCGACCGGGCCGAAACGGGCAGGAGGAATGCCAGACCCGGGGTGACCCTGTTCCACAAGAACGACTTTCAAGAGTGCTGAGCCACTGATGTCAGTCCCAAGTCGCACTGCAAGGCTGCCATTTGTAAACAGTTCAATCTTGTCGGCAAGCAGTCCGGGAGGTTTCTGATCGTGCACACTGATTTGAAGAGAAACATTGCTTGTGCGAGTTTGGAAGTAGCCCACAACCTCAGGCACCAGAATTCCACGGTCTGCGCCCTGATCTTCCAGAAGATCGATAGATTGCTTCAGGAGCACAAAAGAGACCGGGGCAGGAGTGCACTCTGCACCTGAGAATCCAGGTGAGCACTTACAGTCTGCTGCCGACGAGCTGCCTGCCGGTGCAGTGGACACACCGGGACATGTCTGGCAAGTTGAATGGTGTGCTGCTCCGGATGCCTCCGAGAAGGTATTTTCCGGACACTCGGTGCAAGCTGCAGCACCCAGCACATGCTTGAATGTTCCAGGTGGACACCGTGTGCAATTGTCGGCTGCTCCACTGAAACCTGCAAGACATCCGCAAGCGCCAGCATTCGCGCTGCCAATCGCAGCCGTCGAATTTGCCGGACACTCGAAGCGCAACCCCCCGTGGCACCAACCTCCTGATTCACAAAGCCTGCATGATGTGAACATATCCTCCAATCGACCTCCCTCGTACCCAGCGTTGCACGTGCAGTTTGTGAGTGTCCAGGAGCCTGACTTAGACCAGCTGTTCTTCGGGCACGCGAAAGTACTTCCGTTGACGCACCATGATCCAGGTTCGCATTCCACGCAGGGACCTTCCAATGAGCCAAAGTATCCCGACGAGCATGGAAGCGGATCAGAGTCAAAAGCAGAGTCTTGCCAGTCGTCCGTCGAGGATCCGTACGAGCTTTCGCCCCAAGACGAATCCGAGTCCAGTCCGTCGCTGCCGCTCTCCGGCG
>ENA-UOXV01003319-UOXV01003319.1-marine-metagenome-genome-assembly--contig:-NODE-3319-length-19716-cov-6.194242_pt1 | contig 19716 bp, 25 predicted proteins | sample MGYA00238165_ERZ766961 | MGnify/ENA primary metagenome ERZ766961 (study PRJEB28924, sample SAMN03173240) | marine metagenome | biome: Marine; feature: Water; material: Subsurface seawater | place: North...
TCTCTCTCTCTCACACACACACACACACACACACACACACACACACACACACACCGAGGCGGATCGAACGCTCGCAAAAGCATTACAGCAAGTTGAAACACACCGAACGAGAGTCTAGACGCAAAATGCTCCGCCTTACACACACAATTCAAGGGCCCTGGCGGGGCATGGTGGTGGTCATGTGCCTCGAAAGACTTTTGGAGCCCATCCCTACACTCGTGGGCGGCGAATGGGAGCCGTAAAAGTGGGCTGACTTTGGACACACGTATCAATTCGAAATTCATGACATTACTGATCGCCGTCCACGTCCTTCATCAATTCGTCCAGCTCATGGGACGCTGCCGTCTCCACCTGTCCGGGCAGCTGCACAGCATCTCCTTCCACCTCAGTTGGCGTGGTGACGATCCCGTTGCCGTTGCCATAGAAAGGCAACGGCTCATCCGACGCCCCACTCCGATCGCCGTTCCCGGCGCGCCGGTCGAGGGCGCGGCGCGTGGCGCGTTCCTCACGGTGCGCGAGCTGCTCGTCAGCCATCTGGCGCAGCGTGGGCGGCTTCTTCCCCACGAGGTTGGAGACGCGCCGCTCGATCTCATCCACGATCTCCAGCCCTGCTCGCCGCGCCCATCCACGTCACGTCCCCCCACACGCATTTCAGCAGAGCCTCTGCGATAGCCAGGAGGGGCCGTCTCGCGAAGCGGGACGGGGCTGCACCGGGCTTGGCCGGCGCGCGCTTTCGGATCTCGGGCGCTGCGAGGAAATCGAACTTGGCATAGTGCCGGATGAACATGCCGATGCCCTGCCGCGGGTCAGCTGCTGTTTCAGCTGTGCAACTCATTCACGTGGACAGTGGCATTCGCGAACTCGAATGTGTTTCCGCTGTGGTGAGAGCACGCTGAGACGAAAGGCGGTCCCTGAGGGGGGCAGGGGGCCTCACGTGTGCTCTGTGGGAGCGGAAGAGGCCCGTGGCGACGAGGTCTTTGTACGTTACCGAATAACGCGACTCCCACTTCTCGATCTCCCTGCCGAGCACAAGCGGCAACGGCCAGCCGTACCAGAGCGCCTTCGCGTGCCCGATGAATGTGTTGTACACGTCAATGGGAAACTGCTCTTCTGTCTCCTGCGCGACATACTCACCGCGAACCGTCATGTATGCCTCGACAATAATAGCGAGCAGGAAGTTTTGCACCAGGAAAAAGACGATCGCCACAAATATGATGATGTACAACTGCAACTCAGAGTTGCTGGCCCAACCCTCTGGTAGCGCACCGAGGAGCATCTCAAGCGATGTTGAGAATGTTGCATCAAGATTTCCGAAGTCCTCCCGCTGGCCGCCGAAGCGCCAGTAGCCCATCGCGGCAAGACAGAAGTTGACGAGGAGAATCAGCACACCCGCGTGCATCAGGTCGTCGAGCGCGTTCCGCACCGTGCCGGTGAGGATGCCAAGGCGTGGGTGCAGGCCTGTCGCTTGCACGATACGCAGCATCGACACGAGAAGAATCCAATTCGCAAACGTTCCCATGCTTTGCTCCTCCGAGATCAGCGTCAGGATCTGCTGCACGAGACCGAAGAAAGTGGCCTTCTTGGTGGTGAGCGTGATTTCTTCTGAACCCCACGCGATATCTGTGATCGCACCGACGATCTCGCGTGTCTTAGACCCCGAGATCACCTTCGCAGGGATGCGCAATGAAATGAAAGCACACGTCATGATCGTCACGGCAATGTCAACTAGGACGCCGAACACGAATGCGCCGGACGGCATCTTCCATGAGCCACCTCCAACTTTGGGCATGCACTCAACAAGCTTGTGGCGGACTTTGTTTGCTGCGTCGATGGCCATCACAGACACGAGAACAACACAGAGGATCTGAATAGTCAGGTACGATTGCAGCGGAGCGCCCTCCAGGATTGTATAGTGGTCAATTGATATGTCCACAGACGCTTCGAACTCGCCCATGAACTCAGCCGTAATCGTGAAGAGAGAAGTGATGCCCGCGCGCGGCGAAAAAAAAACAAGAAAGAGTTTCACGGTGCCAGACATCGAGTCGATGAACGTGTGTGTGTCAGTGATTCGCCCATTGCGAAAGAGGAATGGGTTGTCTGAAATCGAGTAAAGGATGTCACCATAGCCTACTTCGGAGCCAAACTCGAGTGGATCAAGGGAAAATTCACGCCATGTCTCGGACTCGTTCCCAGGGCAGGCAAGTGTTTTTTCGGGATGCGCCATGATTTCCTGGCTGCACTCGAACGGCGCCGCGCAGACTTCTTGCACGACCTTGTCGTGCGATGAGTGCAGGAACTCCGTCGAAAAATTGTAAGGGCACTGGTCTGAAGGGTTGCGTCGTGTCTGAAAGATGATGGGAGCCGAGAGCAGCGTCGAGCGAGGTGAGAAGTCCTCCTTTTCGATTTGAATCTTGGACTCAACTTCGCGCTCTTGCTTGGAAACCTGTGGCCCAAAGCGTACGGACATCTCTTTGACCTGTCCATAGTACAGCTCCTGGACCGTTGAGAAAGGCAAGGCTTTTGGGACCAGCATGATAGGTGAAATGAGCATCGGCTGGTTGATTTCGATCGAATTGAAAAAAGAAGCAGGGCTGCCAGAGCTACCATCATCATAATAACACATGGGCATGTTTCCTGCCTCGTAGTTCTCCGCGCCCGAAGTAACGACACGTGTCCCAGAGTCAGAGGAGCGCCGTGAGATAGAAAGGAATGTCCAATCCGAGTCATCTGCGGACTTCATCTCGATGTTTTCGAAAGCAAATTGGCCGGAATAAGCGCACGGCGTGAATACGCGCACCTCGCCGTTTGGGTTGAGATTCTGACCCCACGAAATCTGGTGCTGCGGTGGGGATAGAGTGCCATAGTAGCTCACGCCCGGGAAAAAGCGGCGCGACTCCTTATGAAGAGAGCTCGTGCCCGAAGGCCGAACCCACATCGCCATCGTAAAATCCTTGTTGTTGGCCGCCGATGCTGCCGTAAATTCTCTCACAGCCGATATGTTGAACGTGCAGTACTCATCGATGGCTTCACGCAGGTCCTCACAAGCCGTCAAGTTCAGGCGTGGGTTTCCAGCCCCCAAAGTCTCTGTGTAGGTTCCGAACCATTTTGAGATTGAGCTGCGAGCTTCCGCGGGGAATGAGGTGTCCGCTGGACCACTTCCATACTCGCCAGTCTGTACCCACGTCTTGCATTGCTCGTAGACCTCGCGTGCATTCAGGTGGTTGCCGAGGCAAAGAGTCCCTTGGTCAACCTTGCGCTGCTCTATGCGCCGGATGTTGTCCCAGACAAACCACACCGGCGGGCGTTCTCTGTGCCCAGTAAAGCACTCCTGCCGAGCACGACACGCGATGGGGCAGTTTTTGTTCGCCTGCTCGTATGCACAGACCGTCGGAAACGACTTGCGTTTGTCGTGGTACCACGAGCAGCCATGGTCATGAGCGTCGCGCCATGTCGTGTCGGACATTGCAGGGTCATCCTTGGCGAGGCACCTGTACCGCTGGTCGATGCCCGGCGCCGAACCACTCGCAATCGCCTTGATCGCTGCTTCAGAGAGCGGTCCACCATTGTCGCTGTGGACATACATGCGCAGGTCGTATGTCTCCACCTCGGCTCCATAGCGGTACCCAGGCGTGATGCGTCCCCATGTAAGGATCTTTTGGTTCGGCCGTCCACCTTCGCCATACCCGAAGTCTTTCTGCCCCGGCTCCGCACAATTGCCGAAGTCGCGCACCAATGAACCCCAATCAGTCGTCGATGCGAGATTCCCGTCCATGTACACCTTAACTGTGTTATCCGTCTCGTCCCACACCCATGCCGAATGACGCCAGTTGAATTCGTTGTCGTAGCGGTACTTTGGATCAAGGTACCAGCGTGGGTAAAACCCGCCAACCTCAGGGTTGTCGTACCAGTGCCCATCGTTTTCGATCCAGACAGAAGTGCACATGGGCGCTGCGGCGGTGTGGTTGCCCTTGATCTCAAAGAGATACAAACCACACGTTGCCCCCAGACACGGGATGTGGCGATGCCACCACGATAACATTATTCCCGTGCCGTTGAAGTCGGGGATCCCGTCAAAGTAGCGCTGCTCGTCGTCCGAGAGGGAGGAAGTCGACGTGAGGCGCGCAGCATCGCGGTACAGGCTCGTGTACAGCTTCCCCGTCTCATCCGCGTGCTTGGTGAGGTTCACCACCTGTCGCCCGATCGGAGCAGCTGGCGACCGGAAATTGACCTCAAAATTGTTTTTGCGCTGCGAATCCTCGACTGCGTTGAGAATATATCCCACGCCTGCCTGGTCAGGCACTCCCGCGACAGAAGATTCCACTGACGCAAACGCATTAGTGACATACGTGCCGAGCGCTGCGGTTTCGGAGCTGCGCTGCTCCGGGGGAACTGTTCCGCGGGACAGGTCCGCAAGAAGTCCACCCGAGACGTAGAGTTCTTCGATCGCCGTCGGCGTGAGCACCTGCGGATAGAAGCGCAGCCCAGAGAGTTCAAGCCCCGCGTCGCCGATCAGAACACCCTGGTCGTTGTTGAAACAGTCTGTGACGGGAACGGTCAATGGAATAGGCTCGCCAAGACGCTCCAGATTACGAAAGAAGGTGACTTCTGTCGGTGTGATGATCACAGTGAGGAGGAACATTTGCTCCAGCTCGATTGGGACCGTCCTGTGTCGCGGGGCACGTTGCTCAGCTCCGTCGGGACGGAGTTGTATCCCCTTTTGGCTCGAAGGAACCACATCGGTTCAATGCATGGCTGAAATGGGGTCGCACCCGTTCATAGCGACTCGCACTTGATTCTCTGTGATTACTTCGCCAGGCCGAGTCAGCGGGAAATATTCATGTGCAGCGTAGCGAAACGTCGGTCCGATGTACTGCGATGGACGTAGGAAGATCAAACGCTGGTTCCCAAGTCGTGAATGTTGCAAACGTCGGACAAGGGGCTGGCATCGAAAATCATTACAGACGGTACAAATTGGAAATGATTGAGGAACCTTGTCGAGATGTATGCCCCAGCAAGAGAGTTCTGCGCCGTATCCAGATGCCACTGGGCTCTTGCGAAGCACATAGCCACGCACAAACTGCGATTTTGGCTTCACCCAGACCGTGAACGAGTACCTCGGCACGCGCAATGTGAAGACAGGTCCTGCACACCGTCCGCGTGCGTATCACTCGCTGCCTCATGGGCGTGATCTGTAACCAGGGGCGCGGCGGAGCACACCGATGAAAGGGCGGGTGAAGCGCTGCGTCTGGCCCAGGAGTTGTACAGACGAGCTCCCACGCGCCATATCGTCGGATGGCTTGAAGTAGCGCGATGAAAGCTGCGGAGATCTCGACAGAGTGAGTCTTTCTCGCGGGCGAAGGGTCAGGTCACAGGGGGCTCTTGGGACGGCAGGACACCAGGAAGAAATCCTTCGACTTGAGCGACACCAGAGGCATGAGCTCAGACACGAAGGCTTCACGGGTCTTGATTTGTCGGAGAGCAGCAAAATTGAAGGAGGAGTCGAGACTCTGGATGCGGTGCGAGGGTTGATTTAGAGGGCAGCGCGCAGTCCGAAGCATCGCGGACGGGAGCACCTCGTAGATGCCGCGCTGCACCTCAACGTTGGAAGAAAGAATTAGCGCCGCCCAGAACATCCAAAAAACCAAGATGAAAATCAGGAGTCGAAGGGTCCCAGCGAAAATCTGTGTGGAGACGCTCGCCGAGTCAGCCGGTGCGCCGCACACACCTTCCAGGGTGATGGCGATGTGGAAGACCTGTGATTCGAAGCACAGGCGCTCTGCCAAGTTGAAGCGGTGCAGTCGCGCGGGATCTGGGCACAAATAGCTGGTGAGCGGGACTGGTACAGTGCGCGATCTGCGAGGCTGCGCCGACTGGGCCTGGTGGAATTACAGAGCATGTTCTGCCGGACAGTGTGCTGTGTCCGAACAAGCATAGAAGTGAACGCTGGTTGTGCAAGAATGTCATGGAGCTCCTTCTCGCGATCACACGACATGCCCGTGTCGACTCCCTTCGTCTCGAGCTGTTTTCGAACCTCCTTCCAAGAGGGCCTTGCTTTGGCAAACGCATCAGCCCCCTCCTGCTCCAGGGCGTGTCGCTTGTCATTGAGTGCTGCGAGAGGCTTGGCCTCGTCCTGCCGCTTCTTTACAACCATCGCTATTGCGGCCATCTGGGCGAAGCCCCCAAGCCTCCCACGGTGCCCTGCTCTTCAACTCGAGGCCTCGACCGAGGCACGCTCTTCGGTTGTGGAGGCGAAAAGCAATCAGAGAACAGTTGTAAAATATGAACATGGATTTTTATGATATGATATAGGGTTAGGGTTTAGGTTAGGGTTTAAGTTAGGGTTTACGAAAAGATACACAGGTTGTGTACATCAAGGCCGAGCGGCCCGCCTGGGGTGCGCTGGGAACTGCAGGCCCCGAGGCGGGCCCGAATCTCTCTGTGATCTGAAGGCCCCGCGGTCCTCCTCAGGGCGCGGCACTCCTCCGCGGAGGGCCGTCATGGCTAGCCTGAATCGAATGACGCATCAATCGAGTGCCGCAGAGTCACCCCAAGAGCGTGGTGTCACCACAAGAATGCTAGAAATTTTCGGCAAGACAGATTCCCGCAGCCGGGTTTGGGCCCGCAACCTGGCTGCGGGCACAAACCATTGCAAGGCGACTCCCAAGTAGATCCAACCAGCTACTGGGCGGACACCAGTCCCGTACTAAAAGCCTCCTCTCGCGACCCGGTCGCTTGTTGTCCACAGGCGCGGAAAACACTCAAGGAGTTGGAAGACATCATCTACAACCCCTCGAGGGTGGCCCTCATTGTGCTGTCCTATCCCTTCAGGCGCCCGCAGCACCGCACGCCCCGATGTCTCACTCGAAGCTTCCCTGCCCTGCAGTCTCGGGATGGCCAACATCGGCCGCACACACGTGGTGGTGGCTACTCCAAGGATGGACATACCAGGGGCATGGTGGATCAGGGGATCCCTCCCAGCGCCGTTGGCATCGACTCTCCGGACTCAGATGACGAAACACCGACCGAGGTGGTGGGAGCGCCTAGCAAGTGGGGGGTGAGGCAACGGCCACGAGTTGCCACCGGGGACCGGCTGAATTACGACCCAGACAAGGTGCTGTCCTCAGCCCCGCTCGTTGCAACGCAGAAAACTGCCGTCGCTGGAGGGCTCAACCGTTTGCCGCTGGCGCGTGCACAGGAAAAGGCGCGGCGCGCGGAGCGCCGTGCAGAGCGCCGCAAGGACTACTCTGTGCCGAGGACCATCCACGACCAGGCGCGCGCCGTCCCCGCAGATGCAGAGCGCCGCAGCGCCGCCGCGTCCGCCTGCTTCCGCACATGCACTCAACGACGCCCGCTGCGTCCTGCCAGGTCCATCCGGACTGGCCGTACGCGCGCGGAACGACACCGCCGATGTTGCACCCGCTGCCGCTGTACGAGCCGGTTGACACGCGGTGCCCCCCCTCCCCCACCCCACTCCACGGCTAAAGCGTTCCGCGTAAAGTGGGTGCGGGCGCCCGTCGCGCGCTTGTTTCCGTGCGCTGCTGCCCGCAGCACTGTATGCGTGTGCTGTCGCACGTGTTTAGTCTGCGATTATTTTTGCGGTGGGACCTCGCGGCGGCCACGGCAGCTCTCGTGCGTGCCTTCGTGCGTGCCTAGTTGCGCTTGAAGGGGTCGGGGGTTCGGGTTTGGGTTGTGTAACGCCGGGTGTGACGGCCAGCGACGAGAACGGCAAGCGGCGCGAGCCAGACGGGCGTGTCATGGCACGGTATGCGCCGCCCCCCCAGCCTGCCCGCGTCTCTAGTACATGGGAGTCTGGGGCATGGGCGGTGCGCCCGGGCGAGGCCGCGATGACGACGCGCGCTGCCGCAGCACGTACTTCGCGGCGCACTCGCATTCGTACGAGACCCCTGGAGGCTTTCTGAACGGGCTCCCGCGCGCGGGCGGAAAGTTTCGGCCCGAGCGGGTCTGCGGGGGCGGGGTCATCACCTCGATGGAAAAGCTGGTGGAGGAGCGACGACAGGCGCACCAGGCGCGCGCCCCGGAGCGCGGCTGGCTCCACCTCTCCCTGCGCGGCCTGCTGCTGCGGTTACCCGGGCCGAGGCCGAGGCGCCTGGCGGGGGCGAGGGGCGTTGGTGCCTGACAACTTATCCTGACAGCTCTCGCTGACAACTTGGGCGCGCGGGCAGGAGGCCTTGCTGCGGGGTGAGAGGCCTGCGCTGCAGAGCCGCGGGGAGCGCAAGGTGGCGTCGTACGGGATGGGCCGGCGCGAGGGGCTCGAGCTCATCCTGCACAGGCAGATCACGTGCGCGGACCCGCCTCCCGCCCGCGCGCTTCCCGGGGCCCCGCCTCCCGGGCCGCCAGAGCGCACGCGGCACGCGCGCCTCTCGGTGGGGCGGCGCGCCCACCGCGTGAGGCGTGGGTGTCCAGGGAGTCGCGCGGGGAGGCCGTGAGCGTGCGGTGCGGAGGGGACACGGGGATGCCGGCTACGGCTTCGTACTCGCCGAACTGGGTGCCGGTCACGGTGCAGTCGCCGCCCACCATCACCACGCGGTGCGGCGCGTATGCCTGCCGTGCAGTGCGCGCTCCGCCTGCTGCATCGTGGCGCTTGAGCCCTTTTCCGCCGCCGGCGCAGAGTTTCCCCAAGAGCATTACGCGCGCGAGCGCGACGCTTCGACGTCTCGACCTCTGCTTGAATCAGGCACGCTCCGGCGCACCCTGCTGCGATCGCTGCTCAGTGCAAGCTTCACTGCCGGGCGAATCGCCAGGCCCGCGAGTCTGCGTTTCAAGGCGCAGACTGCGTGAACGGTCGTGCGCGTCACGCGCAGATGAGCTACCTGTCGCCGGAAGCATGCAGGCTCTCGTCGCTGACGCTGCTGGCGTTGGACGGAAACCTGCTCTCGTTCCTCCCGCAGGAGATCTATCAGGCCTGTCCCTCAGCCTGCAAGACATGGGTGGCGCTAGGCCCACGGCGGAGGTGTTAGTGCTTGCCCCTCGATAAGCCACGGGCGTATGCGCCGTGACGTACTGCCCCCTCCCTCATGCGTGGCAGCTGCAATCGTTGCGTGTTCTCTCGTGCCGCAACAACGTGATCAATCGCATCCCGCTCTCCATCACTCAGCTCCAGGTACGCCAACGCCCCGGCGCGAACGGCCCCGCTCCTGGACTGGCGGGCTGGGCGCCCGCTCAAGCCAGGATCGTGGCGAGCTGCTCTGACGGACTGGTTGTGCCTGAGCGCAGCGGCTTCGCACGATTGATTTCTCCAACAACGAGTTTTCGGAGTTTCCTGAGCAGCTGTGCTCGCTACCGCGTCTCCGCACCCTCGCCATAGCCGCCAACCGCTTGCATACCCAGTTGCCGCTGTGCGCAACCAAACCCCAGAACTTGTTCGGGCGCAAATTGAAAGACCTTAGCTGTCTCTAACATCTGCGATGACCCCCGTGAGGTGCATCTCTGTGAATGGTGCCGTTCGGCCCTCTCGTGCGCAGGGCAGCCATCTCGCCAGAGTACAAAGGAACTGGGCAGATGTGTTCGCTTGCCGGTATGTGCCCTGGTGGCAGCGCTCGCATGCGTCTTCTGACGCGGCCCAAGCTCCCTTCTCCTCAAAAGTCCCCAGAGCTGCTGAATTAATTCCTCGCACGACTTCTGGGCGCGACCATGACTCGAATCGAATCCCCGGGGCAGGCTTCGACGGGCTAAGATCGTTGAATCTGGAGGGGAATCACCTGAGCGTCGTCCCGCGCGGCATCGCCTCGCTCTCCTCGCTCAGAGAGTTGCGTCTTGCCCGAAACGCCATCGTCGCAGTGGGCAGCGGCGGCACACGCGCAGACAGGAAGGGCGCCGAGGTGATGGATGCTGCAGAGGCTCGTCCCGAACCCCGTCCACATTCCCTCGTCCCACCATTTGTTCCGCACCCGATTTGTGGTGACAGCCTGGCCCTCGCACCGCAGCTGCTGGAAGCCATCGCAGAGCTGGCGCCGTCCCTGGAGCGACTGGACCTTTCGCACAACGCGCTGTCTGCGCTGCCCCCAGCACTCGGCAGTCTTTCACGCCTCGCAATCCTTGACGTCTCTCACAACTGCCTCGAATCCCTCCCCGCGGCCCTCGGCGCGCTCGGTTCATCCCACCCCGGCGGTTCGCCCGCCGCTTGTGCCGCGCTCGCGTTCCGCGCCGCACTCCTCGCTGTGCCGCTGATCCATGCATGACCCCCTCTGCCCGCGCGGCAGAGTCGCTCCGCGAGTGCAGGGTGGATTTCAACCCGCTCCGAGGGCTTCCCCGTGCTTGCCCCGCCCCACGCGCACCCCTCCCGCCTCCCGCCACCCGGGGCCGGCGCTTCCTGCCCGCTCTATGTCGGCGCGCTCGTCGCCCTCTCGCAATTGAGAGGGCGGCAGCTAGCGCTGCACATCTTCTGATGGCCGGATACTGCGAGCTGCATACTTGGCGCTGAATTCACGGATCAGAATTCTGAGAGCCCTCGCGCCTTTTGAACAGACGGTCTGGTCACCCTCTCGCACCTCGAGAAGATGTCGGCGCGCAACACAGCAGTGCCACGTGAGAGTCTTTCGCACCCGGCCTTCGACCACGGGTCTGCCCCGGCCGCGCTCCTGTGTCTTGAAGCAAGCGAGCCATCGCATCAGGTGGTGCGCGAATGTACAGACGCATGCACGGGACCTGAGGGGGCTTTTAGGCCCCCTTAGGCGCATGCGCCGCACTGCACGCTCCGGGCTTGTAAATTCAAGCATCGCGTTGCTGCACGCGTTGTCAACCGTGCGCGTGCGCCGACAGGGACGGCTCGGGCGGCACGGCCGCATCCTTTGACAGGCACTACGCCAAGGTGCGCAGTGCCGGGGCAGGCCACCCCGGGCGTGGCTCTCCCGGGCAGGGGCGTGAGCGGCGCACGCGGCCGGGCAGGTGGACATGGGGGTGCTCGCTGCGCTGCAGGCGTACGTGCTCGAGGACCCCAGGCTCCCCGCCGCGCTGGGCGAGGCTGGCTTCGCAGATGATTGGACCAACGCGCCCGCAGCGGCGGCGCGCCAGCACGTGCGGCCCGGCGCCGAGGTGGGCCGACGCGCCTCGCCCCTCTCAGTTGAGGCGGGCGGCTCCAGTGGCAACCCATAGGCGAGACGGCTCCGCTGCGCGTTGAGAGCGCTTGACGGCGCGGGCCCCTAAGCAGGGCTGGGCTGCGGGGCTCGGGCGGGAGACGGAGTGGGACGACCAGCTGTCAGAGTCGCGCCCGGGAACCGCTGCGGGGGGGCGCCCAGGCACGGGTAGGCGTGCCGCCGGTAGCTCTCAGGGCAGGTAGCGCCCCCGCCGCCGAAGGCCCCGAAGGCCCCGAAGGCCCCGAGCGGGCGCGGATCGGCCCGGCCAGAACCGCGAGGCCTGACTGCCAGTCTTTGTGCGCACAGTCGCGGGTTGCCTGCGTCGCGGGCGAGTGGCAGGCGAAGCGGCAGCGGGGCGCCGCACACGCCGGGTGGGGCGCAGTGGGATGCGGATGCTGGGGAGCGCGCGACCCCCTCCGGGCGCCCGAGGGGGGCGCAGCTGCGCGCGGCGGGCACGCCCAAGTCGAGCCTCAGGCGCGGACCCGCGCCCCCCGCGCGGCCTCGGCCTCGCCTCGCGCCCGAGCGCCGTTGCTGGAGGGGGACGTCGGCGTCCTTGCTGAAAAGTGGCGGCGGTGGCGGTCGGCCAGGTCGAGTCGGGGCCGACGCGACTCGCGCGGCAAGATGTTTAGTGTGTCTTTCGAGGCGGACGCGAGCGCGGGTGCGGGTGCGGGTGCGGTTGCGGGCGAGTTGTCTTCAGGGATGGGCGCGAAATCGCGCGTGGACGGTGGGCTGTGGCGCGGGTCTCGCCGGGCGAGCGCTGGCGCAGTCAGCAGTGCACTGGGGGCGAGGCCCGGCACGGGCGACAGCGGCCGCGAGCGGGAGGCCATGGCCATGGCCGAGGCCGAAATACCGCTCGGCAAGCCTTCGTACTGGGACGTGCGGCCGCGCAGCAGGCGCTGCGCCCGCCCCGCGTGCAGAGGAGCGAGGGGCTGGCACTGCTAGGTGCCCGATGAATGGCCGTTGGCCGCCTGCGCACAAAGAGGCCCGGGCTTGGCGGCGCAGAGGGCTCCCTCGTGTCGAGCCTCCGGCAGCAGACTGACTGGGCGCGCGGGCGCGGGTGCGGCAGGGCCGGCGGCCGTCCCGGCTCCAGCGAGCCGTACGACTGGTGGCAACCGAGCGCGGTTGGCCCCGCGCCCCGCACGCCGCGATCTGCCGTTTTCCGCCACATGCGTGCGAACTCAGGGCAGCGTGACTAGTGGCCTACTCAAGGTAGGGGTGCCCTCTCCGTGTGCAGGCAACACCGTACGCCAGCGTCGACGCGCTGCAAGGGCTCTGAGAAGCATCTAATGCATTAGTGCAACTAAGCCACTTTGCCCAAATGATTTTATTTCTATTTTACTTGTTGTGGATTCTCATCCTTTGCAACAAGCAGGGGGAGTGAGAAGCATCTAATGCATTAGTGCAACTAAGTCACTTGAGCTCCACATTAGATCATGATAACTCTCTACTTTCGTGGAAGTGGTCCCACGTGCGTCCCTTAAGAGGATGTCTGGCTCTCCATCTTCCTCTGTGAATCAATACAAGCATCGCTTGTGGTCGCCCAGCCTCTTGGCTGTCTCTGAGGCTCTTGGCTGAGAGGGCTACGGCTGGAAGCGCCTCCGGCGTCCTGCCATTCGTGTAGTTGCTGCGGTGCAGCCTTTTGCTGTGCAAGCTTCTTCCTAGAAATCGATTCGTGATTCGTTGGCAACAAGTATTCTGTCTGCCAAAGAATTACGTGTAACATGTGTTGTGTGCACAAAGTCGAGCGGCGATTGAGAAAGATGAAATTGATCAGTAATTTGTGTATCAAAAAACGATCCGCGCAGGTTCTTTGTGGAAAGATTGTGTAGAGTCTTGAACCAAAATGATTTACTTCACTCAGACAAAACCACCCATTGCAATGAATCGCAGAAGATCTGCGTCCAGTTGCTGTACGCATGATTTTTTACCCAGTCTGCTGTGTTGCCCCATTACAAGAGCAAGGTGTCGTGCTTCGTCGTTTTTACACGCAATTGAATTCACCTCCGCCGAGAGCCGCACAGTCTCGAGAAGTTCACCCGTTTGAGAATCCCAAACTTTGCACGTACAATCTTTGCTTCCCGAAAAGAGTTTGCGCGCATCCGGAGAAAACGCGATTGACGTTACGATACCCCTGTTTCGTTTATTACCCCCGATGTTTTTTTTGTAACCATAATGGCAACGAATTTTTGCACTTGCATTTATTTCTGTCTACTGTCAAGCTTTACCCGAGTTCAGTGCGACGTACCTGTGACCATTTACAAGGCACGGTGTAGCGGGGTCGGGTACTGAATTAAGCGTACTGTGAAATGCAAAAGGCTTGTACTCAAACCATCGCGAGCAACGACATGCGCTGGTTGTCGTGAGCATTCCGTCATGCCCTTGTAGCACCAAGCGAATTGCCCCACTGTCTGGATCCCACCTTTACAACAAAAAATGTTGGATGGATCAAATAATCATTAACATTTTTGTAATATGGGCTCTCACATGCGCACAGAGAAGTCGAAACCCCCACTTGCGACTGTGCATCCGTCAGCCGACCACGCAATCTGACGCGTCCTGTTCATCTATCATGACAGCTCCTACGCACCTGACTCGACACTGCTCGCGATTGAATGGATGGGCATTGTACCGCAGAAATCCAATCTGTGATCTCACCTTGACCTCCCAAGACACGGAGACAAGATCCAGTCCGATTGTCCCAGATCTGGCTAGGGTAGGCCTTCTTCACACCCCAGCGTTTCGTAGCGCATTTTCCCGCAGGTGCCACGCCTGCGGACCATACCTTGATCTTCTTGTCGCATCCACCGCTTGCGAGCCGCCGGCAGTCTGGGGAGTATGCCAGGGAAAGGACATCACCCCAGTGCCCGCGGAACACAACGCGAGGCGGACTGTGCGTCAGCTCGTCGATCTTCTGCTCACGATCTATGACAACCCAGAGGTAGACACCGCCTTCCGAGTCGCCTGTCGCGAGCGTCCAGGCGTCGGGGGAAAATGCGAGACAGCACACCTCTTTATGCATCCTTGCGTGGAGATTTCCTTGGTGAGAACGCAAATTGAGGAGGTCTTGCGAAGCCGTCGGACGTAAATGCCATATGGCGTTCAACTCCAGCGAAATGAATGCTTCCATTATTCCTGTCGTCGGATTCCAAACGATCACGCTGCCATTTCGGCTCGCCGTCGCCAACCTCACCCTATTCCCCCCACTAAACGTCACTGCCGACACTTTTCTGCAGTGGCCAAGCCGGAGCGCATCAAGTCCAACACAGTGATGTGGCTCTTGATTATTTTCTTGTGCTCCAAGTTTCAGGCGCCGTGACACGTCCATTCCATCCCAGATGTAGCAACTCTCGTCCTCTCCGGCGCTCGCGATCCAACCTATCGCAGAAGCAATGGCCACGCTGTTCACCCGCGCCTTGTGCGCCTTGATTCTACGCCACGGCTCGCCAGTTTCTGCGTTAACCAGCCACAAAAATCCGTCCTCCGTCCCGCACACTATCAACATCGCCGGCACACGTGGGCGCTTGATCAGTGAGTTCTCACTATTTGACCAACCAAGAACGATGGTCAATCAGCAGAAAAGTTAACTTGCTAGCAGTTGGCGTTCATGAATGTCCGAGCTGAGAGAGTCTGCCCCATCCGCTGGAGACTCCGCTCAGGACGTGGCAAACGATGACCCTTCTTGTGGTGGAGGCCCAGATCTGGCGGCAGTAAAGCAGTCCGTTCCTGATGAGGAACCCAGCCTGGGTCTCAGTCCTGACGTCAGCGGGCAGAGGGCTTCGCTTGGCGTCCTGCCAGAGGACAGCGAAGTGAGCCACCATATAGAGATGGAGCTCAGTGAAGATCAGGTGGTTCACATCGTGGAGGAAGCGTTCGCTGAACCCTGGGCTTATCCGCAAGGTACGTGCCTTCCAACCGCACCGCCTTCAACATATCCACATCTCTGCCTTGCCGTCTACATTCGGTGAAATGGTTGGCAGATAAGCGCTGTCGCACTCGACATCTCATCACCTGGTCTACCGCAGTTGGCGAATCGTTGGAGGACGTTTACGCGCGGCAAGCCGAGGCGCTGTCGCTCGGCGATCCTGCAGCTCTGCTCGCGTGGCTCAAGGCGCGTCCGGGCCGCGCGTCCCAGTCGTGGTCGCGCGCCAAAATACCTGGCGTACAGCAGCGCGTCTGGACTAAAGAGTCCACCTGGACCAACCGGCACGAGGTTCACTTCGCATCTGGCCCAGCACGGTCGCCCCGGGCGTACGCGCTGCAAGCCGTCCCTGTTCTCGCAGGCGTTTCGCCTCTGCGCAGCGCACGAGTATCGGACTGAACCGACGAGCATGCCGGGCAGATTGCAGCAGTATGGGACGCACACATCTCAGCGACTCCAGGCGTGATGGGTGTGGCGGACTACCTGCAGTCGGGTGCGCGGCCGCCGCCGCGGCGCCGTGCGGGTGGGCTGGGGAGAGAGCATGTCTCGTTAGCGCAGCCCTCTGGCGGCAATGAGCGCGCCGCATCACACGGCAACAGCACCGGGCGTGCCGCTTCGCGCGGTAGCAAGGCCGCTACCAAGGCATCTCCCCAGCCTCCTGCTACTCCCCGCAGGACTGCTGGGAGCGCCTGACGGCCGAAACCGTGACCCGCACGAAACGCTGCACTGTGCCGCTGTGCTGACGCGCAGCCTCCCACCACTTCCCTCTCCACAGGCACAGGCTTCGGGCGCAACCACGCGGCGCCCTCCCTTCTCGATGGACAGCTACATCCAAGGGCTCCAAGCGCCTTACGGGCTTGAGCTCAGCTCTGGAGAGCCTGGCGCGGCGCAGAGCAAGGCTGCCAAGGGGCAGGTCAGCGGCCAGGCGGGGGAGGCTAGGGCACACGCCAAATCTACAGGGAATGCGGCGAAAAGGGCAGCGCAGCCTGCAACTGGCGCGCCAGCTGAGCACACGCGGGGTGCCGCTCCCTTGGTCCCAGGCAACAGCGGCAGCGCGGCGCGCGGCCCGCAGAGGCGGCCGAGCTACCAGGCCGCCCGCCCGCACCGTAGGATCGACGTGACCTCACCCGCGCTGCGCTCGCCGCCGCGCGAGCCGACGGCGGTTGTCATGGTTGACGCCAAGGATCTGTCCAACCTCGTCATCGCTGAGCCGTCGGCCGCGCGCCTCTGAGTCCCAGCCTCTGACGCCGCCTTCATTACATGGCCTTCTCTACAAAGCCCGCGCGCATGCGCTGCTGCCCGACCCGCAGCTACCCTGCTATCCCCCCCACTGGTGGACAGGCTGCTGCGCCCTACCCGCACCTGCACAGCCAGGGGATGGCGTGAGCGCAGGCCGACGGTCACCTAAGCATCTCAGGACTCTCACGTTGAGACTCTAAACTTTGGACTCAATCATCCGCAGCGGCAAATAATTCCGCAATGATTCCTGCGAATACTTCCGAGACCTCCAGATGATGGTCTCTGAGCCACTCACACGCCGTGCAGGCACCACGAACCAGTTGCACCGCCAGCGATTTGGCGAACCAGAGGCACCCCGCACACGTGCGCGCCGCGCTGTACAGCCAGCTGTGCAGCGTGTCGCCTCGCCCACCTCCCGCGCCGCCGCGCCACGACGCGGGCAGCGTTGGCCAAGGCGCACCGGTCACAGACGCGCGGAAGATGGCACCGCCGAGGGCGAGGAGCAGCGGGAAGAGCAGCGCATCGTCTACCAGCCCCAGCGGGCCAAGGAGCGCCTGCCCAGTGTATGCCTCAGGCGGACGGGACATGGGGCGTGGCGCCCTGGCCTGGCGCCCGGCGCGGGCGGCGGCGGCGGGGCAGGAGGAGCGACCTCTGGAAAGAGATCGGTGGGGAGGAGGACGTAGGCCACCCAGAAGAATGCGAGGGAGATGAGCTGCACACGCAGGTGGAGCGGCACGAAGCGCCATTGGCGGAGCGCACGCCAGGCCCAGCGCACGTTCTCGTTCAGCCATCCTGCGCCGTGCCGCTCGTTGAAGCGCAGAAGCGCCGCGTCAAGCGCCTTCCGCTGCGCAGCAGTCGCTGGGCTTGGAAGTGCGCTGTCCGCTTGGCGCGCCTGCCGGCGGCGCAGTGCGGCACTTGCGTACACGGCCTGGACGGGCCGGCGATCCAGAGGACATGTCACTGTCCGAACCGAAAAACGCTCCGACCACCGCAGGAAGCACGGGGCACAGAACGCGTGCCCACACGCAGTTTCGCAGGCCCATTGCACACTTTCGAGGCAGATGGGGCAGTCGGGGATATCGCCGTCTGCGCTCCAGTAGTTTCCTGACAAGGGAGCCGGGCCCCGCGACACGGGGGTCCCTGCCTGGTCAGCAGAATGCCCCGCGTCGGCCTGATCAACCTGCTCGCGCGCTTCGGCGCCTGACGTGCCTGGCCTTTGCTCGCCGATAGATAGCCAGCAGGCTCCCAGGACGAGAGCACCGGATGCGAGGACAGTCGCGAGCGCCTGGTGCGATGTACGAACAGATGAGTACAGATGCCACAGTGGAGCTACATTACTATCCCACGCGCATCAGCGGGCGCCAAACCTCGTTGGAGACGCCTTCAACGATTCGCGACTCTACCTCCGGCGACCGCACGAAGAGTCGATGCAAAGGATCCGTGGTGGCCATCACCGGCGCAGAGCGCAACAGATTTGTGTGGACTCGTCGGACACAAACCAAACAAATTCAACCAAAAAAAATTCAACCAAACCGTTGGTGCTGCGCGAGGGTGGAGAGCGCTCCGTGCGGCGCTGTCCAGTGGTGGACAAGATGTCGGACAATGAGTCCGAAGATTTACCGCCCCCCGATAAGTTCGGCGCTTTCCTCAAGTTTGGCGATGAGATTGCGCCAGTCTTCGACGATCTTGCCATCGAGCAGGCCGAGCGGCGCAAGCTCGATGCCGTCAGAATCGAGAAGACCATCATTGTGATTGACCGCCTGAACGTTGCGGTCGATGCAGCGATCAAAGAAAGGATCGAAAGCGACCAGCTGATCGAGAAGCTTAACATCACGCGCCTCGACGCGATGCAGCGAAAGCTCGTACACCAGATCGAGACGGGATTCCAGGCACTACAGGATGAGCTGGACGAGGCTAAGGAACGCTTACGGATTGCCACGGAAAAACTCTACCAGGTATGGGCAGACAGCCTCCGCCTTGTGGTGACGTGGCGAGTGCGCTGCACCTCTCTGCCCGAACCCAGCGCTGGTCGCTGAACACAGCCTGCCCTGTCCGCGCGCAGACGGAGGTGGACGCGGAGATTCAGCTGGTTCAGATGCGCGAAGAGATCACGGATATGATGGACCTGTCGCAGGAGCGACTCCTCGAGCAGTCCAAGGCACGAGCCCTTCCACTCCCGCGCCCAGCCCGCCCAGCTCGACCAGAGCCGTCCGCCCGAAGCTAGAGCGCTCGTGACGTGCGCGGACGCGGACGAGGGCAGGTGCGTGTGGACGAGGACATCAAGTTCCGGCACACGATTCCCGCGCCGATTCTCGAGGTTTGGCGCGTGCTGCAGGACGAGAAGGACATCATGGAGGGCGGGCTGGACGAGTCTCGCGAGCGCTTGATGCCCCTGGAGCACTCAGACCTCAACGACATCGAGTCGTCGGTCGCCCAGCAGAAGTGGGTTCCCTATAGTTTCCGTACAAACCCTTGCTTAGCTCTGTGCCGAGCTGGACAGCAAGGCGCGGAGCGGCGCGGAACTCCCCGCGCAATCTGTCCGTCACACCTCTGCCCTCACGCCGCCGCCACTTACCGGAGTGCCCATTCGCCTTGTGCCGCGCAGGATCCGGCAGGAGATTTCCGACCTGCTCGCCGCGATCGCTCTGGAGACGCGCGAACGCATCGAGGAGGAGAAGTCCCAGGCCGCCAAGGCGCGCGCGCTCACGGACGCCCTCACGCACGGCCTACAGATCGTCAACCGCAACTACTACGCGACACCGCTTTCGACACCCGTGCCAGAAGCCCAAGAGCCAGCCGCGGAGGAGGGCGAGGCGCCGGCGTGAGCGCGTGGACGAGCGCGGGCATGTGTAAATGGCGGAGTGAGTGGCGGGGTGAGTTTGTGATGTACAGTTCCGGGGCGAGTCCTTCGTTCAGTGTTTTGTGCACGGCCTGCGCCCCCGCGCACAGCGATGAACACGTATTTGCAACACTCTACTAATTACATACGGCACATGCGCAGCCCTTTACAGCATGCCTATCGCGCAAGCAGCAAGCTCGCCCCGCCCACGACAACGGTTGCCGCAATGCACGCCACGCTGGCGGCGTTCAGGCGCGCAAACGACGCGGCCCAGGGGTGATGTGCAGCACGCCATTCGCGCCCCGGTGGCGTTTCGAGCCACGCGAAACCCTCAAGTGACGAGAGAAACGCCTTGCCCCAGTCGGACTCAAGGAAACTGCTGCCTGATGCGGTCCACGGCCAGCGGCGTCCCGCTGGTGACGCCAGCCACGCAGCACCCGGCCGGGAGCGCAGCCACGCCATGCCCTCCATAGACCGAAGCCAGCGCCACCCCTCCTCTGTGGTCTCGAGCCACTCTGTGAAACCATCGCCCACACCCGGGGGGCTGGTGGGCACTGGCTCGGGGGGGGGCGGGGGTGGGATGGGAGGAGGTGCCTCGATTTGGGGAGCAGGAGCGGGAGGCGGTG
>ENA-UOXV01003326-UOXV01003326.1-marine-metagenome-genome-assembly--contig:-NODE-3326-length-19693-cov-15.061259_pt1 | contig 19693 bp, 4 predicted proteins | sample MGYA00238165_ERZ766961 | MGnify/ENA primary metagenome ERZ766961 (study PRJEB28924, sample SAMN03173240) | marine metagenome | biome: Marine; feature: Water; material: Subsurface seawater | place: North...
GCGTGCTATATGGATGACTTGATTGTCTTCTCTAATAGTGCCGAGGACCACCAGACGCATCTTACCCGTTTACTCGAAGTTCTCTCAGAAGAGAAAATACACTTATCCGTCGAAAAATGTGCTTGGTTTTGCCAATACGTACGATTCCTTGGTTGCATCGTTGGCAACAATGAGTTGGCAATGGACCCCAAGAAAGTACGAGCCATCATCACGATGCCTTGCCCCAAAGCACAAGAAGAAATCCGCGTCTTCCTAGGACTCACCGGATTCTATCGTAAACACATCGACGGATATGCAAGAATAGTGACACCTCTCACAGATTTACTCAAAAAAGGAGTAAACGTGATCAAAGACTGGACCCCGTCACATACGGAGGCCGTCGAAAAATTGAAAGAGGCTATCACCAAATACCCAATCTTACGCCAATTTGACCCACAACGTCGCATATTTCTATGTACTGACGCCAGCGCATTTGCTATAGGTGGAGTTTTATGGCAAAGATATGGTGAAGACCCACTACCGGTGGCTTATGTCAGTCGAAGACTGAACAAACATGAACTTAACTATTCGGTCCAAGAGCTTGAATGCCTGGCCATAGTTTACAGCGTAAAGAAGTTCCGCCACTACTTGCTAGGATCACCATTCGAAATCAAGGTTATGAGTGACCACCAATCACTTCAATATCTCAAAAAAGGTCGTGAAGCCGGAGGCCGTATAGCCCGTTGGGCGATGGCTCTTTCCGAATACAACTACCAAATTGAATATTTACCCGGGAAATCGAACTTACTAGGTGATGCCTTGAGCCGACTTGTCGCCATTGAAACGGAGCACATCGCGGAAAAAACACGGCCACGCCAAACGGCTGAGCTAGCGTCACTTTTCCCTGACGTTCACTCCGAGATTGCCTGGCAAGCGTCACAAGGTCTGCTAGAACTGGAAAGTTCAAGCAATGAAGATAAAGCGAATGAGACCTTCCACTTCTCAGATCGCGATATAGACTTCGGCGAATTTGGCTATGGCCAATACGAAGCCGAACACGAATCGATACTTTATTATCAAGCGAACGTACAACAAACCTTTATTGAAATCAAGACAGAACATTATCAGTTGTGCCCCGATTTTGGGAGCATATTCAAGCAACTGAGCTTGCCTAAGCCGTTCAAACTTGATGATCGCCTGCAGAAAAATATGCAGAAACAAGATGATCAACAATCAAAGTTACGTACAGCCAAACAGACAATTCCAAAAGGTAAGCTCATCGTCACAGAGACGCAAGCAAAACAAGCCATAAAAAGCGGGAAATATATTCTACGCCATGGTTTGCTTTACCATACCAGCCACACCGGTGAAGAATTAGTCTGTGTGCCAGACGACAGTCTAGAGCATGGCATGCCAACATTACGCAATAAGCTAATGACAGAGGTCCACCAAGGACTCACCGCAATGCATCTCGGTTCCAACAGATCCGAGTATGAGATACGGCGGCATGCATACTGGCCTCGCATACGACAAGACGTACACATTTTTCTAGCTGCTTGTGCAAAATGCCAGCAAAACAAAATTAATAGGCAGGCACCGCAAGGTCTCTTACAGAGCTTAGCAATTCCTCGCCGGCCAGGCACACATTACGCACTAGACTTTGTAACGCACCTGCCCTTTTCTTCAAGGCAGGAATTCGACGCCCTATTGGTTATAGTAGACCGTTTCTCAAAAAGAGTATGGTTAATACCAACATGGGGTACAGCTACAGCCGAAGTGACAGCCATGCTTTTTCTAAAGCACATCATATATGAAAATGGCATAGCACTCGAGATTGTATCTGATAGAGATAGCAAATTTACATCCAAATTTTGGACGGCTTTCCACGCACATCTTGGAACAGCTCTTAAGCTATCGTCTTCAAGACACCAGTCAACGGATGGGACCACAGAACGCATGATTGCTTTCGTAGAGGAAGCCATGCGCATGTCCATTACATACCGTCAGAACACCTGGGTCAAACTCTTGCCAAAGATTCAGTTTTCCATTAACAGCACTCCGTCTCGAGCCACTGGCTTATCACCTTACTATATAGAAAAAGGGAGACATGCGGTTACTAATCTTGACAGAGACAACATACTGCGCCGGGGCGATTCAACCGACCCTGACATAGATGAATTCGTAGCTGGAATTCACAATATTGAACAAGAAGTACGAGAACGGATGGAACTTACGAGACAATGGATGGAGCGAGATGCCGACAAACGACGCAGAAACATCTCAGCATCCCTATATCCTGGAGCCTATGCATATCTTTCAACCAATGGAATAACATTACCATGGGATAAGGAACGCCGGAGTCGCAAATTGCGCCAACTCTATTACGGCCCTTACAAGATACTGCGTCAGCTATCTCCAGTCTCTTTCCAACTGAAACTTCCAGCTGCCGCTAGAATTCATGACGTATTTCACTGCAGCTTGCTCAAGCCATCGACTGATTCACAGACCCTTGGACTGCACGGGACCCCACTCCCGGCAGCCACGGACTCTGACGAATACGAAGTGGAGAAAATCTTGACTAGGCGAGGCGAAAACGATCACTTACAATACCTAATCAAATGGAAAGGTTACCCAATGGACGACTGTTCCTGGGAACCTAAATCAAACTTGAAAAACGCAAAGCGTGTTCTCGCCGCTTTCGATAACAAACACGAGACTGAGCAGCGACGACGGTTGCTATAGTTCACTTAAGCTCTCTCTCAGCAACATTCTCAGAATTTCATTAGCTTAAGGCCGTGCCTTGGAGCCGCCGAAATCAGCAATGAAAGGAACTCATAAAGCGCCAAATCACGTGAAAGTACAGTCACTGCGACACTCTATGCGAAGTACTAATACTGCGAAGTAACATAGAGACCACTTTAACTGAAAATCACATGATGGGCCACTGCGGACCCCGATGCCAATCCAATACGGATTGGAGCGACAGCCGATCCATTGTGGAATCCGCTGCGTTCGTTCGAAAAAGACATTGCATCAGCCGATCCATTGAGGACAAACGGCAGCTGCGCGAACGTTAGCCACACGGCTAGCGTGAGAATTAGCTAATCATATCACGTTATTCAACATAAAGCGTTGGAAGTGGATCACCCACTTCACCGCTATTTCAACTTAACTTAGATTCAAAAAGTTGCTTTGTTGGGATAGGGTAAACTGTTATCACGGTTTCCCCCCACAAATAAAAAAACAAAAATGAAAGTTTTGGATCCGATTTTAGATCCGATCGAAAATCCTACATGCGACCCATCCATAGGGATGACATGGGAAAATCAGACGTTCGATGAACATCTGCAACAAAACTGAAGCATTTTGAGTAAAACATTACCAGTACGCGTGGTATTATCGACCTTAATTTTCCGGCCGACTGTACCCTTGCACTGTATATAAGAACCAGATTCCAAGTTTGTGAATAACCACAACTGGTCGGATCATTGATCCTCGGCAAGACCTCGAAAAGGCTTACCTGGGAGGGGCATGTGAGATACTCGACCAACTGAGGTTAGAGATTACCTATCAATATGCGATAAATCACATAGACCCATATGAAGGGCGGAACAACATAGTTCATGCCCAGGAATCAGGTTACCTTCCTATTAGAATAGGAGGAAGGGTAAGGCTCCCATAAAATATCAATACCAGCACTAGAATAGAGGTACGACTAGAGGATAGCCATATCTATGTGAGAAGAGCCTAGAGCGACTTCCCGTAGCAATTGGTACTACCCAAATCGTGCCCCGATTCAGGTACACTGGTACATTGATTATTAGGGAAGAATTGAGGGATATCTGATACAGGGTGTACCTAATTATTAGAGGTACAGAATGACCCAACCGACGTATCCGATTTATAACCTCGAATGACAACTAAGAATCCTGCTGTACCGCGGTATCCGGGTACAACTGACGTTAAGGTACCAGGTCAAATCCTGAGAGATCCTCATTGACCTGCATGAGTATCAAACGTACAGTTTCCAGGTTCCTTAAGTAGCTAAGATCTAACGGCCGCCGCGGCATGCATGAAGCTTCAAAGCTGAATGTCTGCGCGAGCGCACACATACGCAAGTTCGAACTGGGCGCCAGCGCAGGGATAGATTGCAACCCGCGTGTGGTTGCCAGCTTGGTATGCCTGCTAGCCAAATCTAAAGCGCCTACCATTGGGCTACCGGTTTACATCCCAACTTTGGGATAAACAGGTTAATCCTGCTCCAGGTACTCGCTGCAACATGCGGCGCGCGCGAGCAACCTTGTTAGATCGGTACTGCACCGGCGCTAGCACTGTTGCTATGCGATTTGTATATCCCGCAGGTAACGAAGCTGCTTGGCGCGCAGAGCGACGCTGCCTTCGCATCCTGCCTGGATCATCAACAAGTTGCCCGCAGTCCAAGCGAGCCGGAGCTGCTTCACGCAGTCGAGCGTGTAAGTATTCTATTAAACATAATCGTTTCACAACAGAGTTCCTCCATCCCCGATTGACTGCCAATTAGATTAGTGCCTACTGGATAGCTAGAGCCGATCCATTCCGTTCCTCCACGGGCCTGGTGATCAAGGATAGAAGAGAGCGAGGCCCAACGTGCCAAGCAGTCGCTTGTCCGGTGCGCTACTCTGAAGTCCACTCTACGATAGACTGCGAGCTGTGCTGAAGGAGGAGAAGAGCAGAGCGACTCTTCCCGTCCCCGCTGACTACTGAAGCCAGCTGGGGCTACTATCGCGAGGCTGGTCCACCAACATTGGGGACGCAAGCATCTTACATGGTACCGTCAGTTTAGTAACTGTCTATCCATCCTAGTCACTAATCATCTTAGGGGGGGGTCACCTTGAGAAATCACTCGAATAGATTATCTATCCAGTGTGAATCTCAAAAAGCAAACTCTACGATCTAACGATCCCGACCTTGCAGCCGCGTCTCGTCAACCAGCCGCTAGAAAAAGAGCTGACTGCTGACGCTGAAGCGCCGCTGACCGTTCCTGCTGACGTGCCGCCTGCTGACGTGCCGCCTGCTGACGTGCTGCCGCAGTCGCACCACAAGCGCTCCAGAACGTTTCCGTTGTCGCGAGGAGACTTCAGCAGCATCCAAGCGCAGATCAAGTACATCTGCAAGGCAGTCGAAGCCGTGGCCGTGAACATTGGCTCCGCGTTCGAGAACCAGGCTCACGTCTCTACCTCTGGCCTGGCCGTTCCAGAAGAAGGTGATTCTCGCCAAAGGAACTTCTTCATCCTTATCGACATCATCGACAAGGATCACGAGATTGCCACCGAGATCATAACCTCGACTCGATCGCTCGTGGACAAACTAGGCCTGTTCGAATCTGGACCTGAAGTCCTCGTCCACATAGTGGTCAAGTCTGCACACTTCCCAGAGTCTCCCATCTTCATCAAGAAGGACGACATCGCACCAGCAGCGCCCTCCATACTGAAAAGTGCTGGCCTGGCTGAAGCTGGACTGCTTTCATACGACAAAGTCGTGCGGCAAGAAATTGCGATAGACTCCATTAGTAATCGTGGCCAACCTGACGAAGAATCGCTCTTTGTCACCGTCCTGCTCCAGACGCTAGAAAGCAACAAGCAATCACTTGTGCTGTGCTCACGCCGCAACGTCGCTGCTCTGTTCAGGCGGCATCTGGAGAAGCGACCCTACGTCGAATCGTTCGCGAACACGATCGAGCTACGGGACGTTTCGCCGGAGGAAATCGCCGCAAAGTACATTGCATACGATAGTGCTGTGCAGCAGGCAGCTTTTCGATCACTAGCAGCTGCAGAGAAGGCCTACGACCAACTTACTGATTCAATTAAGGTTATATTGTTCAAACTGAAAGAAACACATCCAAACAGCCGCTGCTACACACTTAGCAAACAGTTTTTTTGTATAGCTTTAGCTATTGAAAATTCTATAGCGCGTGAAAAGAAGCGAGCAGTGGACTTTCTACTGGCGATAGTATCAGGCACCTGCAACATTACGCTACATAACATCTGCAGTACTTGGCTCGTAGACGAACACTGTCTTGATTCCGCCCAGCGAGAGCTAGCCGTTAAGCGCTGCGCACCGGTCATCCGGGCACATAAGCTACAAACGACAGCATCACTGTTAGCCATCAACCAGCGTTACGCATCTACGTTTCAACTGCACGATATAAGCTTAGCAGACGGGATTTGCAACATTTGCATTACTCCGTGCCGACTCACCACACTTCGACCTTACAGCGAAGCAGAGCTCGAAGAAAGAAACATCGCAGACAACGTTCTCGCGAATCTTGCGAACCTGCAGTTGACAGAAGTACGTGAGTATACGGAAAAGATACTGCCTTTGGATTTCATATACAGAGACCAAGAGGTGACAGAACAAAAGAACCACAACACAGTAAAGGAGTCTGTGAAGAAACTGTCTTACACACTTGCGTATCACCAACGCATACAACGCAGTGACTGGAACACGCCGCACCGAGGTCTGCGTCCAATCGACGAAAAGTTAGGAAAATCCACGACATTCGCCAAGGAACAGATCGATTTCTTAGAATCAGAGCTGACTCTTAGCATAGCCGCCGGTTCAAAGAACGACCGCACAGAATCTACCTGCACAAGATCACTAACGGATATCATCTCCAACCTAATAGGTTACTCGCCTTACGCGGGTACGGTAGACATTGATACCGAGAAGTTCTTTCGCAGCTTACAACAGATAGTGTGCTCGGAAATTGTGACAGCGACACGCAGTGATTTCGGAATCCTATCAGCACTTCCAGACGCATCAGAACAGGCCGCCACATTGAAGCGCCAGCTGTCAGCGACAGAAGAATTGGGGAAAACCGTCATAGCGGCACAGAACACAGATTCAAATTTCAGCCCGCACTGCACAGTCTTACTGCTGGCGATACACGACTGGTTATACACCAAGGTAAGTATAAGTCAAAACAAATTGAGAGAGATAGAGGAGTTTTACGCAGAAGGAGATTGCTCGTACAAAGTTCTGAACGTAGACTTAGTTGAAAAGGAACTTTGGGACGACCAACTACTCTTGTCAAGTGCCTTAGCTGGTCTACGCACTGACGCTGCTGATACTCCAAACCGTCTAGTGGAACTAGAATTCCAAACCTGGCTGAAAAACCCGGGATCCATCCAGCTGCCGCTCGCTGAGGATCTGCCATACGAGCCCGTTTCTCCAAAGGAGACACCTGCGCCCGTCGCACGACCCCTGCTTGAGGAAGTAGTTGAGGCTATAAGACACGCTGTGCTTAACGCACCGTGCCAAGCTCCCGCACTGCAAGAATCTCTCATAGAAGAAATTCCGACCGCCCTTCAAGGACTGGCCAGACAGAGCGGAGAAAGAAACCTGACCTCAGGGCTCGAACCTGAAATCAGTGCTCTAGCGAGCATCAGCGAGGTAACACCGACCGAACTTGGACAGCCACAGGCCGTACCAGAAAGCGAGTCGTTCTCTCTGACTGCGGTAGCTACAGCGATAAACGAACAGCCTGCATTAGCACGCACAGAAAGTTACAGATACGAGAATGTTCCCTCGTCACAACGTCAGAAAGACAGAAAGCGAAAGCGATCCGGCTCGCACGATTACACCGATGCAGAGTGCTGGTAAAACCTCCTCGATAGAGTCGAAGGTGCAGATCACGAACACGGAAATCCTAGCGACACCGACAGTTAATCCACCAGCACACCTCATGGAAGACGCACGTAGAGTTAGAGATGAAACGGAGCTTCATGATTCGAGGGAATCGACTCCACAGGGTAAAAGCATACCTGGCTTGAGTGCAGGTGTACTAAATAAACCCCTGCTGAGCGAGCCTCATCTGCAGCCATCCGATATTCCTCTATACTCACGCCGCTCACCTAGGATAGCAGGATTGAACGCCGCTGCTGTAACAGACGCGCCCATAGAGACGCAGTCATCACCAATAGCGATTGAGCCAGAGCTGAAAACGCCCGCCAAAATCGCACCGGTAGGTCCGAAATGTGCACCCAAGGGTCCACAGCGCCGGAAGGCAGCATCCCTACCGATGAATCCTGCGAAGGCAGAAGGAGAATCTAAGCCAGAGAGCACAGATATAGCGACAGAGATTGAGCCAGGAGAGCAGCTTCCTAAGAAGCAGCCCCGTTCAATCCATAGTGCGCCAAATCTAGAAGCATCACTAGCCATAGGCAATCTCAAACCAATTCCAATTAGATGCAGCATAGGCCAGCCTAGAGCACAAGTTGCAGAAGGTACAGACCAACCCCATGAGGCAGGTCATCCCTTCGAAGGCATGAGCGTATGCAGAGATAACTCTCTGCCTATGTTGAATAGTCAATCTAATGTATTCTTCCAGGAGCAATACTCCACAGATCAGCTGCCATTGCAGATGATCGAAGAATACGACAGAGTGAATGGCATGGACGGTCAGATAGAAGCGAGGGAAAGAGCTTCGAAAAGAGGGGAATACCCCCATTCGAAATCGCCGCCCTGCTCCCGCACTGAGGAAGAACAGCTCTGGAACGCCGGCGAAAGCTGCAGCGACCAAGCGTATCTTACCCCCAGCGGAGACACCTTCTATACTAATGACACGCACAGACAGTGTAACGCACCGCGTTGCCAGTTCTTAGCCTTCACGAAATTAACCACACACAATGGTAAACCAAAGTTGAGACTGTACTCAACCTGCTCAAAATTCTGCCAATGGGCCCTAGCTAGAGATGCCGCCACAATGGCGCGCCGAGCTGGACAGCCGGGCAGATTCCTTTTTCCAGTAACCTCTACGGAACACCGTATGACGCCAAGGGCGTGGTTACATTGGAATAGGAGATACGCCAAAGAGTGTAAAGACAGAGCAGCAATCAGCGAAGCTTTCATAGCTTACCGTAAAATATACGGAGCTGATCAGTCAGCTGAAATCGAGTCACTAGCCAGGGGAAATCCTGTTGATTTTGACCACGAGCCAGTGTACCCAACCTATGCAATGCGCACAATGGTAGGTCCACTAGCTGACGACCCCCTACAACAGTCAGGGGAGGGGCATGAGACTGTCGCAGATGGGGAACCCCACTGTCAGACAGCAGATGCTATACAATCTAGCCATAGAACTAGTTACGCCACACTGCACACTGTAGCTGACGCGTCACCGACCGTTGGCGAAGCCAACGAAGATCGAGATGATGCCTCGCTGCCAAACCGGTCCTCGCCGAATACTGTCTCCTTGGAAACGGGATTCTCGGAATTTCACCAAATGGAAAATTTGGAAGAAAACGCGAAATCCTACGCCGAGAGAAAAGTTGGAAAATCGAGAGATGCTTCTAAAAAGCAGAAATTGCAGAGAACAAAAAGTATAGCTAATATCCAAAAGGGCGAGGTGTACGTACCCAAAAGGGATCGACAAGTTCGGTACCCCGAGTCCAAAAATCAGAAGTCTGAGAAACATTTCCAGACTACTCTGAAGCGTGAGATAAACGAAGAACTAGTTTCTACTGACATGGCGCATCTCACGGATATATTCGTGATTGAAAAGCACCAGGACTCAGGTTCTAGAATATTCTTCTACTCACAATGCAGAAACGAAGGAATACCGGCAAGGTTCATAAGCCTCCATTCAGCCCATACGCTGAACCCGGAATTACTCCTGTCGTACCTCTATGTCAATGCTCTCAGCAAACATGAGGAAGTTGTCAAATTGGGATTAGACATCCAAATGGAAAATTACATGAGCCAGCTAGAGTTAGGTAACTCGCCGCCTGATAATTCAGATCTACCCAAGGCAACAGTACGAAAATATGAGACCAAAAGCGTGCCGCGAGGAAAATATTCCCAGGTACCTGTCTCTAGTACCGAAAGGTATAGCGAAATCGTACCAGAATCCAATCCATGCGAAGAGCTAGAAGGAACGTCCGTAAAACGGACCGAATCCTCAGCCGCTCCTAGGAGCCGCCCGAGTACGGGTGTAGCTATACAAATAGCCGCAATGGAGGATGATACGCAAGAAGCACGAGCTGAGCATAATGCCGCCATGCAACCATCTGAGTTTTCAGAAAGAATTGAGAAGAAGTCTAAAGCTACCTTGGCAAGTCCAAGCAAAGCTAGCACTCACTCATCATCTGAAGATGACGGATTGAACGATCGACTAGATCGATGGGCTAACCAAAGCGGTACCCGAGACCACACCTCCAAAAAGGAAGTTGGCCATCGGAAGAGCCCCGTATCAAAGAAAGACCGTAGTGAGCTAACAAAGTCTCATAAAGGAAAAGATCGAGAGCGAAAGCGCGACAATTCCACGGCAAGACGAGAAAGTAAATCGTACGATGATAATACCTCATCCTCAGAATCCGATGACGAGCGCCGAAAGCGTGCGCGTACCATCGATAAATTCGCTGATGAAGGAACTGGAAATGCTACCAGTGATACCGACGATTACATCTCCTCATCGGATGATTCACTACGCGTGGAAAACGTAGTAGTAGAACGTAGAAGGCCATCACATCACCAAGACTCCTCAGAGTCCGAAAAAGGTGAATGGAATGATAGCGCATCCGATAGCGATGATAGCTCATCTGATAGTGACCTAGACGTGCGAGCAAGTCAACATAAGACATACCGCCGCAAGCGTGCTTTAGAACGAGGTAGGAAAACCCTCCCGTCTAAGCATGACCGTGAGAGACATAGGCCCTCGAGATCGAGGAGCCCGGAAGAGCCAAGGCATAAGGACCGTTCTAGATCACCTCAAAGAAGGGATCGTTCGAGCTCCAAAGCCAAGCATTCCGAACCCACGGCACCTAGGACGATCACTACGGACCCTCCATGGCGAGAGGAGTTCAAAAGTTGGAGGCACAAGAGAAAACTGGAAAAATCCAACTCTTCCCACCACGACAATTCAGATCGAAGCGATAGAAAACATCGCGGAAAAGCTTCTAGAAAGAAAAGCAAGAAGGATAAAGACAGAGAATCCCTGTCATCTTTCCAGGTAGAACATGTTGGCCTCAGTGCCATGTTGACAAACCTATTGACATTCTCCGATTCAGAATCTGATCGAGAAGAAGTCGATTCATCCGAATCAATCACGGAGCAAGCTGTACTAGCTACATCTTCCTCGAGTGATCCAAGTGGAACTTCGCATTCAAGCGAGCCTAGCTCCTCGAAAGAGCCTCCTAAAGAATTCTTCGACGCACTACTAGAACAACCCGAGCATATAGCTCGCGTAAAAGAGAGTGGTTTAGACCGCGCTACTTATCTAGAGAAGGTCCTACGTGCACCCACCAAAGAGTTGGCTGACATGTATTATGACCTAGCGAAGAAGAAATACCTCGATAGAGAGAAGGAAAAGGTACCACGATCACTACAATACCCGGAAAGACTATCGAGCAACGCTCAGTTTAGACCCGGAAGCAACGTGAATTCGAATGAGTGGAAAAAGCATTTCATGTCTGAATGTGCATTTGTGAAGGAAATATACCTCACACCACTATGCTTAAGAAGCGCATTAGATGGGAAGGTCGCCGCGGCCGTACGATCAAACTTTAGCAGAGAGAAATTCAAGGGAAAGTATGAAGCCGAGCGCTCAGACTTGATACCTTTCGATTCCGTATGCAAGTTTCTTTCAAAGACGTACGATAGACCAGGTCGACTAGAGGCAGCCCTATTGGACTACCTCACTCTATCACAAGGAAAGGGTTCAGTACGTGACTTAATCACCACAAGGACGAACAAGATTGGTATCTTGAATCGCCTTGGAGCAACCCCCTTAAATGAGGACTTAGATCGAGCTCTAGTGTTGAGAGCCTTATCGGCCCCACTATCCGAGTACATCGCCTCAAGACCCCATCACCTAAAATACAGCGTTAACGAAATATTTCGTATCGCGAAGACACGTGAGGTTGCTGTGAATAATGCATCACGCACTGCACGGAGTGAATCTCTGAACTCAATTTCGAAGCGAGGAGGAACAAGTTTCCGCAATCGAAAATACGATTCGAATCCTCGCACGAAAGGGAACAAGGGACGTTTCCAGAAAAAGAGCCACTTAAATGCGGCCATTTCGAAGAACAACCATAAACGAGCGACAAGTAGGCACCCTAATAAGGCTTCCCTATTCGCCTATGGTAACGGAAACGATGAACCACGAGTATCCACTCGGCTATTCCGCACTAATTACAGTGAGGCCGAATGGAACGTACGTGTAGGTCCGGACGGTAAAATTAAACCGGGTGTGAATCCAAAGGATCCACGCCACCGGAACAGTTTCAACAAAGACACTTATCAAGGTAAACCTTGGTGTCTAATTTGCAAAAAGCCAGGTCACGACATGACATCATGCAGAAACCCCCAACCTACGGGTGGGAAAGGCAAAGGCAAAGGACGGGGAAATAATAAGAGTGGAGGCCGAGGGCCTAATAAATTTCGTCGCTAGGAAAAAGCCACTTTCTCTCATCTCACTGTCTCTTATGACATAGAGGAGGAAGTGGGCGTCCCGACAGAAATAGCCAACCTATGTGCAACAACTAGGAGTTCAAAAGGTAACACCAGAGGTTCAAAGCGAACACACTCAGGTAGTTCCACCAGAACACGAGGCCCACCCTCATCCGCAACAAATGCGCATGATAACCATCCCCCAGTCACGGGAGGCGATTCTGCCCCCACGAAACTGGCAAACAAACAATTCATCATACCTACATTTTTATTTGGCGTGCAAAAAGCGCGTTGTATGATTGATACAGGAGCTTCCATCTCGTTCACTAGTCAACTAGTGGTAAATACTTTACGAGGGAACCCTAACTTGAAACACGAGAAAATAGTCACTTACAGAAGAAACTTAGTAGTATCCCTGGGTGATGGCAGTACAGCCACCGCGTGTCAAGGAGTCGATGTCCAACTAAATTTCGCCACGGATAATTTGCAAGCGCAATGCGCTATACTTCCTAGTCTTCCTAACGGAATAGACTTGATCCTAGGAAATGATTTCCTGAGCAAATTTGACATACTCATAAGACCAGCACGAGCAGAATGCTCCTGGTACAGCAAGGCGCAAAATAAGCACCTATGCATACATGGATGCTCTACAATAATGCCGATGCAAAACGCTCCGCATAGAGACAAAAGCCATCCTGATGGAAGAGCGAACTTGCTTCGCCACCATATCCTAACATTAGGAACAAATAACGACACTGAATCTGACATAGAAATAGTCGACTCGGTGGAATTGGGAAAACGGTTAAGATTACTTCGCGAGAAGGCGCAAAATAAGCGCATGAAAAATCCCTCGCTAACCGCCCAAGAATCACTTCAAGACGAAGTGGCATATGTCATGACAACAGCTTCACTTCTGAAAAACGTTGAAGAAGCCGTCAAAAATGATAGATCCAAAAGATGGCAGCCTAAAAAGCGCCAAAAATCTTCTACATTTCGACAATGCTCCAATAGCTCCTGCTCCGCAGCCGCTATAAACCTACCTTGTAAAAGACGTCCTGAAAAGTTGATGTCTGCTTGCAGCAAAAGCTGTCACAAGGTAGCAAAATTAGAAAGGCATGGTAAACTACCCATGACCTCCGATAACGGCATCACTTCCGACAAGGCAGACGCAGAAGTGGAGGCTATAACGAAGTACATGAGTCCTAGAGCTCGTGACTACTCGTTAGCCCCATCGAAACCGACGCACATGCGGACCATGCCCAAAGGACGAAATTCTGGTTCTGAACAGATAAAACAAATGGCAGCACCGTCCGCGACAGGAACCAAAGTAAAAGTTCCGACAGCCAGACGTGCTCTACAATTCCGACCAATAGGAGACGACACAATGCACTCTAACATAGAGCCTACCTTACTTGACCATTCGGTAGGCGACCTCCGGGATACTATGTTATGTTTAGCAAGTGTGAACTCCTCTAGCAAGATAAAATCACAGCAAATTTTAAAAGGGCAGGGCGTGACACGACATGACATCGGGTCCCCCGCGGGTATGACCGTAACGAAGGGACAAGGAAGTACAGACTCTTATGAGAAGAGTAAAAACTTCCATGAAATGGAGAATCCAGTGCTAAGCATGGACAATCCAACAAAATTCAAATCCCGGAAACCCTCGCGAAGCATGTATCCCAAAGCGGGTAATAGAAACCGATCGGCGTTTCCACGAGAAAATCTGTGTGCATCAAGCAAAAGGAAACTCGAAGCGTACCGCGCTCGAGAACTAGAGCCGCAAGAGGGCGAGCTAGCCAACAAAAACAATGGAATGTTTGAAAAAATTTTACAAAGTAAACTACCCGAAGAGTTGATAGACAAAAGTCATCAACCCCAATCTTCGTGGTTACAACAAACCTTAGCGAAAGACTATGTATGTCTCAAGCCCATGAAAGGCTATAGAGACATGCCAATAGAAGAAATGGTGCGCATCGAAGACAAAGATGATCTTACCGATTGCCCCATTCCTAAACGCAATTACAAAATACCACGAGCATTACTTCCAAGCCTCGAAAAATTCATCGTAGAAATGAAAAACGCAGGATGGATAGAAGACTCCACAAGTGAATTTTGTAGCCCGGTTTTAATCATACCGAAGGGTTTGCCACACGAAAACAAAGGCTACCGATTTGTAGTAGACCTACGACAACTAAATGCACGGACAAAGAGCCTGCAGTATATGGTTCCCGAACTAGGGGAAATGTGGGCGAAACTGAGAAACGCAAAATTTATTTCTAAGTTAGATTTGCGCCATGGGTTTTGGCAAATGGGCTTACATCCCGACAGTCGCCACAAAACGTCATTTTCATGTGAATATGGAACATTTCAATATCGCGTTTTGCCAATGGGTCTTCTCACTGCTTCAGCAGCTTTTCAGCGCTGGGTAGAAGGACGCCTCAAGAAACATAACTTATTATGGCAACGTGTTAACATCGGAGACACATCCGAAGGTACATACCTCGACAAAGACAACCAACGATGTAAAGGATGGGCGGCGTGCTATATGGATGACTTGATTGTCTTCTCTAATAGTGCCGAGGACCACCAGACGCATCTTACCCGTTTACTCGAAGTTCTCTCAGAAGAGAAAATACACTTATCCGTCGAAAAATGTGCTTGGTTTTGCCAATACGTACGATTCCTTGGTTGCATCGTTGGCAACAATGAGTTGGCAATGGACCCCAAGAAAGTACGAGCCATCATCACGATGCCTTGCCCCAAAGCACAAGAAGAAATCCGCGTCTTCCTAGGACTCACCGGATTCTATCGTAAACACATCGACGGATATGCAAGAATAGTGACACCTCTCACAGATTTACTCAAAAAAGGAGTAAACGTGATCAAAGACTGGACCCCGTCACATACGGAGGCCGTCGAAAAATTGAAAGAGGCTATCACCAAATACCCAATCTTACGCCAATTTGACCCACAACGTCGCATATTTCTATGTACTGACGCCAGCGCATTTGCTATAGGTGGAGTTTTATGGCAAAGATATGGTGAAGACCCACTACCGGTGGCTTATGTCAGTCGAAGACTGAACAAACATGAACTTAACTATTCGGTCCAAGAGCTTGAATGCCTGGCCATAGTTTACAGCGTAAAGAAGTTCCGCCACTACTTGCTAGGATCACCATTCGAAATCAAGGTTATGAGTGACCACCAATCACTTCAATATCTCAAAAAAGGTCGTGAAGCCGGAGGCCGTATAGCCCGTTGGGCGATGGCTCTTTCCGAATACAACTACCAAATTGAATATTTACCCGGGAAATCGAACTTACTAGGTGATGCCTTGAGCCGACTTGTCGCCATTGAAACGGAGCACATCGCGGAAAAAACACGGCCACGCCAAACGGCTGAGCTAGCGTCACTTTTCCCTGACGTTCACTCCGAGATTGCCTGGCAAGCGTCACAAGGTCTGCTAGAACTGGAAAGTTCAAGCAATGAAGATAAAGCGAATGAGACCTTCCACTTCTCAGATCGCGATATAGACTTCGGCGAATTTGGCTATGGCCAATACGAAGCCGAACACGAATCGATACTTTATTATCAAGCGAACGTACAACAAACCTTTATTGAAATCAAGACAGAACATTATCAGTTGTGCCCCGATTTTGGGAGCATATTCAAGCAACTGAGCTTGCCTAAGCCGTTCAAACTTGATGATCGCCTGCAGAAAAATATGCAGAAACAAGATGATCAACAATCAAAGTTACGTACAGCCAAACAGACAATTCCAAAAGGTAAGCTCATCGTCACAGAGACGCAAGCAAAACAAGCCATAAAAAGCGGGAAATATATTCTACGCCATGGTTTGCTTTACCATACCAGCCACACCGGTGAAGAATTAGTCTGTGTGCCAGACGACAGTCTAGAGCATGGCATGCCAACATTACGCAATAAGCTAATGACAGAGGTCCACCAAGGACTCACCGCAATGCATCTCGGTTCCAACAGATCCGAGTATGAGATACGGCGGCATGCATACTGGCCTCGCATACGACAAGACGTACACATTTTTCTAGCTGCTTGTGCAAAATGCCAGCAAAACAAAATTAATAGGCAGGCACCGCAAGGTCTCTTACAGAGCTTAGCAATTCCTCGCCGGCCAGGCACACATTACGCACTAGACTTTGTAACGCACCTGCCCTTTTCTTCAAGGCAGGAATTCGACGCCCTATTGGTTATAGTAGACCGTTTCTCAAAAAGAGTATGGTTAATACCAACATGGGGTACAGCTACAGCCGAAGTGACAGCCATGCTTTTTCTAAAGCACATCATATATGAAAATGGCATAGCACTCGAGATTGTATCTGATAGAGATAGCAAATTTACATCCAAATTTTGGACGGCTTTCCACGCACATCTTGGAACAGCTCTTAAGCTATCGTCTTCAAGACACCAGTCAACGGATGGGACCACAGAACGCATGATTGCTTTCGTAGAGGAAGCCATGCGCATGTCCATTACATACCGTCAGAACACCTGGGTCAAACTCTTGCCAAAGATTCAGTTTTCCATTAACAGCACTCCGTCTCGAGCCACTGGCTTATCACCTTACTATATAGAAAAAGGGAGACATGCGGTTACTAATCTTGACAGAGACAACATACTGCGCCGGGGCGATTCAACCGACCCTGACATAGATGAATTCGTAGCTGGAATTCACAATATTGAACAAGAAGTACGAGAACGGATGGAACTTACGAGACAATGGATGGAGCGAGATGCCGACAAACGACGCAGAAACATCTCAGCATCCCTATATCCTGGAGCCTATGCATATCTTTCAACCAATGGAATAACATTACCATGGGATAAGGAACGCCGGAGTCGCAAATTGCGCCAACTCTATTACGGCCCTTACAAGATACTGCGTCAGCTATCTCCAGTCTCTTTCCAACTGAAACTTCCAGCTGCCGCTAGAATTCATGACGTATTTCACTGCAGCTTGCTCAAGCCATCGACTGATTCACAGACCCTTGGACTGCACGGGACCCCACTCCCGGCAGCCACGGACTCTGACGAATACGAAGTGGAGAAAATCTTGACTAGGCGAGGCGAAAACGATCACTTACAATACCTAATCAAATGGAAAGGTTACCCAATGGACGACTGTTCCTGGGAACCTAAATCAAACTTGAAAAACGCAAAGCGTGTTCTCGCCGCTTTCGATAACAAACACGAGACTGAGCAGCGACGACGGTTGCTATAGTTCACTTAAGCTCTCTCTCAGCAACATTCTCAGAATTTCATTAGCTTAAGGCCGTGCCTTGGAGCCGCCGAAATCAGCAATGAAAGGAACTCATAAAGCGCCAAATCACGTGAAAGTACAGTCACTGCGACACTCTATGCGAAGTACTAATACTGCGAAGTAACATAGAGACCACTTTAACTGAAAATCACATGATGGGCCACTGCGGACCCCGATGCCAATCCAATACGGATTGGAGCGACAGCCGATCCATTGTGGAATCCGCTGCGTTCGTTCGAAAAAGACATTGCATCAGCCGATCCATTGAGGACAAACGGCAGCTGCGCGAACGTTAGCCACACGGCTAGCGTGAGAATTAGCTAATCATATCACGTTATTCAACATAAAGCGTTGGAAGTGGATCACCCACTTCACCGCTATTTCAACTTAACTTAGATTCAAAAAGTTGCTTTGTTGGGATAGGGTAAACTGTTATCACGGTTTCCCCCCACAAATAAAAAAACAAAAATGAAAGTTTTGGATCCGATTTTAGATCCGATCGAAAATCCTACATGCGACCCATCCATAGGGATGACATGGGAAAATCAGACGTTCGATGAACATCTGCAACAAAACTGAAGCATTTTGAGTAAAACATTACCAGTACGCGTGGTATTATCGACCTTAATTTTCCGGCCGACTGTACCCTTGCACTGTATATAAGAACCAGATTCCAAGTTTGTGAATAACCACAACTGGTCGGATCATTGATCCTCGGCAAGACCTCGAAAAGGCTTACCTGGGAGGGGCATGTGAGATACTCGACCAACTGAGGTTAGAGATTACCTATCAATATGCGATAAATCACATAGACCCATATGAAGGGCGGAACAACATAGTTCATGCCCAGGAATCAGGTTACCTTCCTATTAGAATAGGAGGAAGGGTAAGGCTCCCATAAAATATCAATACCAGCACTAGAATAGAGGTACGACTAGAGGATAGCCATATCTATGTGAGAAGAGCCTAGAGCGACTTCCCGTAGCAATTGGTACTACCCAAATCGTGCCCCGATTCAGGTACACTGGTACATTGATTATTAGGGAAGAATTGAGGGATATCTGATACAGGGTGTACCTAATTATTAGAGGTACAGAATGACCCAACCGACGTATCCGATTTATAACCTCGAATGACAACTAAGAATCCTGCTGTACCGCGGTATCCGGGTACAACTGACGTTAAGGTACCAGGTCAAATCCTGAGAGATCCTCATTGACCTGCATGAGTATCAAACGTACAGTTTCCAGGTTCCTTAAGTAGCTAAGATCTAACGGCCGCCGCGGCATGCATGAAGCTTCAAAGCTGAATGTCTGCGCGAGCGCACACATACGCAAGTTCGAACTGGGCGCCAGCGCAGGGATAGATTGCAACCCGCGTGTGGTTGCCAGCTTGGTATGCCTGCTAGCCAAATCTAAAGCGCCTACCATTGGGCTACCGGTTTACATCCCAACTTTGGGATAAACAGGTTAATCCTGCTCCAGGTACTCGCTGCAACATGCGGCGCGCGCGAGCAACCTTGTTAGATCGGTACTGCACCGGCGCTAGCACTGTTGCTATGCGATTTGTATATCCCGCAGGTAACGAAGCTGCTTGGCGCGCAGAGCGACGCTGCCTTCGCATCCTGCCTGGATCATCAACAAGTTGCCCGCAGTCCAAGCGAGCCGGAGCTGCTTCACGCAGTCGAGCGTGTAAGTATTCTATTAAACATAATCGTTTCACAACAGAGTTCCTCCATCCCCGATTGACTGCCAATTAGATTAGTGCCTACTGGATAGCTAGAGCCGATCCATTCCGTTCCTCCACGGGCCTGGTGATCAAGGATAGAAGAGAGCGAGGCCCAACGTGCCAAGCAGTCGCTTGTCCGGTGCGCTACTCTGAAGTCCACTCTACGATAGACTGCGAGCTGTGCTGAAGGAGGAGAAGAGCAGTACGACTCTTCCCGTCCCCGCTGACTACTGAAGCCAGCTGGGGCTACTATCGCGA
>ENA-UOXV01003328-UOXV01003328.1-marine-metagenome-genome-assembly--contig:-NODE-3328-length-19681-cov-7.376490_pt1 | contig 19681 bp, 27 predicted proteins | sample MGYA00238165_ERZ766961 | MGnify/ENA primary metagenome ERZ766961 (study PRJEB28924, sample SAMN03173240) | marine metagenome | biome: Marine; feature: Water; material: Subsurface seawater | place: North...
ACACACACACACACACACACACACACACACACACACACACACACACACACACAAGGGGGAGACGCAGAGGCCGCGCACTACCAACAGCTTTGTCTCGGCCGTGCTGCGCTGCAAGACCTCTGCTCAAACCTTCGCCGACGCCTTCCCGCCCTGAAGATCTACAATGATACAAGTGAGTTCCTTGTTGGAGACGGAACTGGGACACCTACGGCTGGCATCAGCACAAAGCGCAGAGAAAGAAACAGAGAAAGAAACTTTCTCTGCGCTTTGTGCTGATGGGGAGAAAGTAAACCCTAAACCCTAAACCCTAAACCCCAGAAGCTCGATAGACCACGCGTTTCATTCATGGCACACGTGCAGCGAGATGGCGCTGATGCGCTTGCAGGCTCGCCCTCAATCTACATTCACGTCAGAAGGCAGCGTGAAGAAGAAAGGGTCGATGAGGGCCTGAAAAGACTCCTGACCCGTCGCGCCGGATACCATGAGATAGGAGCCTTCCATGCTACCCACCAATCGTGAGGATGAAAGATTGTTCCGCAGCCACTGACGGTCGATCGTGAGCGGACACTGCACAACCCAGGGATCCCGCCCTCGTTTAGCACCGATCGCTCTCTGTCTTGTCCTCCGCACGTGCCAGACAGCACGCAGGTCCGAGATGGTGCGGCTCAATTCAAGCCACTTGTGGAGTTCTTCCAATGCATGTGAAGGTCAACACACGGCGGGAAGAAGGGCAAGCAGTACCACGGAAGAGTAAGAGAACGACTCATTGTGGCCGAGGACCGGCTGTCGGCCAACAACCCCTGACCCTGAAACCATCTCCTTCTTGTCCGACATCGCCGATTTGATCACCCACGTGCGAGATACAAGCTGGCAGGTTTGCTCGTTCAAATTTGTGATCGTGACGTTGTAGCCAAACATCAGCCGGCCGTCTGCGGGCGAGCTAGGGCCCGGCAGGTAGTAGCTGGCAACCTCCACTCGGATCCCACGCGTCACCGTGTCCGAGTTTTCCCGCCCTCGCTGCTCTTCCCCGGCTGCACTCTCCGGCGCACCCATCGCTCGTGCAAGCTTCCCAATATCGATCTGCCACAGAACATTCGACAGCCTCAGGAATCGTGGCGCATCTCACATATTTGTCAAAAAAGTCTTGTCTCTGGCGAACCGCTACATGTCGATTCGCGTCCCTTGTGAACGACAAACCACTGTCTTCCGCTCCTCGGTAACAGAGGAACAGATCGCATGATGTACATCTCTCAACGAGCGTCAGGCTAGGCACCTCTTTCTTGCGGCGGATTGGCGGCTTGCCGACTTCTTTCATCAACGCCCGCAGCCGTGCTGCTTCCGTGTAGTCCTCCGCCTCCACTGCCTGATCAAGATGTACCTCCGCACGTGTGTACGGATCTCGCATCTTAAGCGAAGTGATGCGATCCCGCAGCTCCGCTGCCTCACCGTACTGCTCCCCCTCTACCTGCACGTGGAGAACAATATGGAGGAGGAGCACTGTCAGTGACGCACGATGTCCTGCAACAGTGTTGCTGTCAGAATCATGCAAAATCCCAAGTCATCAAGCTTTGGCTGTGAGAAGCCTACCGCGAGATCCATTTTCTCATTCAGTTCGTCGACCTCCTCCCAGATCTTTGCTCGTTCCAGGGCACTCAACCCATCCGCCGCGGCATCCTTTCCAGATTTGGGACCCTGTCCGCTCACCAAAGGCCCTTCGTCGTCCATCACGCCCATTCGCAGCGTGGCAAACACCGGCACACGTACCGACACTGGTTTGAGACCCAGGCTGAAAAATGGAGCATTCGCGATAGATTTTCCAGTGATGGATGCGCCTGCACAAGCAAAGCATGGAGCATTAACTTGTTTCTTCCTCGTCACTTGCAAGTCATGAGTGATGTGTGGCTACGCACCTTTCAGAAACGGGGCCACATATGACAAAAAACTCTCTGCTACGGTTGCGTAGCACAGTAACAGACACCAGACCAACGCACGGCCCGCCAAGGCCTTGCGGCCCATCCCTTGCACAACTTGGTCAGGCGTCTCCATTTACCCCAATGAGCGACTCGTGTTGCCAAGTGCGCAAGGGGTCGTCGACTCTAAAAGTCAGCTCGTTTCAATCAGTGTGAAAGAGGATGTCTCGCTCGTGCAGAGCTCAGGAGCGTGGGCCGGGTTCGCTGATCCGACCCTGGGAAGAGGAGGCGCTAATGAAAAGGAATTGTAAAGTAACTTCAAAAAGCATTTTCAAGACAGTCGCCACGTTTCGATCTGAAAAAATCGATCTGACGAGAGCTCCACAGGACGGTGACCTGTGAAGCGCGAAGAGTGGGCCGTGACAGGAACAGGATGGACCGCAGACTGTGGGTCCAGCCCATTTTTGCCGGAAGCAGTGTATGAGCAGTCGGTGAGCGGATGAAGCAGGTGCGGGTCACCGGGGGCCTGCGGCCTGGAGTTGCGAGACGGGCTGCACTGGGATCCGCAGAGGCAGCAGCTGGCAAAGCTGGGAGGCTTCCAGCGAGAAGAATGGCACAAATGCCGCGGCATTTGCAGTGCTGTGCTTTGTGCCCACATGTATTGCGGTTTCGATGGGGGAGTGGGGTATGGGCCGCGTGGGAGGGACGAGGCACGGGTAGCTGGATTGGGCTGCTTCTGGCAGCCGCAGTGTTATGGGTGCCCACGTGCAAGACATCACAGGCCGACAAAGCTGCGACTGTCTGCCTTTGCGGTCCGTCACAGTTCCACGCTGGTATTCAAGCACGGTCACGCAGTGACGCGGTAACCTCGCGGGGATGCGGGACGTCCCCACATGAGCGATGGTCGCAGCTGCAGCTGCGCGGCGGCGCGGGGCTCAAGCGTGGCGTCGTGATCAACTTTCTCAATGGTGAGAAAGTGGAAGTGTCGGAATTGGATGACATAGACTCGGACGATGACATGGCTGGTGCGTAGTGCTCACCCCACCCTATCACACAGCCTAGTTCCAACCCTGCAGCTTTGTCCTCTCCGGTCCACTACGTTGACTCATGCTGCTTACAGTGGTCATAAAACGCCATGAAACCTGTGATTGGCAGTCTGTTAACAGTGAGAGCGATCCACATGAGTACAGGATCAGAACTGATGAGAGTGAGGCGCGGTTTCCTGGTGCAGGGGCGCAGCCAGTGGACTGGCTCCCGCGGCTGGCTTCCGACTATCTGCTTCCTGACGAGCGCGATCTCGACACGGAGGATGCGGGGGAAGAGGCTGAGGGCGACTGCGAGGGTTCGGAGCGCCGAAATGGTTTATGGTTTCAGCGTGCCGTGCTGGAGGCAGTCTACGTGCGCGCCCAGCGTGTTGTGCGTCGCGTTCAGCACTTGTGGGAGCGCGCCGAGCCCCGCACGCAGGCCATGGCTGCGAACAAGGTTTCGGTGACAGTGCGACTTTACTCGGTGGTGCACAAGCTCGCGACTTCCGAGAAGGGTGTGCTGAATCTGCTAGGGTGCGTCGGCGGGGAGGACGACGGCGAGGACAGTGATCAGGACTCGGAACCGGATTTGGTCTGGGAAAGTGAGGAGTCAGAGACCTCAGAAAGCAGCGAAGACGAAGCTGAGGAGGAAAGGAAAGTCTTTCAGGGAGAGGCAATGGTGTTGGACAAGCGCGTAGTGCTTGAGGCTGTCAGAAAGCTGCGAGAGGTGGCTGAGGAAGCAGAGGTCGAGTACCGCCCGGAGGTGGATTCCCTACTGCGGCAGTGCCGGCGATTGGAACGGCTGATGGCACTTGTCAGTGAGGACGAAGCTACCGAAGCATCACACCACGTCTTCCGTGGCCTGCTTGCGACGCTCGAGGACGCACGAAAGAGAATTCAGCCTCATTGTGGGTTACTGTTTTGCGCGCCGGTGCGGGACAACTCAATGCGGAAAGTCACGGAGGCAGCAGCCAACATATCTGAGCTTGTTGAAGAGGGTGGAGAAGCAGTCCTCGCTGACCTTGGCCGCTGCAACATGTCCGCGCCACTCGTGAGCAACCACGACGCGTGGACGTGCTGGCGGCGCGGTCCAGGTGGCGCACAGGCTGTCGCGATGCCAGGCGTCGAACTCGCAAGGGCGATTTCAAAGACTGTCCAGGCAATGGTACGGCGGACCATGGTGCCCGGGGCACAGGATGATGAGGAGGAGGATGCACGGAATCGGCGGCGGCACCTTCCGGCAGCTGTGGCGACTAGTGCAGTTGCAGCGCTGGCAGAGGTATCGGTTTGCGGGGAGCTATCGGATGCAGTTTCGCTGCTGGCGATGGCATGTATGTTTCCTGGTCGGGTATCACTCCTCCTTTCTCTAGAGGCGCTACTCTATTCCAACCAGGTTCGAGAGGAACTTGCACTCAAGCGCGCTCGTGAGGCTGGCAACTTCACGCGTCTTAGCGCCGCCGCAGCCCAACCGGGCGATGCCCCTGCGGAGCATGCTGCGCGCGAACTTTGGCGCGTCGGCCAGAAAGTGGTGAAAGAGCTGGTGTATCGGGCACGGCGGGAGGAGGCCGCGGTAGGGGCGTTGCTCGATGCAGCGCTGATGGAAGTGGACGTGCGTGCACTCGATACGACTCCCGCACCGGCCCCTCTTCCCCGCGCTCGTTCTGAGGGGAACTTCTCGCTCATCCTCAACCAGTACGCCAAGCAGATGCGTGCTGCACTCGCCGCACGTGTCGCTGAGCTTCACCCGCCTGCAAGTGCACTTTGTATCACGGACCAGTCGAATCCAGGGGCAAATCAAACCAGTGGAGTTGATGAACTACTTTTGCGGAGCGCAGAGGGGGGTGCGGCAGCGGCGTGCCTTCACACAACGCTGCACTGTGGGGCCTCGCTTGATGCACGGGATGCACGCGGCAACACGCCGCTGCACCTTGCAGCAGGTCAGGGCCATGTAGAGGTGGTGAGGCTGCTTGCGTATCTTGGCGCCGACACGTGCGCCAACAATCTCGCTGGCCAGACTCCCGACGAGCTGGCGGAGAAGCGCGGGCATCGACGAGCTGCGCAGTTGCTTGCCGAACTAGCAGCAGGCTCGCTCGTCACGGGGCCTGCCACATCCCAGGAGCGCCTGGTGGAGCAGGCCTCACTGCTCCGCATCCGCGATGCCGCCCGCCCGCTCCGCCCGAAGCGAGCCGCAAACTTCACGTCCGACGCGCCTGATCCCAAGACCACGCGTGGGAGCTTGGGAGGGGGCGAAGCTGGCGTGGGTGTGAACGCAATGGGGCGCATAGTCCTCCCGTCGCTCTGGCGGGAGGCTCGGGCGCACCTCCGCAGCCCTCCGACGTCACCTCGCTCTTCTCCCCGACGATCTGCCTCCTCGCCGTCGCGGCGCCGACAAGCAACGACACTGCAACCGACCAAAGACCAGCATCACATCGCCGGCTTACCCTTCACGACTATGGCCGCTGCTGGCATTCTGCAGGATTTCGGTGCGGATGGGTCGGCAAGCGTCTGGAGAACTGGTGCGAACGGGCAAGCAGAAAAGAACGACAGCAAAGATCTGGGTGATGGCAAGGATGAGGACGAGGACGAAGACGAGAGCGAGTCCGTCACCACCACGAGTAGCAGCTCCGAGTCTGATCGCTGGCCTGCAGCAGCATTTCAGCGCCGCTCACAGCGCCACCGGCGCGAGTCTTACGTCAGGCATGAAACATCTCGTACTCTCGATATGCTCCCACGGCAGGCACCACTGAGAGTACCACCCGACGCTGAACCCGCAGCTAGTTGCTCGTCGCCATTGTCACCGGGCAAAGCTCGCCTTCGTCGCGCCCCGTCTCAGGTGATACTCTCTCCACACGCTACTAAGTAGCTCCCATTCGGTATGTTAGATAGAGCATCGTGCTGATTATGGCTGCAGCAGGGTAAGCGGCGCGCACGGGGAATTGAGAGCCAGGGTGCGCGATGGCGCTTCCAGCTGTCGGCCATTCCGACCCAGCCGCAGCTCTCTCGCAATTCTGTGTCTGGCGCAACTGGCGTCCATAATGGTTTGGCGGAACCCTTTCGCACTTCCCCGCTGCAGCCGGAAGCACTGAACGACGAATCCCAGCTTCTCCAGGGTGACAACACGCCTCGCCAGACTCGGCAAACCTCGCCAGAGCGTGGCGGGCAAGCCTCACAACCCTAGTGTCTCGTGGGGCCACTGCCCAAAATGAGAGAGTTGTGTCCACTGACCACTGCCTGTGTTCGGAATGAAGTGGCGTTTGCACGCGGCTGGTTACAACATAGTAGAGGCAGGGAGGTGCAGTGCCGATTGAATGAGCAGAGGGACACAAGAAGATGGAGAGAGACGGAAAGGATTTTCACTACATTTCAAATCAGACTGCAAAATTTGGAAGCACCGAGCCTGATCTCGTGATATTCACAGCGGGGCTATTGCCATCGAGAAAACGAATGCCATGGTGAACGGCGTTGCTAATGCTGTGTCAACCACCCCGACCTTCCCGCTTTTACACTGCACTTCCAGTTCCCACGTGACCTTTCGGATTTTTTTGGTCGTACTGCTACCAGACGCGCGCCCAATCCCAAGAATCTACTAGAACGAGTAGACCCAATCGCGGCCGTTCGGGCCATACAGGTACGCCTCTGGGTCGCGTTCGGGATAAACTTTCCCGCCCGCCGGCGCCAGACGGATCTAATACGCGCGGAGACCCCGCATTAGACCCCATCGCTTCCACACGATGCTTCCCGTCAAGTCTGCACTCGCAAGCTGGCGATGGGTGATGCATCTACGCAGAGTCAAGGTGCCCGAGACACACTGCATGTGCAAAGCGTACAGCACAGAGAGAACGAGGGGGGAGGAAACCTCATCAGGGAGAGTCCATTCGCCCGCAGTTGCACCCGTGAAGGCGTTCGTGTCCAGCACTCCACTCTCGTACAGCTCGGGGCCCCTGAAGATTCGAAAGAAGCGCCTGCCAGTCGCACAGAGTCCGTCAGTGATACATGCATGGTCACCGGCGCACAAGTTCAAGCTTGGCACGCTGACTGGAAGATGTCTGGTGCTGCGGTTGGCGGCAAGAGGCTGAGCAGGGCCATACATTCCGGCACCACCGGACGAGCTGGATTATTTGTCTGTTCACAAGTTGAAGTTGAGTAAAGTTAGTGACAGTGGTCTTCTTCCAGTATGATTTTGGCGATGAATGGGCGCCCGTTTGCGGGCATGGCACAACCTACCATGATGCCAATTATCATTCTTGACGCGGTGATTTCACCCTGCACCGTCCCTGCACGGACCGTGCATGCAGCCTGTGGCGAAGATGGGCGCTGTAGAATAACCTCACGCTGCGGGCACAGCCTTACATTGATGGGCTGCCGGGCGATTACGCGTCACATAATACTCAAGCAGACATTGAAAAGAACAAAGCCATCATCGATGATTGTAAGGCCCCCCCCTCTGAAGAGGAGAAAAGACCCGTCGAGTCGTTTCTTACGTGTCCATTGGCAGAATCACCGTCCGGGACGGACGGTGATCCAAGTGGCGGCGTGTTCACTGACTGTGGAAGTGGTTGTGCTGCAAACAGGCGTTGCAAACTTCAACGAGATCGGCTCTCGGATAGCCTGCATTGAATCCCAGGTTCCGGGGCCGTATCTGGCCTAGAGACATAGCGAGGAGAGCGAGTTAAACTTGTGTACATGTAAACAGGGCGGAGGACTCTAAGCCGCATTTTTGTGCGGCATCGTCGAGTGTCGGAAGTGGGTCATAGTTTCTTTTAGACGGCCCGGTCAAACTGGAACTAGGTGGTCGAGGGCGGAGTAGGTGCCATAGACAATTAGTATCGCTCCGCTGGCTGGAGTTATGCACCTGCGGCAGCGTTTTGCATCACCTTTCCAGCAGAATTCTAGCGATGATGGCCGTAAAGGCCAACGGAGAGTTGATGCAAGGTGTTGAGACACGAACCTGACATAAGACTTGAGCGAAAGCAAGGACTTCAGACCTCCTGCTGCAACACCCGCCGCGAGGATCGGCACTGTGTAACCCGTCGAGTAGGCAAACAGAAGCGCAGCACCCCCTGAAGGATCCACCTTGTTGGAGGAGATGAATGCTAGTAGGGAAGCGAGAACTGGAGTTGCGCACGGCGATGCGACGAGCGCCGAGCTTGCACCGAAAGCGAATGCCCTGAACAGCTCGCCAAATGCGTAACCTGGGCTCTTACTCGTCGAGATGTCGCTAGGCGAGCGTTGCTCCGGCGCGAGGGAAGATGCGGATGGCAGTAGAGACGGAAGTTGGATGATATCAAGAAGCGCAAGGCCCAGTAAGATGTACAGCCCCGCTGATAATACGGGGCCCCCTGCAGCCAAACCCGATCCCTCCGTGCCGTAGACTTTCCCAAGCAACGAGGCTGCCAAGCCCAGGCCACAAAGTGAGGTGGCGAGTCCCATCGCGAACGCCAGAGAAGGAGGGAAGGAGCTGCGTTTTCCGTCCGCGATTCCGCCGATGTAGCCCACGGTGAATGGAAGCACCGAGAGAGCGCAGGGCGAGAGCGAAGTAAGCACACCTGGTGGCACCGAAAAGGTAATTTGAATCTTCCGCAACCGAAACGGACCCGCCCCACCTCAGGAAGGAGCTAAACTGGAGTCTACCTGCTGCAAAAATGAGGATCGCAGAGGTCGGTGTGACGTGCTGAAGCTCTGCCGAAACACCAGCGGAGGCCAGCCTTTCCAAGTTGAAGAGAGATTGTCCAAAGTCCATCTGCATCTTGAGACCATTCGCAAACCCTTGAACAGTGCGTGGAAAAATACGTCTCGGGTAAGACAAGGTGGAACCTACGCTGCTGCATGGCCCTCGTGCTGCCACCCTGGTCCGCGGAAACGGTGTGGGCGAGAGGGTGAAAGCCATCTGTGAGACAGCATTGTGCCTCTCCAGGCCCAAAACCTCTGCACAGATGCCTAGCATAAGCCAGAGACCAACTTTCGGCGTGGTGATATGCATCGCCTATCAGCAAATCTTGATCACGGCGCCCTCTCACAGACTGGTCGCCAGCGGAGCGAGGGATTCTGCGGGGGGCCCGTCGCTAAAATGTAAAATCCTTTGGAGAAGCGATGGATCTCTGAGGGGCTCGGAGTGATTGATGTCGGTACCGTGCAATGAAGGACGCTGAGAATGGCTGAACCAATTTTTCGAACACGTCGTGTCGTCCAGCGAGCCAACGTATGTGCTGCGAGAGCATGTCTGCTGTTTTTGGCGGTTTGCAAGCATGGTGGCTTTGCTTCTGATCCCGTGACGAGGGAGCTGGAGCTGGATCAAGAACGAGGAAGTACCCCTAGTTCGCGGAACCTTTCAGCACATGCACACGCGAAAATTGCTGGAGAATGGGATAATGCATTTGAACAGGTCAGACTGAGCCGCTCATCGTAGGTCTGAACGCGCTAGACTCCTCCCGGTTTGTTCGGCATCACCGCTGAGCTTCGGATTGCTTTCAGGAGGAGGGCATGGCTAGTTTCCGGGAGCACGTTAGGTGGATTGACCGACTGGTCCAAGAGTCGCTTGCCTGGCGCCTCCGCCCGTGGAAGGTCTCTTGCCCTGAGTGTCCCAAGGCCTCGCGAGTAAGCGGTGGCAACCGGCTTTGACGTTGACAATCGTCCATTTGGGTGCAAAGGTGAACCAAAACGTCTCGGTGGATGTCATCGAGGATGGATTTGGAGAGACTCTGCTTCGCGTCATCTCCCTCCAAGACCATGGGACCCCTGGCCTCATGCAGGTCGCCACCACTCGCTCAACCGTGTTCAGGGTCCACGTGTACGCCGTGGAATCCGCATCTTGGGGACGATCAGCGGGATGCACCCCCACGACTGACTGCCGCACAAACGGTTGAAATCTTGGCAGGTGGAAGTGCGGCTCAGTCCAGGCACTGACTACGAGCTGCAGGCACGTGGTTGCAAAATGCCGCGAGCGGTAAGTTCTAGTATCTCTACTTCGGCGCGTGGTGCGCGAGGCATCGATCTTATCACGGTCCCGACTCTCAGGCTGCGCGCGCGGCTGGCCATCGCGAGGGGAGCGTGTGCGCATTCGCAGATGGAGTGCCTCGAGGTTGGACACCCCGACAGGCCTGTCTCATGCCAGAGCACGAATCACGCGCCTTGTCCATTGAACCGCGTGTTTCACGTTTGGCACTCTGCAACACACATTTGGCACTCTGCAGCACCCTAATCGTGCTCATGCTGGTGCGCAGAGTTGGGGCACATGCAAGCTGCACACTCCGAGACACTGCTGTGGAAGTGTGGCCGCAGCGGCCTTCCGGAGCACCTAGAAGCCGGGCGGGGAGGGTCACACGCACCCCTACCCTGCAGGTATATCTCTTACCGTTCTCTTCGCCCTTTCTCCTACTGTGGATCACGTGCACACCGGCAGCCGCTGGTTGCTGACAGACACTGCTTGTTTGCCGGCAGCGACCTTTCGCACTACAAAGGCAAAACCACCACGCACCGCTTTGAGAAGACATATCGATTCCGCTCTCACGATCTGCCTTCTTCCACTCATCGGATTGGTTTCCTATTTTCTGCCCCGCAACTAGGTGCGCCCCTGGAACGCTCTGTTGTGATGCGCACTCGCGTCAACCTCACCGGATCCCCGTCGAATCAACTCCTCATCGGCCGCCGATTCGGTGCAGGAGACACCTTCTATCTGCACCACCTTTGCTGGCGCCCATTGCCATCAGACGAAGAAATCAAGAAAGGGGGACACGCTGAGTGGGAGTGCAGTGTACAGTAAACGATCCTTGCCGCAGTGGAAGCTTCATCGCCCTCCGGAAAGCTGGATTCTTTAATAACGGATGCACAATTAAACCTGGAAGGACTGTGATATTCCACATCTTGGCAAATTTCCTGCGTTGCGGCCTCAAGCAACGCGTGGAGAGATGCTCCAGATCAGCACGTCGCCTACTTACCTGGGCTTCCAAAGAGGAAAATGTTTTTTAAAATCTCTAAGGCCAATTATTTTGTTTCGCACACGGATCGACTTTTGGCAGAATTACCTTTCAGATTTGGTACGCGTGAGAGTGGTTTAAGAACGCTAGAGGCTTCTCTAGGGTAGGGGCAGTGAAATGAACCTCTGAAACCCGTCTTTCTGACGGGTTTGGCATCTTTCTCATTTCTTCACTCTTCACTGGCCGCCATGTCGCTCCGCTCTGCCGTTGTTGTCTCCCTTGCTGCGGGGGCCTCCGCCTTCGCGCCCTCCTCGGGTCTCTTCGCGAGCCAGGTTTTCCCGATTCCGCATGTGTAGATGTGCATCAGGTGGTTTTTCTGGCGGGATGGGCTGGTCTCGCGTGTTCAGCTTGGCATGGCGATCCGCCAGATCGGCGCTTGCTCGCGCGGCGGATCTGTCGGAACACTAGATATCGAGAGGATAAGTGCAGCATAATGGGTTAGGGCCGACGGGATCCGCCCTGTGTGGTAATGTGGGCGGCTTTGTGCTGAGCGGTTGGCTGGCTGCCTCAGCCTCGGCTAGCTGGGGTGCTGCGGGTGCCGGAGCAGTCGGCAGACTTGCCGTGGATTCACAAACCACATGATGCAAGTGTTGTGCTCGCTGCTCTTGATCTGTTTTGGAACAGGGCCCTGTGAGGCGGTGCCACGAAGCCGACAGCAGAGCTTTCCCCTTGACGTGTCAACATGCACACCGCAGGGCCTCAAGGTGCGCGAGACCTGCGCCACCGGCATGACTATGCAGATGGACCGCCGCGAGATGGTGAAGGCTGCCGCTGCCGCCATCCTCGCCGCGCCGCTCGCTGCGTCGGCCTCGGGCGACTCGCCGAAGCAGGTCTGGGACCCCTCACTCGAGTGCTGAACGCGACCGGAGAGCAGAGAGCAGGGCTATCAAGCCTTTAGTATGTATCAAACGGGTTATGTGCATCTGACGGGATATTCGAGCTTCGTCTTATTCAGTCGAGCATAGCAGTATTGTGCCGGGTTCGAGCACTTGGAACAGGGACGGAGAGCATGGAGGGTCAACTGGGAAAGTATCTGGCAACACGTTGCGGTTTTTCTACTACCGTGCAAACACTGACGTTACCATATCTCGTCGTCGTGCAGGCTTACTTCGGTGCCGCCCCGATTTCTGCGCCGTTTGGTGACACGTACGGAACCACGGGCGCGGGCGTTTGGGAGAAGCTGAACCCGACCGAGAAGGGTATCTTCGAGCGCATCCTCAAGTCGACCGTGACCTCGCTCGAGGACGTCGACAAGCTCGTCAGCAACCAGTCGTGGCAGCTTGCTGGTGACCGCCTTCGCAACTCGATGTACGAGACCCGCAAGGCCATGCTCCGCATCACGGAGGCCAACGGCAGCGAGGTTCGCTGTGCCACATCCCTCTCTTCGCTGTCGGGAAAGCTTGAGTCAGGAGTAGCTTGAAAATAATGTAATCTGATCGTTCACCACCTTGCAGTACAACAAGGATCTCTTCGTGAAGTTCAAGCAGCAGATCGAGGTCTGCCGCTTCTATCCCATCACCCGAGCGTGAACTGCGGTTCGGACCGAGAAGTTTTTTGCACCGACGGGATGATCTTTCACTCTTGCCTTTCCCCTGCAATCCGTTGTGCGAGAGAGCTAACAAATCGTGTCCGGGGGAGCAGCGTGCGGATCTGGCGATCAAGAAGAAGGAGGGCATGAACGCCCTGAAATACTCGACGGGCGCCCAGGCCACTTTCGCGAAGTGGAGGACCTCGGTCGACATCTAAACATCTCGAGGGCTGCTTTAGTGTTGATTATCTCGGAGAGGGGGTGAATAGCAGTGTGCGTCTGGCTTCCTGATCAGTCGTAAAGGCTGGCGAACAACATCCGCGAAAATGTCTGCACTGCTCATTGCATCGGAGCCTGCACGTTCGCAACTTGTGTACACTTCGCATTGATGTGGAACAAGCGGCCTCAATTGGAAGCCTACAGCAAGCAGTGTCCCAGTTGAGAAGACCCTGAACGGTCATGACAACAGTAGTCTGTACTAATCGGCTGGGAGCGGCACTGCAAAGCTCTAGCTAGACGGGGCAGAACGACGGATCGTCTGCCTTATGTTCCCCAGCTCGTCCTCAACTTCTCTCTTCCTTTCCCTGTGCACGCCGCCCCCCGCTGAGCGCCTGCAGACGCACTAAATCGGCAGATATAAATGCTGGAATCAGCACATTTGAAGTAGAGCGGGTGGTTACTGCAGGAGGACGCCCTCATTTAGCGCATCCGCCTTGCCGATCGCATGCAGTAAGCCCTCTCGCGTCTGGCAGCTCACACCCGCTCTCACCACACTGCAACGCAAAACATCGCCACAGTGGGGTCCTTTCGGGCAGGGTCTGGGATTTTCGACTGAAATGCGCAGACCTGCTTCTGCTCGTTCTCGAGCTGCTTTATATGCCGTTGCATCGTGTCGTGGATCCGGTCCACCCGGGCGAGGCTCTCGAGCATCGCGTCCAACTGCACCTCCGCCAGCCTCGAGGTCAGCACTTCACTGGCACAGAGTAGACGGACTGCTTGATGATGCTACCTTCGTTGCGTCAGCACGTATTTCGTCATCACGTCCCCGAACGGCAGAGGATATCTCCACCAGGTGCTGCCCAATCAACTTGCTTTCTCGGACAAGCGATCCTGCAGCTTCCCCCATCTCGACATCCAGATCCTGGGAAGCTGAAATGGTGCTTGGCTGCACCATTGACGCTGTTGCGCCAGCAGAGCTAGCTGCGAGAGCTGTCGTTGAGCCGTTATCAGCCGATGCACTGACCGCGAGCTGCCTTGAAGCGCCTTCGCCAGCGGATTCTGACCTCGTGCTGAAGCCCAAAGCTGGTGTTCCCACTTCGGCACTCATCGCACTCACTTGGCTGCGAGAATCAGGTCAGAAAAGTTGATCTGAGGCAATATCTCCTAAAGTAGACATATTCCCCGTCGGAGGAGCGCTCTGGCACGACCTCCTCCAGTAGCTGGCTTAGGGATTTCAGGCCTCTCGAGAGAAAGGGCGCCGGTCTCTAGTCCCAGTGCCTCAAGTGACATACACCAACTGTTCTCCAGGGTCTCCAACTCAGTGGGGCATTCACTGCGCTGCAACTGGCAGCAATGCAGTCCCGTTCAACCGTGCTTGCGGTGATTGTGTTCCTCGCTATCGTTCCTGGCCTAGCTGGACGATCTGTCGGCAAGAATGCTGAGAAGGACTTATATCCGGATCCTCGCAAGAACCCGAAGTCATGCGGGCGCTTGGGCCTCACCACCACGCTGCTCTGCGACCCCACGGCAATTTTGAAGCCGGAGGAGGCCGACAGGGTCGACGTGGTCGCACGGTCAGTCCTCTTTCCACTAAGTGCGCCCTGCTGCATCGCATTTGGTGGACATTCAGTTCTGCTCTAGCTAATGGCCTAGTGCACCAGGGGACAATCGCGATTTTCTCTGTAACTTCCGATTCAGTCTTGCAGCTCTCCACATTGCGCTTTCTTTATGCGCATTGATGCTACCTGTGAGTAATTTTCTCGGACCCTGGATCAGGTCCCTAAGGAACGATGGGATGAATGTGGCGCTTGCGCTGGTCAAGGGAACCGGTTCGCCGAAGAAGGGCGACGAGTTCACGTGCGGCGACGCCGCCAAGGGCATGACTCGTGAGCACACTCCCGCAGCACCCAGATAACTGGGGTGCGATATCACTTGAAGTTGCAGAAATCCGTTGTGGAATGTCAGGGAGTGAACTCCTGATGGAGCTCACACTTTTGGCAAAAGCCCACACCTGTGAGCTCCAGAGTTTGAAAATCTAAATGATGCACGGCTGCCCCGTTCTGCGCCACTTTTAAGCAAGGACTTTGTGGTAAGGTTTACCATCACCTTCCTAACGCATGCGGTTGCCTGCTGTTGGTGGCAGAGAAGCTCCTCACCGAGTGGGCGAACGGCCTAAACGTGAGGGCCACACTAGAACGAATAACCGTACGCCCGAAAGGCCTGGTCGCCTTTGTGCGCGATTGGTTTGCATCTTAGTGACGTTGTGATATCGGGTGTGGGCGCGTGTTGCAGATGCTCGTGCTGCTCTCGGTGGAGGACTCGCAATTCTGCGTTGCTCAGAGAGACACCGTGCGTCCGCTGACAGCCGAACAAGAGGAGAGCCTATATGACAACATGTCACAAATATTACAAGCGCAGCAGCACGTCACAAGCATTAACTTGGTCGAGAGTGCGCTAACGACAGCACTTCTCAAGCTTAGAGGTGCATTCCTTCACAACCAGAAGGTACCGGGCACCAAGACGACATCGCCGCCATCCACAGCGGAGCTATTGAAGGTGGTGGTTGCTTACATGATTCCCTTCATCGGCTTTGGAGTCACCGACAATGGACTCATGATCATATTTGGAGAGGCCATCGAAAAGTTTCTCGGCGCGCGTAGGCTCCCCTGTCTTGACAAAACCCCGACACATGCGAGAGATCCACTCAACTCTTCAGAGGCATGCATCTGCTAGACGGCACTGGGCCATTGCGCTGATACGCACGCAAATCTTCGTTTCTCTCTCACACAGGGCTTGGACTGAGTACGATGGGTGCGGCTGCGACCGGAAACCTGCTCTCAGACATCGCGGGGATCGCACTGGGTGGCACGATCCAGACGTACGCGTCTTACATCGGTGCAGAGGAGCCTGACTTATCCAAGGCTCAGCGCGAAACCTCTGCCTACCGTCTCAGTAAGATGTTCGGCGAATCATTCGGCATCTCGATCGGGTGTCTTCCAGATTCTCGAGCATGCAAATGGAATAGTTTAGAAAGACCTGGTCTCGAGCGCTGTCCACGCTCAACGAGTTGGAGGCTTAAATTTAAGGCTCACAACGACCTGTCTCAGATGCTGGATCGGGATGGCGCCGCTGCTCTTCATCGAGGAGAAGCCGAGCATCGAGCTGTGTGAGGAGGTAAAGACGCGTGCGCCTTACAGATTTTTTGATGATCCCGAATCTACTTTGCTAGCAAATACTCACGGCCATGCTTTTTAACCCTTCATTGCAGCCGGCTGCACCGTTACCAACGGTGAAGAGCTTCGAGAGCTTCACGACATGATGTTCCTCACGGCTTGACTTTGAGCTGGCCGGGTTCTGTCGAGCTTGTGAAGGCCCACGATGCGAAGCGCGGGCGCACAGCTAGTTTCCACTTGAATTCGCAAAGAGATGTAGGTCACGTGTCACTCAGCTAACCGAATCCATCATTGAACACGGCTAACTCTAAACATGACTGAGACACTGTCAAGAGGAATTCAAGGATCATTGAAATCCGGAGCCGGCACTTGATTACCCCCAACCATTGAGACCCTTGTTCTTTATTAACAGGGGAGTACACCTCATTCACACAATGCACTCATTCTCGCCATGGCCAATCTAAGCCTTCCACCACGGGGCAAGACCGGTGCGGAAGTCGGTCTCGGTCCACGGGGTGAAGACGACGGTGCCATCCTGCTCACCACGGTGGGCAAGGGCAAGGGAAAGCGGGGCCGGGCCGCGGACGACCATGCCGTTCTTGTCGTACTGGGAGCCGTGGCACGGGCACATGAACTTGTTCGCGGCCTTGTTCCAGGGCACGACGCAGCCAAGGTGAGTGCACACAGCGTTCACGCCGAAGTCAGCAAGCTTGCCATCCTCCTGCGAGGCACCGCCAATGTCACGGCTTCGGAGCAGATGCACCAAACTCGCCTGGTGAATTTGACAGTATTCCTGTGATCAGTAACAGAGGGGACAGACAAACCTGGGTGATGAGGTAGGTGGCATCGCCCTTGAGGCCCTGAACGAGCTTGCGGTTGCTGGCAAGTCGCCCACATCATCAGACACACGATTTCGCAGGAGTTTCATAGCACATGCTGTTATATGTCGGGAAGGGAATTACCCGGCCGGGTTGGCCGCGAGCCAGGTCGCGGTCTTCACGTCGTTCCCGAGAGCGTCCTTGGCAACAGTGCCGCCGCCGCCACCACCAGCCTTCGCCGGGGTGAGGTACGCGATGAGCACAGCCGGGAGAACGAGGAGGGGACCCGCGATCGAACCGAGGAGGAGCGCGTTCATCAGGTTGCGGCGGCCCATGTCAGGGACGAAGCCGGACTCCATCATCCTGCGTGGCACTCAACATGTCAGCCTCCCGGTCCACATGCCACCAGGAAAGCCACCTACTCTCATGACATGTCGCTAAATATCGAACCCCAACAAGGCCCGCCTCAAACACTTACACTGCAGACCACTCGTAAAAGGGCGCGCTCGGGATTCTTGGTATGATATGATCTCGCGATTTCGGGATGCACTCACTTGGGGGCCACGGCCGCGCGGGCGGCGCGAGGAGACGACTTGAGCGGAAGGGATGCCTTGGCAAGGGCCGGGGTTCCGACCATCTGCGGAAGTAGCCTCGCTTCAGGACAACACCGGCCAACAGAAACTGTCGGACCACCTCCGACCTTGACAGAACCGACGGTTTCAATCCTCCCAAACCCGTCTCAACCACACAGCCTAGCATACCCGCCTGTCCAAACATCAGGAACTGACAAAAAGTGCGATTGTGCCTCTGATCAGAGCAGGGCTCTGCAACAGGTGCGCAATCCCCTTGCGAGCCCCCGAGAGACACCCCCGAGACACCAGAAACGCATGCCACAATTATTGACACAATGCTCGACACCACAGAGTGATAGGATGAAGAACTTGCATGCAAGCATCCCATCTCTCTGGCATGCTGCAAAACGCACTTCCCGAGGCCCCCCATGGTGCCACGCGGAAACATCCCGAGCAAACGTGGCCGCCTGGATGAATCCTCTCCCCTTCTCCGCAGGACGGAGACTTCGCCAGACCAGCACGCACGCATTCCAAAGTTGAGACGACAGAAGCCTAGTATGAACTCACCGGGGAGACGGAGAAGGCCGAGGCCGAAGCCAGGGCCGCCATGAGAACGACGGCGCGCATCGCAGAAAGGTGCTTGAACCTCACCGCAAAAAGTTTGTTTGCTTTAACCCATGGACAGTTGAGTAAATATTTCATATGGTAGTCCCATACCTAGGGTGATAATCGCCGGGTCAGCCGGGGCCGTTTGTTTTTCCCCTCCCTCTCGTTGACGGGTTTCGGGCTTTAGCACTCCCCGCCCTGACCTACCCGCAAGATCACACTCGCAGGTACCAGGACCCTCGCGTGTCGGCGGTTTCCTCCGTTAGGGTATACAGTAGAACCAGTGGACCCCGAGCGTTCGCGGGCTTTTCCGCACTCTTACCCCCCGTTCGGAGTGCAAACTGCTGTTCACGTGGTCGATCTGACAAGTTTTCACCTGTATCTGGGGCGGGCCCGTCAAGACATCCAGGCCCGCCTCGTGATCGGGCCAGAGCTCCTCCTAGCGGGAGCGGCAGTGGGGTGCCTAGGCTTGCTTGCGACTTCCCAAGGTGGATGCGAGATATAGGAGAGAAGGCAAGCGGATTTGGAATGCACAGGCTGGTTGATTCCCGAACTCACAAGCCACCAACCCGCCAGGCTGCAAACCAGCATGCCTCGCTGGGCATCTTAGTTCTGAGGCACAGGGCAGATTCTGTCGGAGGATGAGATCGCTGCATACCAGGAGCGAAGATGGCTGCTTGACCAGAGTATTGAGTTCTGGCTGGAGCGCGTTGTTTATGACCTGTTCCCAAGCGAACAAGTATCCTTTCTCTCCCCGTCTGCCGTGCAGACAGCAAACCTGTTCGGCCCAGGTAAAAGAACCAACCGATTTGCAGCCTCAGATCCGCGTCCTGCACTTCTCTGCGGCTGCTCACAGGGCGAAGATGATGCTGTGCAGGGTCCGCTCAATTGAGTGGAGCATTCTTCAACGTGGTAGAGGAACTGCAGAAGCCTCTCGTCCTGCTGCCGGTGAACGACAATGCTGAAGATGTGGTTGGCGGGTCGCACTGGTCACTCCTCATCTTCCACCGACCTAGCCAATCCTTTCGGCACTTCGATTCCATGGGGCGAAGCAATGTTTCAACCGCACGCCGCGTTGCTGCAGCCCTTGCACCGCTCGTAGGTACTACAACCTCGTGGGTACTGTGACTTGGTCCTGTTGGTGAAAGTATAAAGTCTTGCTGGTGACAGAAGAAAAGAATGGCGAATCCGAGTAACCGTGAGGCTGGGGAGCCAGGGTCGCCAGGAGCAGCATTCGTGGAGGAGATTGGGGTTCCACAGCAGGCCAACGGCTTCGACTGGTATCAGTCCTCCCGAGACCACCGCCACTGTGGCACTGATTTTGCATACGTAGATCACACTGCCACGGAGCTTGCTGCAAGAGAGCGCACGCGGGCTGCTGAGATAGGGTTTCGTTGACATTACCGACATGCAGCGGCGTCCACGTGATGATGATGGCGGAGGTGGTAGCACGACATACCACGGGCGATTATGGTCAGTCGAGCGACCAGAGCACTGCAGCATGGTCCGCGGTCCCCGCAGCTTTGTGGGCCGGGCTGACGAAGGAAGCTGTGGGGGAGAAGCGTCGGGAGGCGGCACGACTTGCCCTTGCACAAAGAGCCGCGCAGCGCCCCAAAACTTGAACCCCATTCATTGCCGGTGTGAGCAGGATGCAGTTTACCTGCTCCGATAGCAGCAGCCAATTCTATGCGGATCATATGCGGATCAAATGAGAATAAATGAAAGATAGAGAGATGATGACGTAACGCATGTCCCCGTACGAGGCCGGCTTCCATGCTAGAGAGAAAAACCAGGAGGCAAAGAGACAGCTCCCCAGCCGCTGGAGAAGAACCACTTTACACTGCTTTTGAGCTTCTC
>ENA-UOXV01003334-UOXV01003334.1-marine-metagenome-genome-assembly--contig:-NODE-3334-length-19657-cov-5.221202_pt1 | contig 19657 bp, 16 predicted proteins | sample MGYA00238165_ERZ766961 | MGnify/ENA primary metagenome ERZ766961 (study PRJEB28924, sample SAMN03173240) | marine metagenome | biome: Marine; feature: Water; material: Subsurface seawater | place: North...
CGAGGGCGAGGGCGAGGGCGAGGGCGAGGGCGAGGGCGAGGGCGAGGGCGAGGGAAGAGTCGCGACTAATGTCTAGTTTCAGGGCGTCAGAATACACCGGAGCTTGTGTGTGCCAGCGTAGTTGGGTGGCAATGGTAGTGTGTCATCACGTCTTTTCACTTGACAAGCAAACTCCGCCTGCCCGAACGCGAGCGTGCATGCGGTTCTGGGTCGCTTCTCGTTTGCCAATTTGCATGCGGTCATGCATGCATGCATGCCACGCATCCTGCATGTTTGTGTGCTGGCACACACGCGAGCATGTCATCAGCACAGCGTCTGGGATTCGCCTCATGTTTGCTGCGCCATTGCCTGCAGCGCTAAGGCGACGGCGGCCGCGCCGGGATCTGGTGCATCCCTGTAGAGTTCCGGGCTTACCCAGTTTGCGCGCCCTGCGAGTGCATCCATTGTCTTGGTAGCGTCGGCACCTTGCTGCGCAGCTGCAGCTGCAGCAGTCAGGTCTTGGCCCGCAGCGAGCGCCGCTGCGGCCGGTGCGAGGGCGTCCACGAGAGTGCGGAAGCCTTGGGACGCGCCGCCGTAGAATTGCACTGCTTCGACACCGCGGGCGAGCGCCGCCGCGGTTGATGCGCCCTGCGCGAGGGCTGTGGCCATGGCTCGGAAAAGGATCTCGAGGAGCGCGCCGGATGAGCCGCCCATGGAGGCCTTCACCGACTCGGCCACACCGCGTGCGCACTCCGCATCGCCTGCTGCATAGTTGGGCAGGTCTGCGAGCACGCGCAGCGCGCCACGCTTTACCGTGATGCCGCAATCGCCATCGCCGCTGAGCGAATCCCAGCGAGTAAGGTCCGCCTCTGCAGCAATCAGCGCTTCCGCCGCGGCCCGGATCCTCTGTGACGCCAGGCTGCTGGCCTTGAGCCGCGCACCTGTCGCCGGTGAGGCGGCGGCCGCAGCCACTGCCCCTGGGTCAGCGAGGACAGGGGCAGGCGGCGCGGTGAGGTCGGCCACATGAGGCCAGGCGGGAGCTTTCGTCGGGGCATCAAGCAGCGGCAGAGTGGCAGATTCCAGCGCGAGGAGGGAGACAGAGAAGCCGAGCATGTCGAGAGACGTCATGAGAGGGCCCTGCAGAAAGCGCGCCACCACCACGCCACGCGCGGCGAGCGTGGAGAGCAGTCGGCGCGCAAGGACTGCCATCTCCATCGGCGACGTCGCTCCGAGGCTGTTGAGCATCACCGCCACCTGCGCTCCGGCACGAAGCTGCAGGTAAGGTGCGCCCCCAGGGCCTGTAGGCTCATCTAGGATCGCTGCTACTGCTGCATCGACCAGCGCGTCCGCCCGCGCCCAGCGCTGCTGTCGCGCCCCAGGCTCGCCGTGGATCCCAAGCCCGATTTCCACGCGGTCGCCATCCAACCGCTGGTTCCGCGCCGCGCCAGGCAGAGTGCACCCCGTGAGGGCGACCCCCATGGTGCCGATGCTCGCAGCGGCCGCACGTGCGACAGATGCCACCTCTTCAAGAGACTTGCCCGCCCGCGCGGTGGCCCCGGCGAGCTTGTGCACAAGCAGTGTCCCCGCCACGCCGCGCCGCCCGGTGATGCCCTTGTCGGGCAGTGCGCAGTCATCCCCGACGATCACCATTTCGCACGCTACGCCCGCCTCCCGGGCCTGCTCCATCGCGATGCCGAAGTTGAGCCGGTCGCCGGTGTAGTTTTTGACGATGAGGAGGCAACCGGGTGGACCCGCCAGCGCTCGCACGGCAGAGAGCACCGACGACGCCGACGGCGAAGCGAACACCCCACCCTGTGCGTGGCACAACTTTCAACCTGAGAAGATTTGCCCGCTTGGGCTGGTGCTTGGGCTGGCGCTCGGGCGGGCGCTCGGGCTGGCGCTCGGGCGGGCGCTGTGGCGCACGATACCAGCACTGCGCCGGAGAGCATGCCGTCGCCGATAAATCCAGCATGCGCTGGCTCATGTCCAGAACCTCCACCACTGATGATGACAACTTGACTCTTGGCGATCTCCGCCACGTCTGCTCGTGCGACCACGTGCAGGTCTCCAACCCGAACGAGTCCCCGCCCCGACATGATCATCCTACCCAAAACAGACGTCTCCAGTTCACGGCCAGTGTACGGACAGCGAGGCTGGGGGATGGATTCTAGAATAACACTGGCGCACAAACACTGCGATCTGTCCAAATCGAGCCGAGTCTGCCCATGTCGCTGCGGGCAACACGGGGCTGAGTCCTGTCTAGCCGGCCATCTCCGGCAAGTTCTCTTACATTTCTCCTGCAAGAAGGGCCGGGGATAGGACCCCTGCACCATCTCTTCGACAACATCTGCCGACTCGTTGATGAACTTTTTGGCGGCCTGAGGCTCTCTCTCCTCCCCGGGCGTCCCAATCCGTTCCATTTCACTGTCGGGCATCGCAGCGTTGGTTTAAGAACCTTGAGCACCCAAGCCAGACCACGAGAGCAAAGGGGGCTTCGGCAAATAATAGAAATCTAGTTTTTAGAACGCCTCTGGTCGTCCGAGGAGCGTCTGGTGCCGTGCGGCCCGGGGGAATGGAGGCTGCGCGCTCACTGTCCGCTGAAAAACACCACCTGGATTACGGAACTGCGTCAGCGAAGGATTTGGTTTGCTTGGCCGCGAGCAAAGCGATGACAGAGGAAGGCGAGAACTGCGGAGGAAGTGAGGCATTGCGGCGGGCCTCCATAAATGCGACTGCTGGCGATGCTGCATCAATATTTGAGCGCCCCAATGGGCGATGCGACACTTCTGTTGGAACTCAGGTGCTTCCTGGAGACGATGGTGCGGCGGCGTCAGGAGATGCTGGGCAGAATCGGATGGGTGAAGGCGGTGACGGCACCAGTCCCGCCATCGAAAGAGGGCAACGGTTGGTGCTGGAGCCATCAAAGCAACAGCGCCCAGAATTCCCTGCCCTTGGGCCGTGTGTGTCCATCGACATGGAATGCTTCAGGTCCCCATGCGCCTGCTCCTATCCATGGCCGTCCCTGTGCGCCCAGGCGCAGATTGCTTAGTTGGAGTGGGGCAAACACAGGTATGGTGCGCCGCTGCAGGATCGAGAGGAGCGAAGTCCCCTGGTGCACCCTTCGCTAGTGAACAAGTCGCAGACCAAGTTCAGCAAGGGAGACGAGGTACGAGTCCGTTGAGGAGCCCCCGGGCCGAGAGGACGCCAGGGCGGGCGCGTGGGGCGTGACGCAGCTGACTGGGGCTGGACAGGTGTTGTGCCTGGACTCGCGGGACGGGCAGCAGTGGTTGGCGACGATACTAAAGCTCAAGGGTTGCAGCCCTGCGGAGAAGGCACTGGTGCATTACAAGGGCTGGGGCAAGAGCTGCGACGACTGGGTGAGCGTCTCGCGTCTCTCTGCCGTCCCATGCGCCGAGGTTCTTGCGCGTGTCCACGCCTACAACGAGTTTTCCCGCCGTCGTGGCGGTGGCGGTCAAGGATCCGCTGGTCAAGTGGGCGCGGGGCGCGCCGTGGGCCCAGCTGCGAGGGCAGACTCGGCGGCGGGCCGAGCGGGCGTGCAACGAGGCGCCAGCGCTGCGTGCGGTACGGGCGGCGCGGGCGCAGCGCACCCAGGCGTGCCGGCGGCGCTCTCTGTGGAAGCGGTGCAGGAGGGGCGACGGCTACGGTCGCGGACGCGCGGGGTCGAAAAGGTAGCGGACCCCAGCAGCGCAGCGCCAACAGGGGGTTGGCGGGCAGTGGCGTGGCGGAAGGTGCCTGGCAAGCAGCCGTCTCGCAAGGCGCTGAGCAAAATGTTTCCCACACCGGAATTGGCTGGTGAGGCCTGGGACAAGTGGGAGTTGGGCGGACAGAGCCCAGATGTCAGCAAGGAGCGCCGGGGAAAGCGCAAGAGGGCGAGTGGACGCGAGTGGGCGCCCGCGGATAGCTCCATCGACCGGCGATTCCTCGGCGCTCGAGTCGCGGTAGACATGGGGCGTCGTGGGGCGGACGGGGCCGCAGTGCGGGAGGAGGGAAGTGTGAGTGCGCTGCTCGTAGACAAGGGACTGTACCAGATCCGACTCGGCACCTCACGGCGCCTGCTGTATCTCCCGCTCCCAAGCAAGAAGGTTGCCGTGCTTGACCAAGCCGCCGGAACACGGCGAGACGGCACGGAGGATTCGCGGCAACACCCCGGTGTGATCGAACCGCGCCTACTCGCTCTGCTCGATCAGGCGCAGGACGTGAGTGACCGGTTTGCCGCCCGGAATGTCTTCGGCGCGCTGGCGCTCACCGTCGAGCGCGTGCGCACGCTGGTGGTTCGCTGCGCAGAGGAGAAGGTACTCCTTGACGGGTCAATCTTGAACGGCACGCACCTCGAAGCGCTCGAGGCGCTCTATCACGCTCTTGATACCGCGGGTCAAGGAGGCTACCAGCACGACCCTGCCGCGCCGATCGCTGACTGCATCGGAGCCGCCGTTCGCGCCGCCAACCGCAAGCCCGCGAAAGGGCGCCTCATGGCCCACGCGGTGTGATCCTCTGCCTTTTCCAGTGCCGCATCCCGCATGCACGACCCGGTTGATCGTTGTTGCGTCCTGCATCCCTTGAAGATTGAGGGTCTGACGACTTTGGGGTGAGATCGCAGATGAAGTCGACAGACAAGCCCCCGCCGACGGCAATTGGCCGAGCAGTGCACTTCGACGGAGTGAAGGAAAAACCGCACTGGGATGGCGGCGTGGTGCATGAGGCCTTTATCGCGGTGCGCGGCAAAGAGTACCATCTTGGCCTTTTCGACGACCGAATCGAGGCGGCGCGCTGCTACGATATGGCCTGCCTCCGTCTACACGGAATCGCCATTCGTGGGCCCCCGCTCTCGCTCTGCACTTGTCCCCCTCGCGCGGCCTTCTCCCCCTCTGGAGCTGACCTGTTCCCTGCAGGACTCAACCTACGTGACTCGCCCATGTGGGTCCCGCAGCCCAAGGTCTGCCCCGCCCTGCTGCGCGCCCCGCCTCGGCTGCTCTCTTGGCCCTCGCGCGAATCTGCTGAGGGGTGGCGGGCTCCCTGCTCCGCACAAGGGTGACAAGTGCGGCATTTCACAGCTTATCAAGACGCTCAGGCAAATCTCCAAGGAGACGGGCTACCCGCTGGGCAAGGCGCTCCTCCCGCAACAGCAGGCCAGCGCCGCACCAGTCCCGTGTCCAGCAACCGCCACAGCACGTCCCATCATATCCAAGCTCTGTTAGTTAACGTATGTTGTGTTTCATCAGTGATTGACTTTTCGTTGCGCCCGCGCCTCAGGTTGCGCCGCAAATCAGTGAGCTGAGTGCGGCCTCGGCCAGCACGGGGCAGTGCAAACAGAAGGAGGTCAAAACGCCGCCGCAGCAGCAGCAGCGGCAGGCCAGGCGTGTCTCCCCGGAGGCGCAGGGTCGGGCGAGATCCCGGCGGTCCCTCACCGCCTCGCCTGCCGTCTCTCCCGCCAAGGTCTTGACCGCTAGGAGCCGCGATTCGCCCGCCAAGTCCGAAGCGGGATCAGGAGACAGTGCATGCCCGTCGCCGCAGAAGCGCGGGAGGCCGTGTTCCGTTTCTCTCGAGTAGCAAGGAGCAGGGCCCGGGAACAACGTGTGGACAAGTCCGCGGCAGCGCACGGCGGCTTGAGGCGTCCGATGGGGGTTGAGTGAGGTCAGCCCAGGGCCGCCAGCTCTCCAACACAGAGCCTTGCCAGCACGCGAACACGCCGTGCTAGTAACTCGCACAGCGCTATGGAGCGTGTGGGCCTCAGTATGTTCGTCGCCGCTCCCCTGGGGGGTGCAGCAGAGTTGTTTTGCTTAGCGCTCAGGGGAGCGCGTTAGAAAAAGAAAATCTGGCATCAGAAAAGAGAACATTTTATGGCGCGAAGCTCGCTGAGATTTGGCAAGTATTTACTCAGAAAAGCACCAGCGCGTGCATCGAATTGGTTAGGCCGTGGCCGGTACGGTTGCGTGCGGCGAGGCGTGCTGGTCCGGGGGATCATCGTTGAAGTTGGGCTGAGAGAGGGCGCAGTAGAGCTCAAAGAAGGTGGCGAGGTCGCGCTGGTAGATCCCTGCCAGCTCGTTCTGGATCGCCTCCATCTCGCCCTGCATCGCTGCCTCCTCCTCCTCTTGCCGCGCCTCCTCCGCTTCTACAGCTGCAACGGCGGCGGCAGCAGCCTCAGCAGCAGCCTCAGCAGCCGAAGCGGAAGCGGCGGCTTCATCAACCCTCGCCTCTGTTGCAGGCGCTTCATCCTCGGTAACCGATTGTTGGCCTCCTCCCGGCAGAGCCGTGCCTGGCGAAAGCACTGAAAAGCCTGCCGCCACGTGATGCACCTCCGCTGGTGCCCCGATAGCGGGTGGCGCCTCCGTAGCCTCGAAGATGCCCATAACTGCCGTGCTCGCCGCTGCCCCGACCTCCGCTCCTAGCGACGCGCTGGAAGCTTGCGGCGCTACAAGGGCCGCGCCGCTTTCAGGCGCGTGCTCCTCCGTGCGCGCAGGCGTGTGTGCTTGCGCTGGAGTCGGCGGTGCGGTTCCCGCGGGCGTCTGGGGCATCGATGAGCCCGCCGAGGGAGCGTCGGGACCCGCCCCATCGCCTCTGCTTCCTCCCCCCTGTCGCACAGCACCTGCAGGAGACGCCGGCTCGCTGTCGCTGTCCACGGTGTATGCCCCTTCCTGCTGCTCCGCTGCCTCGTCTTCCCTCCCTCGCTCCGCCCGCACGGGCGACCCAGGGAGTTGCTCATCTCCCGCGCTCGCCGCGCTTGGTTCTGCTGCCTCGGATTGTCGTTGCTGCGCTCCTGGGCTCACGGCCTCAGGCACAACCTCTGCCTCGCGCTCGGACGGACCTCCGTACAGCTGCAGCGAATCAATTTCGGCGAACCCCGTGGCGATCGTTTCTACGAGCGTCTCTAGCGCTGATGTCACGGCAGCCGCGACGCCAGCCGCCTCTCCAGCTGCGCGTGCCTCAGTAGCTGCGACCAAGCCCTCCACCACAACTTCCACCGCAGACTCCATCGCAGGCCCTGGCCCGTCCTGGTCCTCCGCCCACGTCGCGTCTCCTTCCTCTCCGTCACTCTCCAGCACCGCCATTTCCCCCCCTTCTCCCTCCAGCCGCTCCACACGCAGCTGCGGCGTGGCGGCACCATCTCCGGTCCCCTCGCCGCCCGCCCCGCTCAGCGCCACGCTCCTACGCCCCGCATGCTCCGTGGACGAGGGGTCTGTGGGAGCAAGCCCTGTCCCTGGGCGGCTCGCGCCCAGTCGAGCCATCATTCTCTCCCGGGCAGCAGACTCTTGCGTCTGCGGCCGACCGCGCGTGGTCCCCGCCGCCTTTGCCGTAGCTTCGGCGCCGGGCACCAAGCTTCGGTGCCGGAGGCCTGTCGTCGCCGGTCTCGCTGTCCTTGCAGCCATTGTCGCGCCCAACGGCGACGTCTGTCCGGTTCCGCGCCAAGAGCGCCGCGCCTCGCTGCCAGCCGTGGCCAGCCCCGCGGCACCTGTCCGCGGGCGGCCTCCCGCCATCGGCCTACCGGTGCTGCCCTCAGTCGGTGCGCGGCGCGGCGGAGGTGCGGGCGTGAGCCCAGCTGCCTTGCGCTCCGCTGCTTGCGAGGGTGCGCGGGAGTCGCCGTCGGCGCCTGACGGCGGCGGCGGCGGTGGCGCACTCCCCGCGGTCTGTGATCCGCGCCGCGAGGGTCCCCGGCTAGCACCCGGCGAGCCGTCGGCAGTCGGCGGCGACGGCTTGCGGCCGGCCGCAGCGTGCGGCGCCCCCACATCTGCTGGCTGCGCCACACCCCCGGCAGCAGCGCCGCCCCCCAACCGTCGGGGGTCCTCTGCTGCGGGCTCCTCGCGGCCCTCTGCGATCGATGACGGCTGCAGCAGCGCTGCCGCCGCCACGAACTCGTCGGCCGCCACGCGCGCCTCCTCCGCCGCTTGTTTTTCCATAAGCATCACCAGTGCATGCGACCGCGCGAGGTGCCCGCGATACACAGCCTGCACCCGGGCGGCCGCCGCCGCCTCCACGCCGGCCTGGTAGGCAGGGTCGCTCAGTCCCGCGTAAAGGGCGTGGATCATCTCCGCCGCCACCAGCCGCTCAAGGTGCCCCCGGTAGACGCGCTGCACCGTGAGTACTGCGTGCCGCAGCTTTACACCGGCCGTCGCCGCAAAGGCCCCGTCTCCGCGCTCCACCTCGGCTGCGGGTGCCCCCCGCACGCGCAAGCGCCCGACGTGGCCGCGGTACACGCGCTGCACGACGAGCGCCGCGCGGAAGTGGGCGCGCGAAGCAGCGAGATATCGTCGCACCGCGTGGCCGCGCACGACGCGCTGCAGCCGCAGTGCCGCGCGCCACTGGTCCACCAGCGCCGACACGTGCGAGCGCACGAGGCGGCCGACGTGCCCCTTGTAAACGCGCTGGATCTGCACGGCCGCGTACTCCTCCGCGAGCGACTGCCGGAGGCGCGAGCGGTCGATGTGGCCGCGGTAGGTGGCTTGCAGGCGCAGGGCCGAGCGCGTCTGGCGGATGAGCGAGAGGCCGAGCGAGCGCCCGAGGTGTCCTCGATAGACGGCCTGGAGCTTGAGCGCGCATGCCTGCTCCCACTCGTGGAGCCGGATGATGGCCACCACCTGCCGGTGGTGCACCATAAATCGCCGCGACACGTGTCCCCGGTACACCGCCTGCAGCCTGTTGGCCGCATTGAAGCGCCGCAGCACCATCACGTCGAGCCGCGCGATGTGTCCACGGTACACGCGCTGCAGGCGGTTCGCCAGCCAGTGTCGCCGGCGGAAGCGCTCGATCTGCCGCCCCCAGTGCCCGCGCAGGACAGCCTGGATCCGCAGGGCCGCCTCGAACTCGATTTCGGCCATCTGCAACTCTCGCTCCGCGTTGGCCTCGAGGCGGGCGAGGTGCCCGCGATACACCGCCTGGAGCTTCGATGCCGCCGCCAGGATCTTGTCTATGGCCTGCTGCTTGCGCCGTGCGCGGAACTTATTGCGTCCAACGTGTCCCCGATAGCACGACTGCAGCTTGGTCACCGCATACTCATCCAGCTCCAGCGCCTGGTACATCTCCTCCTCCCTCGCGATGCGCCGCCCGGAGTGTCCTCGCCACGTGGACTGCAGCTTGGTCGACGCTCGGCGCCGCCACTCGCGGAGCCACTCCTCGCGGCGGCGTGCCATGGTGCGGCGCACCAGGTGAGCTCGGTACGTGCTCTGCAGACGCGTGGCGGAGAAGCGTTCCAGCTCCTCCCACTGCTTGATGCTCTCCTCTCGCACCTTGAGCCGCACCAGGTGCCCCCGATACACTGCCTGGATGTCCGCCGCCGCATCGTCCAGCCGCTTCTTACCCAGCAACCGCCGGAAAATCCTTCGAGCACGCTGGCAGCGAATTGAGCACTGCAGAAGCAGAGCCGACTCATTGACCTTGGACGCTGCACGATTGTCGATGAGGATCTTCTTGAGCTTGAGGAAGAGCGAGCGGTAATACTCGTCGAGCGGATGTTCCCATGAGGACACTCCGCTTTGGGAGTTGTAGTAGAATGCGTTGCCCTGCGCGTCTGTGTGTTCCGTCCTGTGCCCCCGAAATGCCCTTTAGGTCGCAATCACCGGCCTTTGCAGACACGCACGCACACTGCCGGCCGACATGGCGAGCAGCTTCCGAGGCGCGCTCACAGGCGTGTGGACGCAATTACGAGGGTTCGAGTCGGGGAAATGGGGCAAAGCACTGCCCGTTTGCCTCGTTGCACCACGCTGCAGAGTTGAGGGCGGGGGTGGTCTCACCAGCCCTCAGGAAGTGACGCGCACAGCGCCTCCTCTGCAATCCAGAGCAGGTTCACGTCACCAATCGGGTCCATTCCAATGTACCGGGCGTAGTCCACTATTTCCGTGGCTGACGGTCCTGTTTCACCCCCGAGGTCATCCATCCTGAACTGAGACGCGCCCCCAGGCCCACCTCCGCCGGGACCTCCTCCGCCCATGAACCCCATGCCGCCGCCGCTCTGGCGCTGCGACATGATGTTTGCGACACGCTCGTCCACGACTGACCCGATCGCGCCCTTCTGCATCCCGCCGCCGTAGCTTGCCATCCCGACACGCTAAAAGCGCCGGTGCTGCTACTGCTGCAGCCCGGGCGCAGCCTGCCCCTGCGGGCGCCCGGCTGTCTACTGGACACTGCTTGCTTTAACTGCCTGGCCTCAATCTAAACTAATTTGTGCAGTGTAAGGCTCCAAACCTGATCTTGGTTCCAACGGGGATTGGATTGCGTTGGGGTGGGGTGCTCGGCGGAACGCTGCAGGGCAATGGCAACTGTGGTACAATCCAAACGCCTCTGCAGTTTGGGATGTGGCTCCCGGAGACTGCTTGGCGTGGCCTTGTTTGTTGCCGTGCTCGCTCCGATCGTGTCTGATCCGACGATCCCTACACGAGAGGGCTGTCGTGCGGCGGGGTGCAGCGGGCACGGAGAATGCATAGATGGCGGGACAATTTGTCTCTGTCAGGAGGGCTACTTCGGGGGAAATTGTTCAGGGGTACTGCAGAATTGGAAGGACATGCACAAGCTTGAGCACAACTTCTATGAACACGATGCCTTCAGATCCCGATACGTGCTGGCGGCGCACCACCTCAGGGGCTGTCGCCATGTCGTCGAGATCGGAGGTTATCGCACCCCAATCTCAACATTTCTCCACGGGCATCACGAGTCGGTGACGACGATCGACCCCTACGTCCGCCCTTACGCATCAGGTACCGCGTCTAGACCACCGTGCACATCCGCACAGCCGCAGCAGCGGGGGTCGGGGCACATGCGCTAGCTATGCAAGCTGGAACGACGGCGTGCGGGGAATTGTCGGGGCACCCGGATGATATACGTGCAGACGATCCTGCGTGCGCCATTGATGATAGCGGGCATTGGGCGTATTTGACAGATACCCTCAACGGGATGCGTAGCAAGGTACGGCACCTCCCAATGCTCTTCGATGACTATCGCGAGCAGCTTTCAAGCGACGAAGACTGTTTCGTGCGGCCCCATTCACCCCTCAATACCGTGTCGGCACTGCGAGCAACCAACCTACAGTGGTGGAGTGCCGTGCGTTGTTGATGGCGAATGTTCGGCGTTGCGCGGGACACATGCTGGAGCCTCAGCGCGAAGGGCGCGGGGCGCGGGCAGGTCTACATGGGGCTGGACTACTACGACGAGAACAACGAGCCGCTGTGCGGTGCTCTGCGAGAGACCGTCGCGCGCTTCGAGCGCGTGGTGGTGGACTACGCGGGAAAGTATCCGACGGGCGCAGCGTGCTTCAAGGCCCTGGAGCTGCCTGCGACGTTCGAGCCGGTGGCGTCAGTGGTGCTGGAGCTCGAGGGCAACCGCTGGCCCGACCTCTCGGGCTCGTGGCTTCCAACGGGCCTCACCGCCCGCGTGCTATACGTGCTCACCCACCGCAACGCCCGCGCCCTCGCTGAGCGTCGACGCAGAGCCTCCGCATTCTCAAACCCACAGGTACACCTTACCCCCCCCCAGCCGCGCCCACCCAACGTTCAATCAAATCGCAAGCCGGCTCCGCCCGGCGCTGCATGTGGTTTTCTTGCCGCCATCGCAAGGGTTCACACATTTCGGCGCTGCAACGTGGCACCGCAGGAGTACTCCGGGGCAGGAGCAGCCGTGGGGGACGCGGCGGCGAGGGCGGCGGCGGTGCAAGAGGTGATGGAGCGGGCAGGAGAAGAAGTCGGGCAAGGGGAATTTGAAGAGCAAGAGGTGCGGGGATGGAGCCTGAACGGCCTGAGAGAGAGAACAGACGCGGTGGGGGGTGGGGCAGGCACCGGGGCGGCTGCGGAGGGGCGTCGGGGGCAGGATGCTGCGTCTGAGGAGCCTGCGGGGCTGCCCGCGGTTCCGGACAACTGGAACGCATGCGCGGAGCGGGCGAAGCGGCGCGAAATGGCGGCAGCAGAAGAGTACTGGGCGCGCCTGCTGCGCGAGCGGCGCGCGGCGGGCAGCGAGCCGCACGTGTCGCAGTTCTTCGAGTTTGCGGTCGCGCACCTCTCCGCGCACGCGCACGCTCGCGCGGCGGAGCTCTTCGGCCAGGTCGTGCGGCTCGAGCCTCGCGACCCGAGGGGATACAACAACTTGGCGTTGGCACTGGAGAACACGGGCGACCTGGCGGGGGCGCGCGCTGCGTTACGGGCGGGGCTTGAGCACGCGCCGGGCCACAACGGGCTCAACTACAACCTGGGGAAGCTGCTGCTCGACGAGGACGCCTTCCAGGCGGCTGCCGCGCACCTTGAGCGGGCAGCGCTGGCTGACCCCGCCAACCCGGACATCCACTTCTATCTCGGGACGGCGCTGCGCCGCATCCCGGAGCGTGCCCATCACGCGGAGCTGGCGTACGCGGTGGTGGAGAAGATCGACCCGCGGTACGTGTTCCGCTACATCAACACGGACACCAACGACCAGTACTGGGAGTTCGTGGCCGATGAGCAGGCCATTCTCGCCAACCTCACCGGCGGCGGCCCGCCGCCGCCCAACGGCCGCGCTTGCGACACCAACCTGTGTCGGCTCCGCGCCATCGTCTCGGAGCTGCGCGCGCTCGAGGCGACCCTCGCCTTCGTCGGCGACCGCCAGCTCGACGGCCGCAAGGCGCAGCTCCGCACCGGTCCCGCCCCGCCGCCCTCCCAGCCCCCGCGAGGGCGCCTGAGCTGAGCGCCGGGGCGGCGCGCGGGGGCTCGCGGTCGCAGGGTACATGAAGCACTCGTTCGCGTACGGCTCGACGTTCTACCAGTCGTGGCTCAAAGTGCTCGACACCCCGCTGATGCGCGAGGCCGCGGCGCACGCGCGCGAGCGCGGCCTGCTGTACGGCGTGCTCGGCGCCAGCATTGGGTGGCACGTCTTCTACGGCGCGCTCTCGTGGGACTTGCCCGCCCGCGGCTGGGAGATCCTGTGCTCGCAGGTCGACATCGCCCGCCAGCAGGCGGAGCGCCATCTCGCAGGCTCCGCCATGGCGGCGCGCGTGGTCTTCGAGTGTCAAGACGCGCTGCAGGCGGACCTCGCGCGCGTCCACATCCTCGTCCTCGCCTTCTCGCGCGACGTCAACCTCGGCGTCGTTCTCAACCAGAAGATGGCCGACGCCCTCGCCCCCGGCGCCCTCGTCGTCGCCTGGTCTCGCATCCTCGACGCCCAGCCCGAGTTCGAGCGTGCCGCCGTCTACAAGGCGCCACGCCCCGCCCGCCTCGCTGCCGTGCCCGCCGCTCCCGAGCCCCTCCAGGCTCATGCGCGACGCCACACGAGCTCACACCGCGCACGCATTGCGCCAGGTTGCGGTCTCGTGGTCGCAGAATTGGGGCATGTACGTGTACCGCCGCAAGTGACGGGCGGGACAATCAGGACGTTCGAAGCATTGGAATTCACGTGTTAGAGTTAGACACTGATAGCGGCACCGTCGTACCAGGCGATCGCAGGGCACATAGGTGCAGATGTATGTAAACAACAAGCTCGCGGTCACGAACAGCAATGCAGAGGCTCCTTTGCTCCCGCAAGCGGCTGGAGGAACGTGAGCCGTCCAACTTGGCAGGCATAATCCACTTTTCTGGTCTGCAGGGATTCACTACAGCTTGATCACAACTTTACCCCGGGGATAGAAACATTCACTCGGCTCAATATCTTCGAGCTGGCGACATCTTATGGGTGATCCCCACGGCAGCTTTGGATTCTGCTGCTGCCCCGAGCAACTTTTGTAAACTAGTTTGCACGGGTACAAATCCCTTTGAAATGTGTGTGGAAAAAGCCAGAAAAAGTTTCGCATCTCTAGCACGGGCTACAAAGGACGCCATCCTCGCGGGAAATGCGAGCCGACTCAAAGCTTTACTCAATACTCAAACCCTGGAACGCAGCTGTACTTGTCAGGTCCTAGCAGGCAGCGCTGGCAATCAGGCTCGCCTGTGGCCCCGAAGCTCGAATCTTGAAAGGTCGTTTCAGAACAGTGTCAGCGGCTTCATTTTGCGGATCTTGACCTTGAGTCGTACCTTGCCCGTAAATCGGCCGCCGGCATGAATCTCAAGCCACAGGTCGGTCTCGGGGAGGTCGGGGTCTTCCCCGCCCCCGCCCTCCAGCGGCAGCGCCTCGAGACGCTGCTTGGTGTCCGCCACGAGCTGGGAGAGCGACACGGTCCCCGCCCCGATGAAGTCGTCCTTGGTTTTCCCAAAGTCGTCGTCCCACACCTCGACGCGGAGGTACTGCGGCACCAGGTTGATGCGCAGCATGAGGATCTGGTTCCACTCGGGCGATGCAGCCGACGGGATCGTCTTGGACCGCACAAAGCCCGGCGGATTCGAGATGCAGCACGCACAGTAGGGGTCAGAGTCAGCAAACAAATCGAGGGCCTTGAGCTGCTCGCCACACACCAGCGTAATCTGCAGTGCAAAGCGGTCGAAGTGCCTCTGCCGTGAGTGGCGAGATGTCGTCGTTGCCTGCGGCGGGTGCACCTGCGCATTCTGCAGAACTTGCGCCACTGCGCGCCACTCACGATTGCGAAATAGCGTCGCCACCTGTAGCGGCGTTTGGCCCTCCTCGTTGGTCGCAATTGGGTCCACGCCCTCTTGGACAAGCGCCTGGACCGCCGCCAGGCTGCCCCCAAGCGAAGCAAGGTGGAGCGCGTTGTTCCCGTCCCGTGCTTGCGCGAGCACGTCACAGTTGGCTGATAGCAACTGCGGAATCACACCGCTTTACTTCAGCTCCCCATTGTAGCCCTAGGGTGGAGCAGCCTACACTCTGCACCTCCTCTAACAGCAAGTCAACAGGGTTCAGGTTTCGGCTGGAGCTCAGGAAGCAGCGGGTGGGGGGGGGCGGCACCATTCTTATTATCTCAGTGCGACCCTTATAAGCCGCCGAGTGCAAAGGTGTCCAATCCATAGTCGCAGTAGCGTCCACAGAAATGTCTTTTTTTTGCAGGAGGTACTCGACGACGTCGGCGTAGCCCTCCTCGCACGCGTAATGCAGCGCAGTGTTCCCATTGTAGTCTGCAGCGTTCACATCTGCCCCTCGCTGGAGAGCCTCATCGATTGAGATGTCCATCTCGCCTGCCTGATCCTCTCCCTCTTCCTCCTCTGCCCCTCCCTCGCCTGAATTGGACGACGCAGACCGCCCAATCATCGAATGGTCCCCGCGCTGCGCCCCCCCCTTGAACGCTAGCCCCTTCTTCGCCGCTGCGATAAGCTGCCGGTCGCGTTTGCGCCGTGCGACATGCCATGGAAGCCCGGTCGCGATCGAAGTAGGGCGGAAGTGGTGCGCTTTCTTCGCGTCTCCGTCCTGGCTCTCATCCATTTTGTGATTCGGTCACCGCCCAAGGTTGCCGCCGCCAGAAAGCTTCAATTGAACCGCCTGGGAACCCGGCTAGCCGCCCAACCGGCCGCAGCTTCACGCCGCCTAGAATGTGACCGACCAGTCACCGATTGATCCGCGCGCCACACTCCTGCGCGGCGCCTGGCTCCGCTAGCCGCCAGCCGTGTTGCTCTTTCCCAAGTGTGGAAGTTGACCGCGGAAGTTAACTCAAGAAAGAAGGAAACGCGGGAACTTTTTGATTGAAGACAGCTCGCTGTGGTCAGTGTGTTCGCTGTGGTCAGTGTGAAGGATGTCGGCTCTGCGGGGCGAGGGGTTTCGGGACCGATGCGGTCGTGGTCTCGTGCTCGCTCTCGCAATTTTCAGCCACACTACTTCATCTTTGGCTGATCGACCCTCGGCGTGCACCTTGGCCCGCTCATCAATGGCTAACAAGGGGAGCGGCGGCAGCGGCGGGGGCTTTGCTTTTGTCCTTCCTCCGGCGCTGAAGTGGCAAGGGAAGGGCGACAGGCTAGCCGATGGCACTCGACGGCTAAATGAACGGAAGCACGCTGCGTGTGCACCCGCAGCAAACCTGTTTGGCTGGTTTGATAAGGGGGAGGGCAAGCCGCGGTCAAATCAGCCCTCCAAGGAGCGGCTGAAGAAGGCACTCACGCAGGTGCGCACCAGACCCTTGAGGCGTGACGACCCCTATTTATAGTATCTGCCGCTCTAGCAGAAGTATGATTTTTATACGTCTCGTGGGCGCTCTGTTGTGCTCAGCGAGGTTTCATCCCTTTCTGCGGACGGACCTGCGTTGGGGCAGCGCAGGTCGTTCTGAAAAGGCGATGGCCATCTGTGTGACCAGGAGGTGAGGGCAGAAGAGCTGAGCGAGGAGGAGAAGATGGAGGCAGCGAGAGTGCGGCGGCGTGGGCTTCTGATGCAGGATCCCGCGTACCGGGAGACGCTCATCGAGCAGGCGCGGAAGGAAGGCAAGCCCATTCCTAGTGCAGACGTGGGCGCGTCCTCTGGAGGGAGGGTGACGGTGCAACTCGGGCGGACCGAGCCGGGTACGGCACGAGTCAATCCGCCGGTGGGAGTGGGTCGGGTAGTTGGCGCGGCTCGGGGGACGACGCTGGAGGGCCAAGTGCCACCGCCGCCGATGCCGTCGCAGATGAACGCTCGGACAGATACGGGCGAAACGGCGGAGGAGGAAGAGGCGCGGCGCCAGCGTGCGGAGAAACTGAAAGAAGACGCTGCACGGACCCTGGGCGACCGCGCCCGCTTTTTCGACGCGAAAGCTGCTGCCAAAAGCGCTGCCTCCCATAAGGCGGCTGCAAAGCCCGCAGCACCGCTCACTGCAGCTACCACCACGCCACGTGGTGGCTCGCCGGCGGGAGAAGACGATGCGCTTAAAGTCTCGGGCAGCACTTCCGCGGCGGCGATCAAGGACGGGGCGAGCAAAGGCGGAGAGAGAGCAGAAGCCGGGGAGAAGAGGGCGAGCGAGGTCAAGAGCGAGGTCAAGAGCGAGGTCAAGAGCGAGGCTGACGTGCCGAGCAAGGAGACGGCTGGTCAAGAGGCAGAGGCGGATACAGGGAAGGAGCCAGTGAAGCAGGAGTGGAAGGAGGTTGCGGAGCAGCGGCTGCGAGAGCAGAAGGAGGCAGCAGAGCGGCGCATCCGCGAAATGCTGGGCGGGGTGGGCAAGCCCAAGGCCAGTCCTGCGGCTGACTCCAGACCTGCGGGTTCGGCGGCGCCTGCCGTGGCGCGGCCGCGCAGCTTTCTGGACGTGATTCCGCGGGTGCCCGCAGCGGCACCGGCTCCGGAGGATCTCACGGAGCTTGCTGTGGTGCGACCAGCAGCGAGCGGCCCCGTTACGTGGAAGGTTATCGCGCCCAAGGGCGTAGCAGTCTTCGTCGGACCAGGAGAAGACTACGGCGTGGTGGGCCGCCTCCTGAGCATGCAGATCGTGGCTGCGCAGCCTGCGGCGCTTGCAGGATGGCTGGAGTTGGCGGGAGAAGCAGGCTTCGTGCGGACGCACGCTGGGCGCAAGGGGGTCATGGTCCGGCAGGGCAAGCAGCTCGGCTTTGGCGGTCGAGAAATGGAGGAGCGCTGGGGCCCGGACATCACACAGCGCGGTGCCAACGATGAGAGTGGGTGACCAGGTTCGTGAGGGTGTGGTGAGACCTTGCCCCACGATGGGAGCCAGCATTACACTAGCTGCCTTCATTACGCACCCCACCAGATTAGCACATCAGCTGCCCTGCACCGTGCCGCACAGGCCCCTCGTCCTTTACAAACCCACAATACAGCTGGCCAGCAGTCAGAGTATCTCGCCGTTGCCAGAAATCATTCGGACTGAAGCTCCAGTAGTCGTGCACTCCTGCCTCGTTCATGGGAACGATTAAGCGCTTGCCTCACACAAAACGAGCCAGTCCCGCGTAATGGCAGTGGTGTCGATGTTGCTTGATCTGTGATTCTGCAGCGCGGACACGGGTGGGTTGATGCCTGTCGTGCACTTCAGCCTCGAGGCGCTGCTCGTCGAGCGAAGAGACAGCGAGCTGCACACGCCGCACACACTCAGCGTTCTGAGAAGCTGTTGGCAGTCATTGTTAGGCCGCAGTTCCAGGCACTGCCCGCGCTGATGTAGTTAAGATCTCACCAGCTGTAGTAGCAATGCACGCTCCTCCTCTAGACGACGATTTTCATTCAGTGCTGCGACGTATTCATCTTCTAATGTCACGAGATCCTTTCCGTCGTCCTTCGAATAGGATGCTCCATCAAGGGCATCATTGTTCTCCGCGAGATCGGGCAGGGCTTCGGGCTGCGCAGCCTCAACTGCCGGTGCTGCTGCTTTGGCCTGCTGCTTTTGCTTCAGTTTGTCGTCCTCCGCTGTTTTCTTCGCCTTCTGCGACTCGGTTGGTGGAGGGACCGCTGTTGCTGCAGCTTTCTTCTCCCGGTTGGTCACAATGGTCGATTTGACCATCTTCTTGAAGAGACTCTTCATCTTGGCTAGCCTCTGAGCCGCAGAGAGCTTCGGCTTAGGGTTGACTGTCGACTTCGCCGGTCTCACCCCTTTGAGACACCGGTCAGGCCCGGTCTACGCCCGTAACCAACCCAGTGCCTGCCCTGAACGAGAACCTTCTCGTTCAAAAACCCACTGAGGCGGGCCTGAAGAGAAGGGTGGGGACTCGACGACAGAAGGGGAGGTCGGCCCGCCCGAAGCAGCTGGATGCCGGGCGGACCACACGTGCCCTGCCATCGATCCCCCCGCACGTGATTTCGTTATGCCTGGAGCAGCAGCGCTGGGAGCAGCGGAGCTCTCTGAAGCAAGTCCGCTGAGGCGGCGGCCTGGGCGCGACACTGGAGGTTCGCATGGGCCCGCTTCGACACCCAAGCGGGAAGGCAAAGATGCAGCTGATGTGCACCGCAGGCGGTCGTTGTCACCGTTGCGTGGTAGTGAGAGAAAACCCAAGATGAAACGGTACCGGGTGAAGATTGGCTGGGGGAGCGACATTCGGGCTGTAGAGCTGCAGACCTCCCCGCCCGACCTGGACGAGGTGAGCCCCTTCTGGAGACACGCATGCGCGGGCGCGCATCCCTCAAACGCTCATGCGACGTGATTCATTGCACAGCTTCGGGCGGCGATGCGAGAAGAGTTCGGGACGGACCTGCTGGACCTGCGGCACTCGCCGAGCCCTGCGTGGAGACTGCTGGTATCCTCCCCAAGCAAGCAGCGAATGTTGGGCGTTGCGGCGCCTCGTACACTTGTTTGGCTTATGGCTCGGGCCCGCTTTGGTGCACGGGCAGGTCCACGTATTCGGAGCGCGGCACCTGCCCAAGATGGACCGGGCGGGGATGGCCAACGCCTTCGTTGAGATTGGCATGGCCGACCCAGCCCACCGCTTCGCCGGACACTGCAAGGTCGGACCGCGCGCCCCGCCGCCCCCCAGCTCGGCGCCGCGTGCTGCGCGATATGACGCTCAGTGAGGCGGTGTGCGGCGCGCGGTGCAGCGCGGGGAGCGGGTGCAGACGGGCGTGCGGTCGCGGAGCGTGTGCCCCGATTGGGACGAGCGGCTGGAGCTACTGGTGGACGGCGGCGCCGACCCGGGCGTGGCAGGCGACCCCCTGCTGGAGCTGCGCGTATGGCACCGGCCTGACACGGGCCCGGGGGGGGCAGCGGCGCCCGACGTCCTGATCGGGCGCGCACGGCTGCCCGCCGCGGCGATCGGGCTGGCTGCGGCGCGGCGCGAGCGGTGGCAGCGGCAGGCGCAGGCGCTGGAGCGCAAGATCGCCGAGATAGAGGCGCTCCCTGCGGCGTGTGACCCGGGTAGGGCGGCCGCAGCGGCGCTCCGCGGCAAGCTGGCGCACGTGCGCGGGGTGCGCGCGGAGGCGGGCGCGCGGCAGGAGCGGTGGG
>ENA-UOXV01003338-UOXV01003338.1-marine-metagenome-genome-assembly--contig:-NODE-3338-length-19645-cov-16.618683_pt1 | contig 19645 bp, 16 predicted proteins | sample MGYA00238165_ERZ766961 | MGnify/ENA primary metagenome ERZ766961 (study PRJEB28924, sample SAMN03173240) | marine metagenome | biome: Marine; feature: Water; material: Subsurface seawater | place: North...
AATTCAAGGAGGAGATTCGCACGACGAGATGATTTGGGGTTGCACTTCTCGCCGTCGTCTTCGAAGAAGAAGAAGTCGTTTTTGCGAGAAGTGACGAATACGCATTCGAACAACACCCCGAACGAGGAGGAAAAGGAGGAAACGACGAAGAACAACGGACAAAAGAAGACGTCGTCGTCGTCGTCGTTAGAACTGAAATATCGCGCGACCGTCGCGGTACTCCAAACGCACGCGAACGCGTTCGAGCAACTTCAACGAAAACTCCAGGAAAGCGAACGAGACGTGAAAAGAGAGACGACGGAGAAAGAACTTTTGGCGAAAGAATTGGAATCGAAAAAAGAGCAACTCGAACGGCTCAAAGACGCGTTGGAAACGGCTCGAAATCAGGAAAATACCTGGCGCGCGGAAAAGGAATCCGAAACGCGTACCGTGCGCACAAAAGTGGATGAACTGAAACAAAAATTCGAAACGAACGCGGAAGAGACGCAAAGAGCGATGGCGTCGATGGAACTCGAGAGAGTTGAATGTGAAGGCGAGATGAGACGGGCGAAAGCGAGCGAGCGCGAGGCGAAAGCGGAGGCGGAGAGGCTGCGCGGGCGACTGGATTCGAAAGAGACGGAAACGAAGGAGAAGGAGGAGAAAGTCACGGGTTTAGAAGAAGACGTTGGAAGGTTGAAAGAGGCTTTGTTGGAGAGACGGAAGACGCAAGAGGACGTGGAACACGCGTTGAGAGAGACGAAGAAGAAGTGCGCGCGCTTGGAAGGGGAGTTGAGAGGGAGGAGGCAGACGCGGAAAAATGGTGGTTTTAGTAACGGGAGTAGTCCGGCGGCGGCAAATACCACGTCGACGCCATCGTTAACATTAGCGACGACATCATCAACGCCATCATCACACGACAATGCGTATGCTACTACTACTACTACTACTACTACTACTACTGGTGAGCGACCGCCGTGGGACGATTCGTTCCACGCGAGCGCGAATAGGGGAGGCGCGCCTGCGTCGTCGATGATGCGTCCGATTGCGTTCCCGGACACGCCGATGTCGAGTAGTACCGCGCAACGTTCGACTTCGTCGCCTCCCAATACTAATATCAACAACAACAATAATAGAAGGAACAACGACGACGAGTTGCGAGACGCATTCCGTCACGTAAAAGCGTTTGGTCAAGAAATTGCCCACTCGTGGCGCGAACGCGCGACGCGAGCAGAAAACCATCGCGAACAGCTCGAACGAAACGTAAAAGCAATAAACGCCAAGCTCGTGGACGAGCAATTAAAAAACGTAAAGCTACTCGATGAACTGAAGATAACGAAAGCGACCATCGCGCGGTTAGAAGCTGAAAATGCGACCAAAGAATCGGACCAATCGTCCGCGCGAAAAGAGTGCGAACGTCTTTCCGCTCTCTTGAATGAAGTCAACGAACGGAACGCCTCCATCGAAACCGTCTGCAAAAAGCACAGAGATTCCGCGCTCGACGCCTCAAAACGCGTCTCTGCCGCCGAAAGCATCCTGGACGCGTTAAAGGCGAAAGAGCGCGAAGCTTTCCGTCTGAGAGAACTCAGCGAACAACGGCTAAACATTTGCGAACGCGAGTTACGCGCCATGTCCTCTGAACTCGAAAAAGCCAAAGAACACGCGTGGAAAATGGTCGAAGTGCAAGAACTGACGATGCGTCGCGCGGAACTCGCGGAGAAGAAGTTGGTTGAAATCACCACCAACAACAAAATGTCCACCATGAATACCGGTTTAGGAGGAAAATTTTCCATCACGGAGGAAGCCGCCTCGCCTTCGATCGACGCTTGGATCAAGACGCCGACGAACGGTCAGACTTTAATGACGCCCAGCGTCACGCGAGGTGGACCGACTTGGACTCGAACGCCGCTCAGAAAAGTCGCGTAATAATAGTTTATGTAATAGTATCGATGCTGTGGTACCTCGCGTATTTAATGAATATTGAGATGGAATTTCCCTCACTCTGAAACCTCCCATGTCCATCCTCCGGGATTTTTTCTTCGCGTGCTCGGAAGGTCCCGAGTGGCTGTTTACCACCAAAAAACACCCTCATCCAAACTCTCACTCGCACGAACATCAGCATCAACGCGGTGCGCTCATCACCAAAGCGAGAGTCATCTGGTCTTTGTTGCATTTATTTTTACTCCACTTCCTTCTTTCTTTCGGGAATAAAACGAACGCAAATGTGCCGTTCCCGAGCGCGAAAGAACAAACGCTCTTCTTATCCGCGATCGTATTGAACGCGCTGGCGTATTTTGTGGTGTCGTTTAGTTCGCCAGGGTTCGTGATGCAGCCGATTATGGGGGCGTTTCCTTCGTCTTCTTTGTCTTCGTCGTCGTTGATGAAGATGTTTGCGAGGAGCAGCACAAGCAGCACAAGAGCTTTGAGCGAGAAGGAGAAGGCGAAGGAGGAGGACAATTCAATTCGGCTTTTCTCGCCAGAAAGAGACGAGGCAGAAGACGCGGAGGATGAAGAAAACGGTGGTGGCAACGATACGACGACCGTCAACCGAGAATGCGTGCACTGCCAACCGCCGGTGTTCCAACCGATCCGAGCGAAACATTGCTTCGCGTGCAACCGGTGCGTGCGCAAGTTCGATCATCACTGTCACTGGATTAGCAACTGCGTCGGGGAGAAGAATCACGGGAAGTTTTTGGTGTTTTTGACGACGCAGTTTATCGTCGTCGCGTGGGGATTGTTGGCGTGTACGCGAACGTTCGAGTATTATAGCAGTAGTAGTAGTAGTAGTAGTAGTAGTAGTAGTAGCAGTAGTAGTAGTAGAAGCCATCGGAAACCTTCGAGTATGGCAGAACTCGTCGCCAACAACGGATGGAGCTGCTTCGCGACGCTCGTGTTCTTCATCCTCACCGTCTTTGTCGGCGCGTTGTTCTTCACGCATTGGTATCTGATCCTCTCCGCGCGAACGACGTACGAGTTACTCGCGCCGAGACGCAAGGTTTGGTACTTGCCGCAACGAGGAGGAGGAGGAGGAGGAGGAGGAGGAGGACGACACCAACAAAATCATCATCGAGAGTTTACGAGGAGCCCGTTTACTTACGGAACTGGATGTCACGGCGCTTTCATGAACTTGAAACGAACCGTGTGCATCGATAGCACCTTACCGAACGATATCGGCGTGAAATGGGTCGTTCCGACCGAGAGAGCGTTAGCGGAAAGGGAAGCGGAGGAGACGTGTTTAGAAAATTCCACGTACAGCTGTTGTTAAAGAGTTCAGAAAGTCAGAGAGAGAGAGAAAGAGAGAACGAGAGCACGAGAAAAAGAATTGAACGTTTTGTGGCGTTGTTCGTTGTTGTTGTAAAGAGAGAACATTTAACATATTCGCGCGCTGTATATTCTTCACATTTTACCTAAAACGACACACACTCGCGAATTTCTAATGAAACGCCTTTCGGTACGACGACGCCGACGATGAAAACCGCCGCAAAAAATAACCACCACCATTGCGACGGACGTCTCCTTTTCCTTTCCGATGCGTTTCATCGTCGGAATCATCAAAGTTGTCTTCCCCGTGGAGAAGAAGAGAAGAAGAAGATTTCGTCGTCGTCGTTTCCATTCTTAACCGCTTTTGGTGCTTTTGACGAGGAAAAGAACGAGAACGAGATCGGCGATGAAAGAAGAAACAGCCCCTTTTCGACGGAGGAGACAGAGGAGGAGGAGATGAAGAAGGAAAAAATGTCGTCGTCGACGTCGTCTTTGTGGGCGACGGAAGCTGAGTTCGCGAAGGACGCGAAGGAGATGGAACGGTTGAAGATGATGTTGAAACGCACCGTGGACGAGGCGAAGAAGAAGAAGAAGAAAAAGAAGTTAAAGAAGAAGAAGAAGAAGAAAGGAATCGATGTTGACGGCAAAATGGCTACTATCTCGACGGTGAAAGTAATGCTTAAAGGCGAACGCGTGTTCTCTCGTCACGCGATGAAATCGTTTGAAAGAATAGAATCGCGAGACGGGAACATCGAGCGTGCGTTTGGCGAAAGACGATTGAGGAAACTGTACGGGCGCGTCGCGAAGAGCGACGAGAAAAAGAAAGGGACGACGATGGTTGAGGTGCACATAGATCGCGTGCAAGGTTATTCCGACGCCGACGAAGAGAGCGATGTCGTCGTCGTCGGATGTGTCGACGCGTCTTCTACCGGCTTGGGCGTCAAATTTGAAGATACCCCGGAGTTTCGAAACGAAGTGCGTCTGCGCGTGGACGCGAACGACGTCATCGAAGGCGTTCATCATCCTTTCGTGTTTGTTCAGCTCGATAGTTTAGTCTCTTCGTTCGGTTCGGAGTGTCGTTTCGAGTGTTACGACGCGAGAAACGATTTCGAGCCGCTCGATTTTGAGATTGTGTACTAATAAATGTAAAGTAGTGCGTACAAAAGTACCAAAAACTGCTGTGTATCGTAGGAGATGACGAAAATTAAGTAGCTAGTACTACGGGTAGTAGTGTGGTAGTTTGTGTTACAATCGACTCGCGTTCAGTCATTCTTCCGCGCCGCACTTCAAATTTCTCGGCAACGAAGCGTCTATTTTCTTCGGATACGGTAAATTTAAATCTTTCATAATTTGGACAAACTCCTCCTTCGTCTTCCCCGCGCCTAACCTCGGGTTCAACCGTTTCTCTTCTCCAATTGTAGACACCATCCTCCCTTTATAATCGTGCGCTGGCCAAACTTTGCAAGTATCCGGCAACCCGCCGAACAACTTCCCGGTGACGCCGTCGAATAACGTCTCGGAGGACCCGCCTTGAAAATCCGTCCTCCCGCACCCGCGAATTAACAACGCGTCGCCGGTGAACACGTCCGTGTTGTCTCCTAAAACAAAGCTCACGCACCCGTCCGTGTGCCCAGGCGTGGCCAAGCACTTCAACTTGACCGACGTCCCGACTTGGACCACGTCGCCTTCGTCGATGAGCACGTCCGCCATCGCCCCGGCTCTTTTACTAATCACGCTCTTCACCTCTTTCCTCATTTTCTTAATCTCCCCGGACCCGGTGATGTGGTCCGCGTGACAGTGCGTGTTCACGCAGAGCTTCAGCTTCAGTCCTAACTCATCAACCACCCTCAAATCCCTCTCCACGGTCTCTAAAACCGGATCGATGAGTAAACACTCGCGCGTCTCCGCGCACCCGAGAAGGTACGTATACGTCGAGCTCTCTTTCTCAAACAACTGTCGAAATATCACCTCCGAATCCGAGAGGCTCTTCTTCTCGATGCTTCGTTTTAAAAACTGCACGAAATTCTCTCTCGTCGTCACGTTCAATTCCATATCTCTCGCCACCCGCATCGCCGTCTCGAACGAGAGCGAGAACTTCTCCGCCAAATATAACACGTACGGAATGCCCGCTCGTGTGGCTGTCGAACACTGAATCACCGCGGGCGTTTTAAACTCCGTTCGCATGTACTCCAGGAGCTCTTTTTTCAAATTTTCGTTTAAATTCGTCCCGTCGATTGGGATGACTTTAAAGTGAGTCTTCTCTTCTCGTCCTTCCTTCCGTTCGAACGAACGGACTTTCGCTCGAGGATTCCATTCGTTCCTCTCGGGGTTCAGATACAACCACGATTGGATGCCAAACTTATTCCACAACGATTCGACGGCGAGATCGTCTAAATCGCCGCACAAGAACACGGCGTTGTTTTCCAGAGGTTTGATTATCGATTGATCGCTTTTCTTCTCGCTCATTTTCGGAATGAAGGTCTGTTTTTGTGGTGTTGTCTTTCAAGAGAAACAGTTATGTGTGCGCTGAAATTCTGATGAGAATTCTCACGTAATGGAGAAGCTGTTTGGTGCTCATATTTACGTTCGAGACGCGCTCGACGTATAACGCGCTTCTTTGGGAAGAAAAAACGACGAAGATGATGAAGGAGCTTTTGTTGTTGCGCGTGATGATGAGCTTTTCTTTCTTTTTATATATTTAATCTCTACGTCTCTCTCTCTCTCTCTCTCTCTCTTACTCTCTCTCTGTAACTCTCTTCGTCTTCGTCTCTACTATATAGTATTAAGCAATCTTCCTCATCAAGCAATACACGCGATCGTCAACGTCCACTTCGCTCATCGCCTTCGCGTCCGTTTTCACGCACGCCAACAACCCTCCGAAAGAAATGTACGTCGCCGTCTTCTCTGTTCCGTTTGAAACGTCTTCGTTCGGTTCCGTCTTTTTATAGCACTTCCCGTGCGTGACGTATTCGTACTCGTCGGCTAAGGTTTCTTTGTTTCTCGATTGATCGAACGTGGTTGGATCTTCCGGACTTCCGTCCGTATTCAACGTCGACGCTAACACCAAGGTAAACTTCGTCCCGACTTCGATCGGGTACACGTCCACGTTCACGTCTAAAGTGAGTTCGCTGTCCCCGTACGGCGTCGATCGGCAGACGAATCGACTCACTCGGTCGAATTTTTTCCCGTCTGGATCCACGTCGATAGTTTCGAACATCGCTTCGTATTTGATCGACGACGACGCTTCCGCGTCTGCCGCTCCTCCTCGCGCTGCTGCCACCATAACGATATCTTTTTATATTACTTAGTATAACGCGTGTTTTAGTGCGCGTGCGTTCTCTTCGTAACGCTCTGAACTCTTGCAATCCTTTCTTGTTTTATGCGTTGCGGCTCCAAACGCACAAAATCTCTCTCTCTCTTCTCTCTCTGTTCTCTCTCTCTGTTCTCTCTCGCGGTCTCCTCAAACACGAACACAACGACAGTACACGCTCCTCTTCGAGCCGCGCTCCTCTTCTCCTCCTCTCTCTTTCTTTGCTTTATGTACTCGTAATGAATACTAATTAATGGAGAGATTTTGTTTTCCTCCAATCACTTTCAACACACGTCCTGTATGTTGTACGAAAAGAAACGAACACGAAGGCGTGTCTCTTCGCAGCGCAACACACGAAAAAGCGTAGTACTCTTCGCAGTACAGAAACCGCCCCTTTTTTGTACTAAGAAGAGTAAGCCCGGAGTACCCTCTACAGACTTACACCCTAAATGATTGTCTTTTCACCTTCTCTCTCTCGCGGAGATATTTTCACTCCATTACGAAGCGCACAAGACACACGCACTGTTATACTACTATATCATCATGGCGGGAGAAGAAGAAACCGAAACGTTCGCGTTCCAAGCGGAAATCAACCAACTGTTGAGTTTGATCATCAACGTGCGTTTTAAAAGTGCCCTTGTTTTGTATGCGATGTACCTCTTCCAGAGAGCGCGCAGTGTATTCTTTCTTTTCCCGCGCAAATCTTTTCATCGGGACGAGCGTTTTTTCTCTCGTCGCTTCTTCTGCGCGATGACACTGACCCTTTTCTCTCTTTAACGCTCGCATACACAGACGTTCTACTCGAACAAAGAGATCTTTTTGCGAGAATTGATCAGGTACGTTTATATGCGTGTGTGTTCTTCTTTCGAAAACAGCAAACGAAAGAGAGAAGCGAAAGTTTCGTTGACGCGACGGTTCGTCGTTCGTTTCCCGATCGGCGGCGGATTGGATTGTCTCTCTTCTGATGATGATTGCGAAGAAAACTAACGCTTAATAATACCTCTCAACTCCTATTCTATTGTTATTAAAACAATAAAATTATTACAGCAACTCCTCGGACGCGTTGGATAAGATCCGATTCGAAGGCTTGACCGATAAGAGCAAGTTAGAGTCGCAGGTACGACTACGCAGAAATCAATTAAAACATTCTTCCAAAAGCTTCTTTTTCCTTCTTTTTGCTTCTTTTTTTTTCCTAAAAATTCGGACCATTTTTGCTGACATTTTTGTTCTCTTTCTCTCTTACGCGATACGAATGACGGTAAACGACATAACAGCCGGAATTATTCATCCATTTAATCCCGGACAAGACGAACAACACCATCTCAATCATCGACTCCGGGGTTGGGATGACGAAAGCGGATTTGGTGAACAACTTGGGGACGATCGCGCGATCCGGGACGAAGGCGTTTATGGAAGCGTTGACCGCCGGCGCGGATATTTCCATGATTGGCCAATTCGGCGTTGGTTTTTACTCCTCGTATTTAGTCGCGGAGAAGGTTGTCGTGTATACCAAGCATAACGACGACGATGGGTACAGGTGGGAATCCCAAGCTGGCGGGTCGTTTACGGTGACCAAAGACGCCGACGCGGACGCTTTGGGGAGAGGGACGAAGATCGTTTTGCACTTGAAGGACGATCAGATGGAGTATTTGGAGGAGAGACGATTGAAGGATTTGGTGAAGAAGCACTCGGAGTTTATTTCCTACCCGATTTCGTTGTGGACGGAAAAGACGACCGAGAAGGAAGTTTCCGACGACGAGGAAGAGGAGTCCAAAGAAGGCGAAGAAGAGGAAGGGAAAATCACGGAGATCAAAGACGAAGACGAAGCCAAGGAGAAGAAGAAGAAGACGGTCAAGGAAGTCTCGCACGAATGGGCGATCATGAACAAGCAAAAGCCGATTTGGATGAGAAACCCGGAGGAAATCACGAAGGACGAGTACGCCGCGTTTTACAAGTCGTTGACGAACGATTGGGAGGAACAGTTGGCGGTGAAGCACTTCGCGGTGGAAGGTCAGTTGGAGTTCAAATCAGTTTTGTTCGTCCCCAAGCGCGCGCCGTTCGATTTGTTCGACGGGAAAAAGAAAGCGAACAACATGAAGTTGTACGTGAGAAGAGTGTTCATCATGGACAACTGCGAAGACATCATCCCGGAGTATCTCTCGTTCGTCAAGGGTATCGTCGATTCCGAGGATTTACCGTTGAACATTTCTCGCGAGATGTTGCAACAAAACAAAATCTTGAAAGTCATCAAGAAGAACATCGTCAAGAAGTGCATCGAGATGTTCAACGAAATCGCGGAGAACAAGGACGACTACACGAAGTTTTACGAAGCGTTCGGGAAGAACTTGAAGTTGGGCATCCACGAAGACACGCAAAACAGAGCCAAGTTGGCGGAATTGTTGCGATACAACTCCTCGAAATCCGGCGAAGAGATGACGTCGTTGAAAGATTACGTCACGCGCATGAAGGAAGGGCAAAACGACATCTACTACATCACCGGCGAAAACTTGAACGCGGTCAAAGCCTCGCCGTTCATCGAGAAGCTCAAGAAGCGCGGCTACGAAGTCTTGTACATGGTCGACCCGATCGACGAGTACGCCGTCCAACAGTTGAAAGAGTACGACGGCAAAAAGTTGGTCTGCTGCACCAAAGAAGGCTTGCAACTCGAGCAAACCGAGGAAGAGAAAGCGTCGCTCGAAGAAACCAAGGCGAAGTTTGAAAACTTGTGCAGAACGATGAAGGACGTCCTCGGCGACCGCGTGGAAAAAGTTGTCGTTTCCGACCAACTCGTCGACTCGCCGTGCATTTTAGTCACCGGCGAATACGGATGGTCCGCGAACATGGAAAGAATCATGAAGGCGCAAGCCTTGAGAGACAACTCCATGTCCGCGTACATGCAATCGAAGAAAACGATGGAGATCAACCCGGACAACGCCATCATCAAGTCCTTGCACGCTCGCGCCGAATCCGACAAAGGCGACAAGACCGTCAAAGATTTGGTCTTGTTGATGTACGAGACCGCCATCTTGACGTCTGGTTTCTCCTTGGACGAACCAGCGACGTTCGGCTCTCGCATCCACCGCATGATCAAGTTGGGCTTATCCATCGACGACGACGACGACGAGGAAGGCGACGACTTGGCCGACTTGCCGCCGTTGGAGGAAGACGTCGACGAAGGTTCCAGAATGGAAGAAGTCGATTAATTTTAATGCACGACAAAAGCGGAGATCGAGGAAAGAGGAAGCGAATCATAAAAGAGAAAGCTTACTACGAACGAATAAAGAGGAGGTTGAGGAGGAAAAATACACGAATATATACACACACAACGGAAAAAGAGAGAGAGAGAAAGAGAGAGAGAAAGACGCCGCGATATCGCGAAGGGAGATATACTACGCGTATTTAGAGAAGGCGTTTTAATACATAAACACCTCCTAAAACTGATACACTTAAAAACGAAGACACGAAACCCCTTAAAAAACGCACTAAAGCGCACGCGTCGTCGTCATCACAGGTGATGACAATAATAATGACGACGACGACGACGGCGCTTTTATTGAGTAGTATTCGCCTTATTTTTTTCCTTCATAAAGAGCCGCGTCTGTCATTTTTTCTCCCCACAACACATACTCCTCCTCATTAATTCGCGGAAACAAACGCGCGCGCAAAACGCAACACGCGCGCGAGAAAGAGCGAAAGAGAGAGAGAGAGAGAGGCGTTCTTTTGCGTTGAAAGTGAGCGCGAATACTTTTGTGGTTGTCGTTGTTGTTCGAGAATAAGTACACATGAGCAGTCACCCAGGGGGCGCTTCCGGGGAAATGCAACAGACCAGGCACACATCTTTCACCAAGCGAGAGTACGCGCAAATGAAGCGAGAAGTCCAAAAAGTCGTACTCCCAGTCTCGGTGGCGATATGGGCGACCGTGTGTTTCGTCGAGATGCTGAGAACAGATTCCGACGACGACTCTTACGATGCTACGAATACCAACGGATCGATGGTTTCCTCTGCCTATAACGAAAAGGCCACCGACTCGACGAAAACGAAAATGATTGGAAGCGTAGAAAATGCATTCATTTTTGTCCTCTTTGTCACCGCGGCGACGTTTGGTCTGTATTTATTGTTCAAACACAGATGCGGGTCGGTGATTTGGGCGTACATGGCATTTTCTGGGTTTAGTATATTCGGCGTTTTAGGCGCGACGGTGGCGCTGCAGGTGTTGCGGAGGTACGAGATAAACGTGGACGTTGTTTCGTTCGCGTTTTATACGTGGAACGTCACCGTGGTTGGCGTTTTGAGCGTATTCTTATGGCCTGGGAGTTTACGCGTGAAGCAAGGGTTTTTGGTGTTGATTTCGGTGATTGTTGCGTATTATTTCGTGACGCAAATCGCAGAGTGGACGACGTGGACGATGTTGGTGTTTATGGCGATTTACGATTTGTACGCGGTGTTGACGCCAAACGGGCCTTTGAGGAAGATTGTAGAGTTGAGTCAAGAGAGAGAGGAGGCGATTCCGGCGTTGGTATACGAGGCGAGAGGCGGTAGTAGAAGTGGTAATGGTAGCAGAAGACGGAGGAGGAAGAAAAGTAACAGTGAACGGCAAGGAGACGACGCTTCGTTAGACGGAGACTTGTCGTCTTCGCCCGAGAAGGACGCAGTCGGGGAGAAAACATCCCTCTTAGGAAGAGGAAGCAACGGTAGTAGCAAAATAGAAACCGCGCCACTCCTCCAACGTTTCGACGAGAACGATGACGACGACGACGACGACGACGACGAAGGCGACCTCCCGGAAGGCATCAAACTCGGCTTGGGCGATTTCATCTTCTACTCGGTCCTCGTCGGCCGCGCGGCTATGCAATCCTTATTCTGCGCCGTCTTTTGCTACGTCGCCGTCATCAGTGGCTTAATCGTCACTCTCGCCGGTTTAGCTTTGCACAAGGCCGCATTACCAGCGTTGCCAGTCTCCATCGCGCTCGGCGTCATCACCTTCGTCGCGATTAAATTTTTGATCGAACCTTTCCTCGTCTACGAGTTTGGCCGCGACGCGATGGAATCGATTCCGGACGATTACAACCCCGGCATGAGTAGTAGTACGAGTAGTATGAGTAGTATGAGTAGTAGTAGTAGCAGCAGCAGTTACTCGCTGTTAGGTCAATCCTCCTCTTATTGGCCTTTGCATTAGGAGAGAGAGATAAAGTGTTGTAGTTTTATCAGTTTGTTCCACGAGGTTCCTCGTACTTTTGACTCCATTAAAAAATACTGCACCATCGGACAATTAAATTAAACGGAGATGCCACGCGCTCGAGGATTTCATGCGCTTTGTTTCTCCTTCCTGTGCTTCATTCGGGTGGTTCTCGCCATCGCCCCGCGCGATTTATCAAACTTTCAGGGTTTGTACAGCTGTCCCGTGGGTGCTTCGATTGCCAGAGTGAGTTCTGTTTCGCAAGTGCAAAAGGTCGTGAAAAATGCAAAGAAAGTGAAAGCCATCGGCGTCGGGCACTCGTGGTGGCGCGAGAATTTCTGCGCCTCCTCGTCGTCTTTATCGTCGAACGAGGGAGAGGAAACGACGATACCTCTGGGAGGCGCTCGTGGGATGCGATACGTCGGAGAGATTAACGAGAGAGAGAAAACGGTGAAAGTTGGATGTGGGATAACTATTCGCGACCTGTTGGACTCTCTCGAGAAGAAGGGATACGTGTTACCGACGTTTCCTTGGTACATCGATCAAACGTTATGCGGTGCCATCGCGACTGGATCCCACGGTTCTTCTTTAAAGTTCGGCAGTCTTTCGAGCGAGAAGATGTTGTTGGAGATGGAAGTCGTCCTCGCGAACGGCGAGTTGAAACGGTTGACGCGAGATAAAGATCCGGAGTTATTTTCGGCGTTTAGTGTGAGTGTGGGTAGGCTCGGGGTTATCGTGAGCGTAACCGTGCGAGTGGAGGAAAATTCAAGGACAGAAAGGCACGTGAAAGTTATGAGCGCGGAAGATTTAATCGAGGAGTTGGACAGAGCCGGAAAGGAGTTCGCGGAGAACAACTTTACTGTGACGGAATCGCTGATGAACCGATTGGACACGACGCAAAGCTTGTGGTTTCTAACCCGAGGGTCGAGTAAAAATGCCGCTTGGCGAGCGACGCACGTGACGAGACCGAAAGTGGCCCCGGTTCCCGGTTCGCCGTTTTACGAAGCCGAGAGAAAATATTGGGAGAAGAAACGAGACGCGTTTGTCGCGGCGAACGAAACGCCTGAAAGCGCCGCGCAAAGGTCACTCGGACGATTCCAAGAGAGAAGATGGGTGCGAGAGTTAGACAGAAATACAGATGGAAGCGAAATCTCCACGCCGAACGTGCAAACGTATTCGAACATTCGTTTCGATCGTCAACCGAGAAGAATCGAACGGCGAGGTGAAATCCCTTCGTTGGGCCTTGCCGCCACATCCGAGATGGTCGCGTATTTGCTCGAACGCGACTGGCTTCCTGGACCGGATTTTTCCAAACGAGACGCGCTCGTCTCGCAACGATTCGAAATGTCCTACAACGCCCCGGACGCAAACATGTACGATCAGTACGAAGTCGCCGTACCGTTAGAAAAAGCTGCCGAGTGCGCCGGAGAGGTTTATAAAGAGAGCGGCAAAATATTCGAATCAACCGGCGATACCGTGGCGAGAAGTGGTTTTCGAGTCCCAATCTTGTTACGATTCGTATCCTCGGAGCCGGAAAATCTTCTTTCCCTCTCCTACGACGGACCAAAAGTGTACTTTAACTTCGAGGACTATCTCAAATACCGCTCGCCATCCGCCTCGGAACCGAACGCCGCCTTCCGCCTCGTCTCCAAAGTCTTCCACTCCTCCAAATGCTCTCACGGTCGCAACCACTGGGGTAAAACCAAAGACTACAAAACGTTACAATCTGTCTCTCAGCCATTGCACGAACAGTTCAAATCCAACTGGTGCTCGTTCGGGTGCGTCGCCAAACAGCTCGACCCGGATCGAAAGTTTGAAAGTTTGTTCCAGAAAGGATGGACCTGGGACGAGAAAGCTTTGGAGTGCGGATGTAAATCATCATCATCATCGTCAAAATTTACATACGACCACGTGAAATGCGGGGAATGGTGCGGCGGAGGCTCGTTCGCCGAATAAGAAGGAATAAAATGAAGAATACGTGTCACGTGTTTACTACGCTAGCGAGTGCGTATTTTTTGCCTCTTTTTGCTTGCAAAGAAGAACCTAATGGATAAAGAAGCAGATTTTTCTTCACAACTTAAACACGCGCGCATATACACGCAAAAACACACACACACACGAAACATCGACATGTTCGCAACGACAACTTCCGTTTCTTGTGCTTTCACCGCTCGAGACTCGAGAAGAGCTTCTTCGCAGTCCGCTGCTTCCTCTCGGTGTTCCTATTCCTCTTGTTCCCGAAGCGGCTGCGGATTTCCACTTCTGAAAGTCTTTTCCTTTGAAGGTGCGCGAGGGATAAGGAGCGATAGAGGGAGTATTACGAGCATCAAAAGAGAAGGAGGAGCACATCACCACTCGTTCTCGCGACGACGTGAAAAGAAGAGCATCAGTATCAGTAAACGACGACGACAAAGAGAAAATGGGTTGCTGTTTTGCCCCAAAGCAGAAGCAGATAAAGAAGGCGAGAAAGAGCAACAGAAACGTTTATCGAAGAAAGAAGCGGAGGAAGCCGCACGAGCCGCGCTGATGGGCGCCATCGGGAACAAGAAAGATAAACTGAAAGCGTTCGATAACGGAGGGAGAGGCGGCGGTTTTTTCAATTTCGGCGGCGGCGGCGGCGGCGGCGGCTCCGGCGACGGCTCGAATAAAGGGACTTTGCAAGTCCTCTTCCTCCTCTTTTGCGTCGTGTTTGTCTTTTACGGGTTGAAACCTGTGAGCGCGATGTTCGTGAACTTGATTTATTACGCGTTTAAAATTCCAACCGGACGACCAGGCGACGAAGAACCGGAGGATGCGTTGAGTTACGCATCCGGGAAAGCAGGGCAGAGCGCGGATGCTGACGTGATCAGTAAATACGGAGGAGACGACGACGACGACGACGACGACGACGACGACGAATAACTCATAAATAAAAGCTATAGCCAAGAAAGATACTACTAACAAAAGGGAAGGTCCTGATGATACTCACGATACCAAATTTATACACTACTGCTCCCATTATCCTCCGTCCCTGGTCTCCGTATCTCTCGCTTTTGAAAAGTCATCTCAGAGTGCAAATCACCTCATTAGTATTCAAACACCCAAAACACCTCCTCTCTCGCGAAAACTCCGCGACAAAATACACACAACTACTCCTCTCGCAATAATGGTCAAACACGTGGAATCTGCGGATGAATTTCTCGCGCTCAAGAAAGCGAGCAAACCGGTACGTGTATCTCTTTGATCATCTCTTTTTCCCCAACGGTCTCTACACAACAGTCGTTTTGTGTTTGAAACGCTCTCTTATTCTCTCGTTATATCTCTGCTCTGCGACGACTTTTGCGCGCGTGCTCTCACTCACTCTCGTACTTTTACGATCGACGAGATGTGAAGAGTGCGATCCTTTCGCGCTCTCGCCGCTGACAAACTCATCTCTCTCTTTCCAACAACATTTCGAACATTTTGATCTGATTTTCCCCGACAAGTTATTGGTGGACTTCACGGCAACCTGGTGCGGCCCGTGCAAAGCGATCGGCCCGTACTTCGAAGAGCTCGCCGCAAAGTTCCCAGACGTCACGTTCGTGAAAGTAGACGTGGACGAATTGGACGACGTCGCGGCGTCGTGCGGGATTTCAGCGATGCCGACGTTTCAGTTGTACAGCAACGGGGTCATGGTGAAGGAGATGTGCGGCGCGGATAAGGCGAAGTTGGAAGCGTTGGCGAACGAGGCGAATGAGTTGTAATAAATGAATCATTATTAGCGTCATCATCGTGCGTTGATTAGAGAAGTATTCTTTTAATAACATATATATATATAATAAAATATATACCACGTGGCGGTACGATGATATCGAGTCGCTTATTTTACTTTGGCTGCGGCACTTTGCTACCACCACCACCATCACCGTTGCCGTCGTCGTCTCCAGGCGGTCCGCCCGTGGCCCACCCGGGCGGTAATTGCCCACCACCGCCTCGTCTCGGCGCCGTCGTCGGTGTCAATAAGCGCTCGTCTTTAAACTCCACCTGACTCTCCGCGTCTCTCAAAAAGCTACCAAACGCCACGGCTTCTAAAACCAAACGTCTTTGCGCGGCATATGGTAACGTCAACGTTTCTACGTCGTTGTTTGCCACCACCTCTCGAACTCTTTGCATGAGTTCCTCCGGCGTCGTCGCGTTGTCGCCGACGGCTTCCATGAGTTCTTTTTGCAATTCTTCTAAAGATCCGAAAAGAGCGCCGGTTTGGCGTTCAGCTAACGCGACGCCTTCTAAAGACACGATTCGAGCGGTTTTGGCCAAAATCTCCCCGTTAAACGTTTGCACGTATTGCTTCAGCGTCAACTTGCCGGTTTCCGGCGTGTCCACCCGTTGATTTTGATTGTTTCTAATCTTTGCTTTTTCCTCCTCGCTAAACCCGCCGAAAAACTCATCTCCGGCGTAATTCGTCGGATCGTCCTCGGCTTCGTCCATGGAATCCATCGCCGACGCCGCGTTGAACACATTCTCCAACGCGATAGCAGAATCCATTGGATTTTGCGGCAACGTCCCCAACGCTCGATCCAGCTGAAACCTTTTATCCACTCGCCTCACGAAATACCCAAACATAATCGACGCCGCGTACACTTGCGCCGCTTGCAGTTTGCTCATCCTCACCAACTGACTCGGCCACGAGTTCGCCGCTTCCGGTCCTAACGCCGCCATCAAATGGTCCCGAACCATTTCCAAAGCCTCGCTCGAGTGCACGCCCGACGTCAGTCTGCTCAAATCGATGGATTTAAGAAACGCGTCGTCGTCCAAGGGAGGGAGCATGTCCACGCCGGACGTTAAAAACTGTGTTCGTTTTTGTCGTTTAATAAAAGCGACGAAAGCGATTGAGAAAGAGAGAGATGAATAATAAGAGAGAGGTTAGTACACACACGCACACAAACATCATCAATCCATCGTCATCGTCATCAAGAGAGAGAGAAAATATTTAAACTGTTTTTGCATCAATTAATTAATAGTACCTTGTGTATGATCGAAGCGTACATCGCGTCTTCCACCGCTCTTCTGCGGTCCATTCTTTTGATGTCGTTGATTCGTTTGTACAACGTCAGCGACATCTCGGAATCCTTGGAATCCTTCTTTTCATCGCTCTCGTTCATCATCGAAGACGAAGACGAAGAATCGATCTCGTCGCTTAACTTTTCCAAAACGGATTCGATCGCCGCTTCGAAGCTTTGCGGTTCCGTGGAGAGGATGTATTCGAGCATTTCTCCGTGCGGGGACGTCGGCGTGGCCGGCGCTAAAGAGAACGACTTATTCTCGTCTTCGCCCTCGTCGTTGGACGGCGAAATAGCATTCGTCTTCGCGCTTCTTCTTTGACGAGGAGGGTGCCTTCGTCTTTGCGTCATCTGATGTTTCTTCTTTAAGAGCGCTTTAGCGGAAGGAGGAGGCGCTCTCGAAGAGGACACGGCGTATGAAGCGACGAAGGACGGTGCGAATACCGACGAGGACGGCATGGTATTAATTTCGCGAGCGTTCGTTTATGAGTGCGCGCGCTGTTTTTCCGCGTAAAAATGAAGCATTTTCCTTGCAAGGAAAATGCTTCATAAAAGAGAACTTAATAAGCTCTCGCTTAACCGCATCTGGAAACGCTTCTCGCGCGAAAGAGAGCGAGCGAGAGAGAACTATAATGTCGACGATGATCTGTTCTCGTCGAGCGATGGAAAGGGCGCTGCTTTTGAAAAGGAAGAGCAGCAGGTTTACGTCCACTTTCGCGTCCAATTCGTCGTTTTCCTCCAAAGCGCAACAACGAGAAGACGAAGATGAAGCGCAGCGAGGACACCGGCTGGGAGGAACAATAACGACGACGAGTGCGCTTCCTTCGCTTCGCTCGAGGATGAAACACTTCGCGAAAATCGTCCACCCGGATATTCTCGGACAACATTTTCCAAGAGCGAACGCGATGCACGAATCAGAGGACAAAGAACGGAAATACGTCTTGGAGAATAACCAAAACGCGTTGGCGGAGTTGAACGCGGTGCTGGATTCAATCACGAAGGAGAAGAAGTTTCCCAAGACTGGAGTGAAGGTGATTATTGCGGTTTTGTTGTTAAAGGCATTTTTCTTGTCTCTCGTCGTCGTTTCTTTCTCTCTCGCTCTTTGTCTTTGTCGTCTCGGATGGATGTTCGTTCCGCTTTATGCGAGCGGATGTTCGCGTTCGCGCGCGCTCTGTCTGTCTGTCTGTCTTGTCTCTGTCTGACGCGTTTCTCTCTCTCTCTCTCTCTCTCTCTCATAACAGAGGCTGAAGTTTTATTACGTCACGCGGGAAAGGTCCGACGTCGTCGAAAAGAGGATGATAAAGAAAGAAGGCGAAGGGAAGGAGGAGGAGGAGGACGAAGGCGAAAAGGAAGACGAACTCGTCTTGCGCGAGGCCAAATTTACGCTGAAAACGAACGGCGGGGACTGTAGGAACGTGCTGAAGCAAAGTTTGCGGAAGTTGTTCGCGGAGGTTTTGGAGACGAGTACGAGTGAAGGCGGCGGCGGCGGTGGTAGTAGTAGTAGTAATAAGAGGAGCGGGAAGAAATCTAACAACAACTCTTTTTCTTCTTCTTCTTCTTGTTCTTCTTCTTTGGGCGATTTTACGTGGGAAGCGTCGGATTGGGCGAACGAAGGAACCGAAGAGGAGCAAGAGCGGGAGCGGTTTCACGAGGAAAGGGAAAGGCAAACGGAGGAGTACGAGAGAATGGTCGCGAAGAGGGAAAGAGAGGAGAGGATAAACGGTAGCAGTAATAGTAGTGATAGTAATAGCCGAGAAAAAAGCTCTTCTTCGCACGCGTCCGAAAAAGAGATGAAACGAGAACAACGGCGACACGAAAAGTTACAACAAAATTTGCGAAACATGGACCCGTTGTTTGAAGGCATCGCGTTTGTCCCGTGGTTGCCGGAAAACGAGGCTGGAAAAAGTAGAAAATTAAGCGTCGCGAAAGAAGTCGTTCCAAAGTTGCAAAAGAACGGTTGGAATTTGAAAAAAGAGAGCTTGAAAGAGGTGTGGCGAGGGCAACGAGACCGGGCGGTTTTGTTAGAAGGTTTGGACGGAGCGAGTGCAGCGGCTATGCACGCGATATTGAGGCACTCGGAAATCGCGGAGAAGCAGTTAGGACCGCCGGTGATGAATAGCGCGGATACGTTCAAGTGGTTCGATTGATTGCTCGCTCGCTTGCTTGTATGTTTCGTATCTCTCTTCTTCAAATATTTCGTTGTATTTATAAAAAAGGAATGTAATGTGTATATCAAAAAGTAAAGCTTGGGTGCGAGTACAGCAACACGTACGACTCTCTTTCAAACTTTTCAGTTTCGTCTAATCGCGCATTGCCGGACGTGCCCACGATGTCCTCGTCGTATATAGTCCACGTTTCTTTGTTGTGAACGTTACCGAGTTCGAGGACTTTTTTGTTTCGCACGTGGAGTAGCGTTCGACCTCCTTCTTCGTCTTCACCACAGTGCGAGAGAACCGAATGTAACGAATAAACCCCGTCCCCTATATCATTGGTAGTTGTGGTAGATGCGCACACCTCCGGTGGAAGGGTGTGGTTGGACGATTTTGGCAACAGGGAAAGAGGAAGATTTTTTGGACACGAGACGCGCCAACACACCTTGCGTCGCTCGTTGACGCTCGGATCGTCTTTCCTCTTCATCCAGACGAAACGGTTTACATGCACGAGTAGATATCTCGGCAGCTGCGTCAACAAACGCGTTTCTTCCGCGACATCTGCGCCGCACTTTGCGCACCGGTGCTCGATAACTTTCGTCTGAAAATACTCTCTCAGTTGCACCTCCAAAGGGTGATGCCGCAACGCGCCATTCGCGCTATTCAACGAAGGCATGTCGAGAGATAAGTGCATCATAGTCTCTTCGCGAACAGAGACGTCTTGACACGCAACGCATTGCGTGCGAACTTCGC
>ENA-UOXV01003339-UOXV01003339.1-marine-metagenome-genome-assembly--contig:-NODE-3339-length-19644-cov-5.355301_pt1 | contig 19644 bp, 16 predicted proteins | sample MGYA00238165_ERZ766961 | MGnify/ENA primary metagenome ERZ766961 (study PRJEB28924, sample SAMN03173240) | marine metagenome | biome: Marine; feature: Water; material: Subsurface seawater | place: North...
GAAACCCAGAGTAACAAGGGGGTAATTAGCGCAACTAGCCCGCACATAGCCATTCCTACCTCAGCTCGTTTTTGGGTTAAGAAACGTCGTAATATAGCCTTCACAAACGCAATTATATCAGCCATTTTTTTTTCTCTCGTGGCTCTGTAATTGTTTGAGATATCGAGCGGTTTTAAGTCCCATGTATTTCCCCCGTGTATAGCGTCTTAATTCGTGTATCATGATAACGGAAGCTATTTATCACGCACACTCTTTGGTGTGAATGTGTTATAAGATATCTTCATATCACGTAATATACTACTCCGGAATAATGGAATGTTCTGACGTAGGAAATATTCAACCTAACTTACAAAATAATACTGGATGAAAATAAATGGCTAACCGATATAATATTGAGGAATTAATACTTTATATTGAAGCTCTTTTTTTGGCCGCTGGAATGGATGCTGATAAATCGGCGATTGTTGCCCAGTTGCTAGTAGAAGCAGATTTGATGGGGCACACCACCCATGGGATAGCACAAGCTCCAGCCTACTTATCAGGCCTTGAGAATGGGCTTATGCTGGGCACGGGTGATCCCATAATTGTGTCGGACAGAGGTGCTACAATAACATGGGATGGTCAACGAATTTCTGGTGTGTGGTTAACAGCCATGGCTATAGATCTCTCAGTGGACAGGGCTAAAAAATATGGTACAGCGACAATGGCAATTAGACGAAGCGGCCATATCGCCTGCCTGGCTGCATTTTTGACCCGCGCTACTGATAAGGGTTGTATGATAGAGCTTGCTTCTTCTGACCCTTCAATTGTTAGTGTTGCTCCCTATGGGGGAACGAAGCCGGCTTTTACCCCTAACCCTATAGCAATAGGAATACCGACCAACAAAAACCCCATTCTTATTGATATTAGTGCCTCTATTACAACAAATGGTCTAACAGGGCGCTTGTTCTCCGAAGGGAAGAAGTTGCCCGGAGATTGGGTGCAGGATAAGTCTGGGCGAGCAACTAATGACCCTTCTGTATTATTTACTGAACCACCTGGAACAATTTTGCCGATAGGAGGCAAGGAGTATGGTCATAAAGGTTTTGGTTTAGCGTTGATGATTGAAGCTTTAACACAGGGATTATCGGGGCTGGGGCGTGCAGATCCGCCCGAGGGTTGGGGAGCTGCTGTCTATCTAAAAGTTACGGACCCCAGTGCTTTTGGAGGAATGGATGAGTTTATACGACAAACTTCATGGTTAGCAGAAAGTTGCAGGAATAACCCTCCAGAAGAAGGAGTAGATAAGGTAAGGTTGCCTGGCGATAATGCTATTTTGAATAAAGCAGAAGCCATAGCAAATGGATTAGAATTATATCCGGGTTTGTTAGATGGCCTTAAGACTTTTTCTGATAATTATAACATCCGTGTGCCAGGAGCCATCTGAGGTAAAACGGTTTGTTTAGTAAAAATGTCATCGAGGGGCTCTAATGATTACTTTTTCAACACTCGTTTTACTTTTTCGCTACTGATTCTCGATGTGCTATATAAGTTGCACTCCCGATAATTACAGCTGATCCGAGCCATGTCCAGATTGCGGGTGCTTCTGAAAAAACAAAAAAGCCGATTAAAGCTGCCCAAAATAATTGGAGGAATTTAATTGGTTGAAGTGCTGATAATTCTGCAACCTTTACACCCTTAATCATACAAAGGTGGCCTATTGTGGCTAATCCAGCTGTTAAAAACATCCACGCCCATTCGTTTAGAGTGGGCCATTTCCAGACGTATAATGCAGGTACCATAATGACTAAAGTAACAAACACTGACAGGTAGGCTACAAGGGCAGGTGGACTTTCCTTCCGGGTTAAGACTTTTGACAGTAAATCAGACGCGGCAAAAACTGGTGCTGCAACTAGCATTAATAATGCGCCTAGCTCAATTTCAGCAAAACCTGGGCGTAGTATTATTGTGGCTCCCAATAATCCAATTAATACGGCTAAAATTCTTCTTATCCTCACCTTCTCACTGAGAAAAAGAGCTGCGCCTATTGTAGCGAAAACAGGACCAGTAAAACCAATAGCCGTTACATCTGCTATTGGGATCCTGCTCATTGCGTAAAACCAACACATCACACCGATAGAATGAATTACTCCACGCGTCGCATGTAACGAAAGTCGGGCACTTCTTATATCGACAAGGGTTAATTGGAGGAAAAATGGGAGCATAAAAACTAGACCCAAACTATAGCGTAAAAAAGCGACCTGTACTGGATTTAAAGAGGTTCCCACATGCCGAACAATTGCCATAAATGATGCAAAGATAAATCCGGCCAGGCCCATCCAAATTATCCCTTGAATATTAGGGGGTAATTGAGCCATTTTAATTCGAATCTTTTCGAAAATTAGCATATTATAATCTTACCTGGTACGCGTTTTGTTAAATAAACTTAAAATCCAAACTGGACAACGGAATGACCAATAATAATAACTTTGCACACCCTCAGTACTTAGTAACTTCAGAGTGGTTAGTAGAAAAATTGCAAGATAATAACCTTCGAATATATGACTGCACTGCCCACCTCCTTCCTCATCCTACAGAAACATATACTATTGGAAGTGGCCGGAGTGATTATGATAAGGCACATATACCAGGAGCTGATTTTCTAGATTTACAAGAAGAGCTTTCAGATAGAGATAGCAGATTTCGTTTTACCTTCCCTAAGGCAGAGGATTTTGCGGTAGCTGTTGGAAAAAAAGGATTAGGAAATAATAATACCATCATTTTGTATAGCACGACATCTCCCCAATGGGCGACTAGAATTTGGTGGATGTTAAGGGCTTTCGGCTTCTACAATGCCAAGGTACTTGATGGTGGACTTGTACGTTGGAAGCAACAAGGTTATCCAACCTCAACAGAGCCCGCACAATACCCCTATACAACTTTTATAGCGAATTTACAGGACGGCTTAATCGCAGATAAAGATGAGGTGCAAAATGCTGTTAATGACCAAACTGTTTGTACTATCAATGCACTATCTAGGGCACAACATACTGCCTCGGGCGGTACAGTGTATGGTCGTCCAGGTCGAATCTCCAATAGTGAAAACGTTCCAACTTCGAGCTTAGTTAATCCAGACACTAACATGTTTTTATCGCCTCGCGAAATTTCTCAAAAGTTCTCGGAGATTGGGGCGGATAAAGCAGATCGCGTCTTGACTTATTGCGGGGGAGGAATCGCTGCGAGCGCGACTGCTATGTTGCTCGTTATGTTGGGTTATGAAAACGTTGGTTTGTACGATAACTCTATGTCTGAATGGGCAAATAACCCCAATCTACCAATGGAAACAGGCTGATACCTGCTTCGCTATGGTATTCACTGAGAGTTATATGCCGTTACTACACAATCTGTTATTCAGCAGCAGAACGTTGCTCTCCGATAGCGGCGCGTCCTGCTGCCTCTCCTGCTATTTTCCCGAATACTGCTCCATTGATTAACCCGCTTCCACCAGGATAATTGAAATAGAAAATGCCACCGACCATTTCACCTGCAGCGAATAACCCATCAATTGGTTGATAATCAGTATTTTGAACTTGCGCATTGCTATCAATGCGGACACCTCCAAACGTAAAGGTTATACCACAGGTAATCTGGTATGCCTCAAAGGGACCTTCATCTATCGTATTTGCCCAGTTGGACTTTGGTATCTCTAGTCCTTTTGTATTTCGTCCATCTTTAACATTTGGATTGAAAGGAACGTCTTTTTGAACTGAAGCATTCCATTGATTAATTTCGGCGATAAAAGCTCCAGCATCAACGCCTTCAAGTTTAGCTGCCAATTCTTCTATTGTATTACCAGTTACCTTTGTAACCTGTTTAATTCGATACTCGTCTCTCAAGAGATGGGTGACTTTCTGATCAAAGATTTGCCATGCAAATTGATTGGGTTGGTTAAGAATGACACGGCCATATTTTGCGTAGGTGTAATTCCGAAAGTCTGCTCCCTCATCAACAAAGCGCTTTCCTGTAGCATTTACCATTATGCCGAAAGGGTAACTATGCTTCTGAAATGCATCACCAACAGCTAGATCACCAAACTCTGGCGCATTTCTTTCCCACCCTACAGCATGGCACCCTGACCAGTTTCCTTTTGTGCTTGCGCCAATATCGGTTGCCATCCGAATGCCATCTCCAACGTTGTAGGGCGTTCCGCGAACTTTTGCCAAATCCCACCCGGGACCAAGATAGCGGGTTCGCCATTCGGTGTTAGCTTGAAACCCGCCAGAGGCAAGGACAACTGATTTGGCTTTTATCTCCTGAACCTTACCGTGATGTCGGATCTTTACCCCTTGGACTTGGTTCCCGTCAGTTATGAGATCTAGTGCCCGAGCCTCGAATAAGATTTCTATTCCTCGTTTCTTTCCAGCTTCCCAGAGCGCTTCACAAAGGCCAGGGCCGCCGCCGTATGCTTCTACCGTTAGCCCGCCCCAGAACACAAATCGTCCATCCACTTTAAATGCCTGACGCCCCCAAATTGGTGCAAACCTAACGCCTTTTCCACGCATCCATTTGAGTGTATCGAAACTATTTTTAACCAGTATCTCAACCAGTTCTGGATCGGTTCTATATTCTGTCACACGAAACATGTCGTCGAAAAACTGATCCTCTGTATATGTACCGAAGTCCGTTATTGCGCACTCTGCATCCGTTAAGTCCGGCATTAATTCTCTTAGGTCCTCAACGCCATTATATACAGTGCGAATAGCGCCGGCTGTATAACGGGTATTGCCTCCACCTAAATCTTCTGTCGCCGCCTCCAATACTAGCACCTTTGCACCAACCTCCTCCGCGGCTAAAGCAGAACACATAGCGGCATTCCCAGCACCTACTACAACGACATCGTAATCCATATTATTTTCCTTTAGGTCTCAAAATATTTTACTTTATATTTACCTTAAAATTCAAAATAGCGAAATAGTTTGGACAGAATTATTACAATTCTGTAATTCAAAACTGTACCTCTGAGCTGTACATAGTTCAATTTTAACGGATTTCACTATCAGTTATCAGATAATAAGTAATTGTTTGTTTTTTAAACTGGACGATTTTCCTTTATCGACAGAGCATTAAATCGGATTTTTAAAAGATACTTTTATTTGAGGCTTATTATTTATGAAAATAGACGATTTAACTCTAACGTTATTCAGATGGAATGATATTCCCATAACAAAATATGCTGCAGGCTCCCAAAACATTACCGGGGAAAGCGCCCTTGGCTTATTGAAGATAAGAACTGACGATGGAATTGAAGGATATGCTTTTCTTGGCTCTGCTACTTTCAGTGCGGAACTCGATTGTAAGGGGTTAATTCATTTCTTAAAGCCTATTGTCATGGGAGAAAACCCGCTTAATCGGGAAAAAATATATCAGGCCATGTGGAAACAAAACAGGAAGGTGACAATGAGATCTATCGGCGCTATCGATGTTGCTTTGTACGACATAGCTGCCAAAGCCGCAGGACTGCCACTTTATAAATTATTGGGTGGTTTCAGAGAGGAAATTCTGGCTTATGCTTCGTCTGCGATACTTTCTGAGCCTGAGGCATACGCTGAGGAGGCGTTACAGTATAAAGAGGCGGGTTGGGCGGCTTATAAAATACACCCCCCGACAATTTGGAAAAAGGATATAGAAGTTTGTAAGGCCGTGCGCAAATCCGTCGGTGAAGACTTTGATATTATGCTCGATTCGACATGGGCTTATACCTATGATCACGCTATAAAAGTCGGCCGAGCTATAGAAGAACTTAACTTCTTTTGGTATGAAGACCCGTTGGCGGATGATGATCTTATGGGGTGTATTAAACTGCGAGAAAAACTCTCAATTCCTTTGATGGCAACTGAATATTCTCCTGGGGGTTTCACTCATTATGTTCCCTGGATCATAAATAAAGCTACAGATTATCTCAGAGGTGACGTTGCAGTTAAGGGAGGTATTACTGCTTTAATGAAGACAGCTCATTTAGCGGAAGCATTCGGAATGAATTATGAAATCCACCATGGCGGGAATTCACTAAACAACTGGGCAAATCTTCATGTTATTTTAGCTATTAAAAACACAACATTTTTCGAGGTGCTTCTGCCATCTGGAGCTCAAAAGTATGGGATACTTGATGACCTCAATCCAGATTCTAATGGAATGATAAAAGCTCCTGATAAGCCTGGTCTTGGCGCGAATATTGACTTTGACTTGATAGAATCCAAGGCATTTGAAACACTTCGGTAGCTGCGTCGATGCAATAAAAGGCTAATTCCTTTCCTTAGAGCTTAGAGTGCACTAGTTGAAATATGTTTAGCGAATTAAATAACAACTAACCAATGGAGAAGAAATGGATACCAAAGACCTATTTGACCAAGGCCTTGAGACAAGAAAAACGGTTCTAGGTGCCGATTATGTAAATAACTCGATTAATAATGCTGATGAATTCAGTATGAAATTACAAGAATTTATAACTACTCATGCTTGGGGTGCGATTTGGGGTAGAGACGGGTTACCACTCAAAACGCGCAGTATGATAAATATTGCTATGTTGGCCGCGTTGGGGCGACCGCATGAATTCAGACTGCATTTGGAAGGTGCTATAAATAATGGAGTTACAAAAGATGAGATAGCAGAAATTCTAATTCAGGTTGGTGGCTACGCCGGATTTCCGTGTGCTGTTGATGGTTTTCGTCAGGCACGGGAAGTCTTTAAAGAAAAAGAAATTTGAGTAACCGTTTTCAATAATTTTGGTGGGTTTATATTTGTGCTGATTACTGTTTTAAGTCTCGTTTGTTTTATTGACGATGGAGATGCAACTGTTAAAGTCGTTCGTGTGTAATGAATGTGGTGGTAAGCGCCGTGTATGTTCGACCTCAAAAGCTTGAAGAAGCCGTAGAATTAATGTCCACAGATACTTGGCGTATTTTGGCAGGAGGAACGGATATTTACCCATCCATTGGAGAAAACGAACTAAAAACGTCGTTTATGGATTTGACAAATGTGTCTAGTCTAAAGGGGATCACAGAGGATCAGTTTTTTTGGAAAATAGGTGCGCTTGCTACTTGGGCAGACCTATTGAAAACGAAACTACCTCCAGCCTTTGATGCGCTGAAACAAGCGGCTCGAGAGATTGGTTCTATTCAAATACAAAATAGGGCGACAATCGTTGGCAATATTTGTAATGCAAGCCCGGCAGCTGATGGTGTTCCGCCATTAATGATACTGGACGCAGGTATCGAACTTACTTCAATAAATGGTTTAAGAGAAGTAGCCCTGAAAGACTTTATAACAGGCAATCGAGAAATAGCACGCGACAAGAACGAGATTGTTTCTTGTATAAAGGTTCCTAAAATTGATTTAGGCTCTCGTTCTGTCTTCAAAAAACTAGGAGTCAGGAAATATTTAGTGATATCAATAACGATGGTTGCTCTTAAACTAAGCATTGGGGAAAGTGGAACAATTAAGAGGGCTACATTAGCTGTAGGGGCATGTTCTGCCGTTGCTAAGCGATTACTTGAACTAGAATACTTGCTTGAAGGGAAAACCGCTGCTGAAGCAAGGGACTTAATAAATGATACATATCTTGCTGACTTAACGCCTATCACAGATGTAAGAGCAACAGCAAATTATCGGAAAGTTGCAACTAAAATTTTGATCCAGCGATCTATTTCCGCATTTGAGAATAGAAATCAGGACGGATGATTGTTTTCAATTTAAATGGAAAGGAAGTACATGTAGAGTGTGATCCCATGGATCGCCTGAGCAATATTTTGAGATATCAACTCGGGTTGACTGGTACTAAAGAAGGCTGCAATGCGGGTGATTGTGGTTCTTGCACAATTATTCTTGACGAGAATTTGTGTTGCTCATGCTTGATCCCGATGGGGCAGATCGAAGGAAGCGATGTTACGACCATAGAGGGCTTTGGAGATAGCAACGTGCTCTCAACTATGCAACAAGCTTTTTTAGATTATGGTGCCAGTCAATGTGGAATATGTATTCCAGGAATGGTCGTCAGCGCGGAATGGTTATACAGAAATACTGTTGATCCAAAGAAAAAAGACATAGAGGACACTTTAGGAGGAGTTCTATGCCGCTGTACGGGGTATAAAAAAATAATCAAGTGTATCGCAGATGTCACAAGTCAAAAATATAAAAGAATAGTTGCGACGAATAGCCCTAAAAAAGTAATCGGATCAAGAATCAATCGTCTTGATGGAGCGCCAAAAGTTACTGGAGCTGAAGTATTCGGGGCCGATACAATACCAATGGATGCGTTACGTATCCGTGTTGTAAGGTCTCCATTTAATTCGGCTAATTTTATCATTAATAAAATTCCTGAATTCCTAGAAAAAAATCCTGGCATTATTGACATTCTAACAGCAGACGATATCCCAGGAGAAAATTGCTTTGGTGTTATACCTGAATTTTCCGATCAACCAGTTTTTGCTCAAAATGCGACTAGATTTGTTGGTGAAGCCGTTGCTGCTATAGTGGGGGAAGCAAAAGCGATAAATGAGTTTGATTTAGAAAATTTTCCAATTCAATGGGAAGCTCAACCTGCTGTCCTATATCCGAAGGTAGCTACTGCGATAGGTGCGCCGAGGTTACATGTCCAAAGAACTGACAATATTTTAATTAAAGGTTATGTGGCAAGCGGCGATACGGCAGGGGCATTTATTGATTCAGTGCATACAATCGAAAATAATTATGAAACTCCTTTTATTGAGCATGCTTATATCGAACCAGAGGCGGGGTATGCTATCCGTGACGGAAATAGAATTATCATTCACGGGTGTACACAGGCACCTTTTATGAATCGGGACTCTTTATCTAGAATACTTGGCTTAGAACCAGAGAGTATAAGGGTAATACCGACAGGGTGTGGGGGGGGGTTTGGATCCAAATTAGATCTTTCTTACCAACCATATATTGCTTTGGCTGCCTGGAAGCTCGACCGGCCAGTTGGGATCGTCTATTCGAGAAATGAATCAATGAAAACGACTACAAAACGTCACCCTTCGGAGATTTCGATTAAAGTTGGATGTGATGAAAACTCAAGAATCACTGCAATTGATTTTCATGGGACTTTTAATACTGGCGCATATGCAAGTTGGGGGCCAACGGTCGCTAATCGAGTACCGGTGCATGCATCTGGTCCCTATAAAGTCCCTAACTATTTGGCAAAAAGTATTGCAGTGCATACTAATAACTCGCCGTCTGGTGCATTCAGAGGTTTCGGGGTGCCACAAGCAGCAATAGCACTTGAAACATCCTTATCTGAATTAGCCCAAAAAGCGAACGTTGATGAACTTGAGTTTCGAATGTTAAATGTTTTGAGAAATGGTGACCCAACGGTCACTGGACAAGTTTTTGATTCAGGAGTTGGCATAAGTAAATGCCTGCAGGCAGTCAGACCAGCTTGGGAGCGAGCTCTGAGACAAAGCAAAAAACATAACGATAAGCCTGACAATTATATCCACAAAAAAGGGGTTGGTATCGCAACCTGTTGGTACGGGTGTGGAAATACGTCGATGGCTAATCCGTCCACAATTAAGCTAGGCGTAAAGCCAAGTGGCCAAATTGTTCTGCATCAGGGTGCAACTGATATAGGACAAGGTTCCAACACAGTTATCACGCAAATCGTTGCAGATGCATTGCAAACGAATATCAGCTCGATTGAGTTGGTAGGGCCAGACACAGACTTGACCCCAGATGCGGGTAAGACATCTGCGTCAAGGCAGACTTTTATATCGGGAGGAGCGGCATTGCTAGCAGGAGAAGCGTTGCGAGAAAAAATTCTTCGTCACGCTAATGTTGGAGAGAATGCTCAGTTAAAGTCTAGCCCAACAGGCCTATATATTGAAGATAATGGACGAGCTCATAAAGTTGACCTTTCCCGCTTAATCTTGGATGAGTTTGGTTATGTGCTCAGCGTGCAAGAAAGTTATGACCCTTCAACAACACCTTTGGATTCAAATGGTCAAGGCAACCCATATGCATTGTACGGTTATGGAGCCCAAATAGCTGAAGTCACCGTTGATATAGAATTAGGAACTGTATTAATAGATCGTATGACTGCAGCTCATGATGTTGGTAAAGCGGTCAACCCTACGTTGATAGAAGGGCAGATTGAAGGAGGGATTGCGCAGGGAATTGGACTTGCTTTAATGGAGGAATACCAGCCGGGGTTGACAGATAACTTGCATGATTATCTCATCCCAACCGTTGGAGACATGCCAGAAATAGATATTTTAATTGTGGAAGACCCGGACTGCACAGCACCAAACGGTATAAAAGGTCTTGGTGAACATGTATTAATTCCCACAGCGCCAGCAATTCTAAATGGAATAAGGAATGCAACCGGAGCTAAAATCAACCAACTGCCCGCAACACCTGTTAGGGTGTTAACCGCCATAAAAGATGTGAAATTGAAAAGTGTCTGAAAAACTTTCAAGCCCAACGAAGATACGTTGTGATGCATGTCCTGTCATGTGCTACATCGCAGAAAATAAATCGGGAGCCTGTGATAGATACGCTAATGAAAACGGCGATTTAATTCGAGTGGATCCACTAACCGTCATTGAATACCGTGATAAAGGTAGTGTGGTGCCATTTTTAAAAGACCGGTTTGCTTGGAATGGCGATGTTGTGCCCACAGAAGATTTATTCATCAGTGCTGTTGGTGCAGGCACTACTTATCCAGATTATAAACCTGCGCCATTCATAGTCAGTAGCAATATTAACGATGTCGATATGGTCACTGTGGTTACTGAAGGAATTTATAGTTATTGCGGAGTTAAGATTAAGATTGATACTGATAGGCACATCGGTCCAGAGACATCAGTCGTAAGGTCCAACGGTGAGCCTGTTGGCCATGTAACAACTGGAGAATATGGTTCGCAAATGTTGTCAATAGGCGGTGTTAATCACTTAACAGGTGGGACGAAAAAGGAAGGCAGGACGACTTGTTCGACCATGCTTAATCTTTGCAACAGCGAAGCAGTAGAACTTTCAATTGACGAAGGTAGCCACATTATTGTTCAGGCAGGAAGACCTCCCATAATTGATGGAGTTGCTGAAAAACATATGCGTGTTGGCTGTGGGTCTGCAACAATTGGTATGTTTGCAACTCAATGGAAGGGGCTGGTTGATGAAGTTGTTATAGTTGATGACCATATTACAGGAGTGGTATCAGAACATCAGGCAGGGAAAGTCATTGATTGGCCCGAGACAGGTATACGAATTAATGGTCGAAGATCAACACCAGGGAGGTACTTCCAGGTTGCGGAACCGGGAAATGGCTGGGGCGGAACTAACATTGAGGACCCCTTGGAGATTTTGGATGATTTTAATCCAAAAATAGCCTTCCCAGGGCAATCTCTTCTGATGGTATCCACAACAGGCGATCAGTTTGCATATTTCGAACTCGATGAAAACTTAACACCTATTCCCCAAGCAATACCAAGCACGCTTGAAAAACCAATATCTATAATAACTGACAATTGTGAACCGGCGCTTTGCACTGTTTTATTTGTTGGCGGTGCTGGTGGTTCTCTTAGAGCTGGTGTTACAGAGAATCCTGTGCTCTTAACACGGTCAGTTAAAAATATGTTAACACATGTTACCTGTGGTGGTGCTCCAACATACATCTGGCCAGGAGGAGGGATAACGCTCATGGTTGATGTAACAAAAATGCCCAAAAATGCGTTTGGCTATGTGCCAACACCTGCGTTAGTGGCGCCAATAGAATTCTCTATGCGCTTAGATGACTATGAGTCCCTGGGGGGACATATCGATTACATCCAACCGATTGAAGATGCTCTTAAAGGTATTCTAGGGCCCCAAAATGATCATATTTTGAGTTCTGATATACTGAAAACTTTTGACTCAGAGAATCCCTCGCCAATGGATCCAAAACACTTTAGTTGGATATCTAAAGAAAAGACCTAATGCTTAATACTGTTCAATCAAATATATTATCTGATGGAAGCCGGTTGCATTTAAACCATGGGCCGATCGATTTAATAATTGAGGCTTTTGGAGAAACTGAAATTGTCCAGTGCGCCTATGAGAGGGCAACAAATAAGTTTAATAATGTTTTAACTGATCTAGTTCGTGAACTTCCTGCACTACGTTCTCCAATATCACAAAACAGAAATACACTCAAAAGCCCTGTGGGTTTGAGGATGCAGAATGCGGTTCAGCCTTTTTATCCTACTTTTGTAACGCCAATGGCTGCGGTGGCAGGATCTGTTGCAGATTATGTGCTGAAAATTCTTTGCGAAGGAGATAAGTTGCGTAAGGCTTATGTTAATAATGGTGGTGATATCGCAATACATATTGATCAGCACGAGGTTTTTAATATTGGTATTATTACAAACCTAAAAACGAGAGCTGTCGCAGGGACAGTTTCTATTGGTAAGAAAGATGCAATCAATGGGATCGCCACGAGTGGATGGCATGGACGAAGTCATTCACTTGGGATCGCCGATGCGGTCACTGTGCTCGCTCCAAACGCTGCTCAAGCAGATACGGCGGCAACACTGATTGCAAACGCTGTAGATTTACCTGGCTCAACGTTAATAAAAAAAGTGCCTGCAAAAGAACTTTTTCCCGACACGGATCTAGGGGATAAACTGGTTACCACTGGTGTTGCTTTATTACCTAAACACTTGGCAGTGATGGCAGTGGAGAAGGGATGTAAACGTGCTAATGAATATATTAGTCGAGGGCTAATAACCGCTGCAACTATTAGCCTTCAAGGTGTTATTAAGGTCGTTGGTCCTAACCGTATTTTAACGCAATATTAAAATGGATAAATAAAATTGTGAACCTTAAATTTAGACACTTTATAAAGAAGGATTAATTATGGCTAATGCAAATATTAGGAAACTAGTAACCATTGTTGACGAAATACATTCGGAAATGGGAAAAACGATCAATCCTCCAACAAGAAGAGCCGCAGCAATAGCAGTGATTGAAAACCCATTTGCTGGATTCTATCAGGAAGATTTAGAGGATTTGATGAGTATTGGGGAAGAGTTGGGAAGTTTATTGGGGAAACGATGTATTGAGGCATTGGGAATAAAACCCTCTGAAGCTGAGAGCTATGGGAAAGCTGCATTGATAGGAGAAAATGGCGAATTAGAACATGGTGCAGCTCTATTACATCCCCGAATGGGGACGCCACTTCGTTCGGAAGTAGAAAAAGGCGCCGCGCTGGTGCCTTCATCAAAAAAACGAGGCCCTATGGGAGACGCCTTGGATATTCCTCTGGGACATAAGGATGCTGCTTATGTTAGGAGCCATTTTGATGGTATGGAAGTGAGAGTCAACGATGCTCCAAAGGCAAATGAAATTTTAGTTGCAATAGCCGTTACGGATTCTGGACGACCCTTGCCTAGGGTAGGGGGATTAAAGGCTGAGGATGCCGAGGGTGAAGACGGTCTGCGGTAAATTGTTAATGTGATCGCATCATGTTTTTTCTTCTTTGATCTCAGCAAAGACACGCTTTGCAACAATCATTGCACCTCTCACTGAAGGGACGCCAATATATCCGGATAAGTGGAGCATAGTTTCAAGTAATTCATCTTCAGTCCAGCCCTGACCAATAGCAAAACGCAAATGGATTGCTAATTCCTCTTCTCGCGCGGTCGCAATATCCGAAACCACGCAGATTAATGCACGTGTTTTGGTATCCAGACCTGGTCGGGTCCATAGCGCACCAAAAACTGTTTCAGTCGCTACATCCAGGAACTTTCGCATAATAGGATCATCATAAACGGTATTATTTGACTTTTCATAGGCAGCATCTCCATACATCTTTCTGCGCATGGCATCGCCTTTTTTGTATAAATCAGTCTTAGTCATATTACTGCTCCATTCAAAATATTAATCTCCTATACTAAACCACCAGAAACATCGATAGTTTGGCCTGTTACGTAATCTGCATCTGTAGATGCAAGAAAGCAGATGACTTTGGCTTGGTCTATTGGCTCAGCCATTCGTCGAAGAGGGATTTTTTCAATCTGTTCAGCTTGATCTTGGGGACTTTGTTGCTCCCAGCGGGGACGAATTCTCTCGCTTAGAGTTGTATTGGGAGCTATCGCGTTGACAGTAATACCAAATGGGCCAAGTTCCCGCGCTGTTTTTTTTGTAAAGGCGATAACTCCTCCCTTAGCAGCAGCATAAGCACTACTGCTTACATCACTAAAGCCGCGGCCTGCGATAGATGCTAAGTTTACTATTTTTCCGCCTCTCTGAGACTTCATTGACGGTACGATCAACGTTGTAAAAATAAACATACTGTCCAAGTTAAAGTTTATGATCTTTTGCCAGTCAGCTAATACTAATTCATCTACCCTGGCTTTTGGGTTATCGATAATGGTACTTCCGCCGACAGCATTTATTAAGATATCAATTTTTTTATTATTTTCTGAAATTTGTGACAGGGTGCGCTTCACAACCTTTTCGTCCGTTGCGTCTATGCAATAGGTTAACACTTGGCCTGCAGATCCGGAAAATTCGGAACTCATATTCTCTAAACGCTGTTCGTCAGTATCGACGGCAATCACTGTCCCTCCCTCCTGTGCAATGATACCAGCTGATGCTCGCCCAATACCACTTGCCGCAGCAGTTATAATAGCGACTTTTTGGATAAATCTCATTCTGAGCTCCATAATGCATTTCGGGTAGTTATATCTGAAACCCTAGTCAAATAGCTGATAACTTTACAATCATACTTCGTTACAAATCACCCTTTAGATGACTTAATATTATATCTTTCCGCCTCGATCCTCTGTCTATGTGTAATATAGATTCGACTCATATGAGTATATTCATATATATTGTGTTTGTTGAGTGTTAGAGACCTAGATGTAGATGAGCGCATGGCCCTATTAGATGATAATGACAACCAAACGTTGACCCGCACAATACGACGGTTACCAGAAGGGCTCGTTAATAGAATAGCGGCCGGGGAGGTAATAGAGAGACCCGCAAGTGCTATTAAAGAGTTAGTTGAAAATTCTATAGATGCTGGTGCGACACGTATTGATGTAGTTATGCGAGAAGGTGGGCGCACTCTAATGACCGTAACCGATAATGGATACGGTATGTCTAAAGATGAGCTGATACTCTCGATTGAGCGGCATGCAACGTCTAAACTACCAGACGATAATCTTAACCGGATCAATACACTGGGTTTTAGGGGCGAAGCACTGCCGTCGATCGCGTCCGTTAGTAGGATGGAAATTTCCTCTCGAGCGGTAAATAAAGAGGACGCCTGGAAAATTAGTATTGAAGGAGGACTGACTGCTAAACCGGTGCCAGCAGCGATAAAATTAGGTACTAAAGTAGAAATTAGAGATCTATTTTATGCTACACCGGCAAGATTAAAATTTCTAAAAACTGTTCGGACTGAGTTTAATCTCACCGCCGAGGTTATTCGAAAGTTGGCTATGGCAAATCCTCAAATAGCATTTACGCTTGGTGATGGAGATAGAACTAATATACGACTTAATGTTGCACAGGGTGATTTTCTCAAAACAAAGCTTGCGCGGTTGACGGACGTTATGGGGCAGGAGTTCGAAAGTAATGCATTAGCAATACATTCTGAGAGAGAAGGGTTTGTTCTTACAGGATTTATTGGACTACCAACTATGAATAGAAGAACTTCGAGCCATCAGTTTCTTTTTATAGATGGCCGCCCCGTGCGCGATAAGTTGCTATACGGTTCAGTGCGTGGGGCTTATTCTGATTTCGTTGCTTATGATAGACATCCTATTGTTGCTTTGTTTCTTGAAACGCCTGCAGGAGCTGTAGATGTCAATGTTCATCCCGCCAAAACAGAAGTACGATTTCAAGAGCCTGGATTAGTCCGTGGTCTTATTGTTGGGAGTTTAAAGAGTGCTTTGGCTGAAGCAGGTCATCGGGCTTCTACAACTGTGTCGACGGCAGCTCTTGGGGCGCTGAATAAATCCATGAACAACCCTTCACCCAGACAAACGTCCCAATATACAAGTAGAGATATTTTTAAACTACCGCCTAATGCCAATAATTTAAAAACAAATTTTTATGAGTATCAAAAGCCTAGTGAAACCGCATCACTAGCAAATACCAATGGTTTAATGTCGAGTGACGAGTTTGATCCAAATACTGGTGTAATAGATGATTTAGCTCACTTTCCTCTCGGAGCAGCAAAGACACAATTGCATTCGACGTATATTGTTTCACAAAATAAAACTGGTATTATCATAACTGATCAACATGCTGCCCACGAACGTATCGTTTATGAAAAAATGAAGCACGCTTTAACGAATGGTGGGATTAAAAGACAAATTTTACTTATACCTGAAGTTGTTGAATTAGAGGCAAGTAAGTTAACGCGATTGCTAGAGCAACAAATAGATTTCTCAAAATTTGGATTTATAATAGAAGAGTTTGGTTCTGGGGCGTTAATAGTAAGAGAAGTGCCTAGTCTCATAGGTGAGGCAGACATACAGACTTTAATAAAAGACCTTGCTGATGATCTAGAAGAGATAGGGTCAACAACAATTTTGGAAGATAAGCTTGGACATATCTGCGGCACACTGGCGTGTTATGGTTCTGTTAGGGCTGGTAGATCATTGAATATTGAAGAAATGAATGCTCTTCTTCGAGAAATGGAAAATACACCACATTCAGGGCAGTGTAATCACGGCAGGCCGACCTATGTTGAGCTTAACTTGACAGATGTTGAGCGACTGTTTGGACGGAGGTAAGGTTAATGATTGCACTTATCCACTAAAGCCTCATCTTGACGATTTAATGTACTATCATTATCATCCTTTTCATGATGAAACTAGAAATAGAACAATTGGGTCGACAGCTTATTTGCCCGGTTCTTAATTAGAGCCGGGTGACTTAGACGTAGAATAGTCGAACCACTTTCTTGGAAGAACTCACGATTAAAGTTTAAAATTATAAAAGTACTATTCTTCCAACTTTAGTTCCCAAAAAAAAACCAAGTGAAATAATATGGAAAACTTAGAAATAAAAACTTGTGTTGCAAATGAAGCCATAGCTAGTGTGCGCTTCCTGATTCCACGACATGGGGGTGAGTTCCGATGAAACGTATGCCAATTGAAAAATATCAAGCATACCCAGAGATTCCAATAAACGACCGGCAATGGCCAAATCGATCAATTACTTCGGCTCCCATATGGTGCAGTGTAGACCTTCGCGATGGGAACCAGTCTCTTGTCGACCCTATGGATGCGGGGCGTAAACACCGAATGTTTAAGGCGTTGGTGGAAATGGGGTTCAAAGAAATAGAAGTTGGATTTCCTGCCGCGTCTGATACGGACTTTAATTTTGTGCGTGAGATAATTGAGCAAGGATTAATTCCAGATGATGTATCCATACAAGTGCTCACTCAAGCACGAGAAGAGCTAATTCAACGTACATTTGAAAGTCTTATTGGTTCTAAAAACTGTATTGTTCATTTGTACAACTCGACGAGTACTTTGCAGCGAAGAGTGGTTTTTGAATCGGATCGAGCAGGTGTAAAACAAATTGCAGTTGATGGCGCAATGATGGTTCGTGATAGAATGCATATGCTAGAAAAATCAGGAACAAAGGCTCGATTGGAATATAGTCCCGAAAGCTTCACAGGAACCGAACTTGATTATGCATTAGAAGTTAGCGAAGCCGTCATGGAAGTTTGGAAACCTACAGCCGATAATCCGACAATTATCAATTTGCCTTCAACAGTTGAAATGGCAACACCAAATATTTTTGCAGATCAGATTGAATGGATGCATCGAAACTTTAGCAAACGCAGGCAAGTGATTCTCTCTGTCCATCCTCACAATGATCGAGGGACAGGAATTGCTGCTGCAGAGTTGGCCCAAATGGCTGGCGCAGATAGAGTAGAGGGTTGTCTGTTTGGTAATGGAGAGAGAACAGGGAATGTTGACATAGTAACACTTGGCCTAAATTTATTTACTCAGGGCGTCAACCCAAACTTAGACTTCTCTGATATTAACTCAATAATGGAAACAGCCATTCATTGTAATCAATTACCAATACACCCGCGCCACCCTTATGCGGGTGAGCTTGTGCACACAGCTTTTTCTGGATCGCATCAAGATGCGATAAATAAAGGAATGAAAGCTATGGAAACTGCTAACAGTCCGTTATTTGAGGTCCCCTATTTACCAATAGATCCAAAAGATATCGGTCGAGATTATGAGGCTATTATTAGGGTTAATAGTCAGTCGGGCAAAGGTGGTGTCTCTTATATATTGGAAAACGACTACTCCATAAGGTTACCCAAGGCCGCTCAAGCACAATTTAGTCAAGTTATTCAAAAAATTACAGATGCTACCAGTCAAGAGATAAGCCCTATAAAAATATGGGAAACATTTGAGAAAACGTTCATAAATCAAAATGGGCCCTTTAAACTCGTCTCTTTTACATCCGAAAGAGCTTCTCGATCTAACGATTTAGAGAGAATGAAAGCAACTGTTCAGATTGATGGTAAAAGTCATAAGCTAGAAGCAACTGGGAATGGACCTATTGCTGCATTCATAAAAGGTATGCGAGACGAATTTGATTTAGCTTTTAGATTGAAAGATTATACTGAACACACACGAACTGCCGGTTCAGAATCCGAAGCAGCAGCTTATATAGAATTAACGGTACCAGACGAGAATGGTCAAAGCGTATTTGGTGTAGGTATAGACACATCAATTACGCTGGCGCCTATCAAAGCGGTGATAAGCGCAATAAATCGCATCAATTCTGATTAAATTAGTTGCTAGGTTTGCTACTTCCAATCGTGTCAATAGCATTCGCTTTTTTTGAGAGAGTTAACAAAGCTTGGACACTTTTATTTTGGATGAATGATGGCATTCTTACATCAAGGTAATCAATAGCACATACAGTTGTGATATCTGCTAGTGTAATCTTATCCCCATGTAACCAATTAGATGAATTTAAAGCAAGACCCTCAAGAGAAGCTATTCCTCGCGAGAGTTGCTCTTCTAGATAACTTAGCCATTCAGGATAAATTTTTTCTTTTGGACGTCGGTTTTGTTCATAGGAGATAGCTACACCTTTCTCCATTACACCGTGAGCTAACATTGTGGTCTGCAGCACTGCCCGGCGCTCACTTCCAGAAATAGCTAGTAGCTGACGGTTTGTATCATACTCATCGATTACATAATCGATTATAGCGTTACTATCAATTAAAGCTTCTCCATTTGGCAGTATAAGCGATGGGACCCGTCCAATAGGGTTAGAGGCTTTGATCTCTAATTGATCTTCTGCCGTAGATAACGTTCTTTGTTCATATTCAACATTCAATATATTCAGTACCGTCGCTGTTCGTCTAACAAACGGGGAGAGATTACGACCAATTAGTATCATTTTTAATCCAGTTACAAGAGCGAAGAGAGAGGCATTGAAAAGATCAATTACGTTCAAATTAAACAAAATTTTGCCTTTTAATGTCAACAGTGGAACTTTATTTATTTTTTTGATATACTAAGCTACCAAATATCGGAGATTGATTGATGTCGGATAGTAACCTAGTAGATCCAGATATAAAGCAAGGCTTGCGTATCCTTGCTGATAGTACAAAGC
>ENA-UOXV01003340-UOXV01003340.1-marine-metagenome-genome-assembly--contig:-NODE-3340-length-19641-cov-7.452109_pt1 | contig 19641 bp, 12 predicted proteins | sample MGYA00238165_ERZ766961 | MGnify/ENA primary metagenome ERZ766961 (study PRJEB28924, sample SAMN03173240) | marine metagenome | biome: Marine; feature: Water; material: Subsurface seawater | place: North...
ACCAGAGCAACTATGCCAGCGCCGCGGCGCAACGTTCGCTCGACTCCGGATGGAATCTCAGCTGTACAGCCTCCGGGCCTCAGCTACACGGCTCACCGGGAAGCACTGGGCTGCGCCCTATGCCTCCTCACTACTACCGCGATCTCGCGCACGGGCCCGGTGTGGGCTTGGGGCTTTTGCCCCGGCTCCCGCCGCCCACGTGCTCGCGTCCCGTTAGTGGTGTGGGCCTGGGACCTTTTTGTTATGCGGCTTCTTTGCTGCAGTCTCCCGGCCCCTGCTCGTCGCCCGTTTTTCGCTCTGCGATTTGCGACTGTTTGTCATTAAATGTACCTTTTTTCTTTACTTTCATCTACTTTCGCGCGCCAGCTGTAGGTGCAGGCCGTACTGTACCGTCTTCTGGCCGCCGAGCCTGTTGCCCTGCCGCGGTCTTCGTGGGCCCATTGGTCGGGCTCAGAGCTTCTTCATTCCCGCCGGTTACGCCCCCGTCCCCAGCTAGTCCGCCAGGGTCGCTGCCTTCACCTATGCACCTGTGTGGTTTCTCCATGAACACTTCAAGCCCATGTATCCTCGCATCACTTCCGTGCGCCCACACAGTTACCAATGAACATATTCAAGTCTATCTTTCTGTCTTTCGCTCTTTCTACTCATCCGTCCATTCGATCCGCCTGCTCTGACACCCTCACCCCATCCTCGGAAGTGCAGAGACAGTGCGCACATGCGTTGAGGAGACAGTGCGCACATGCGTTTACTTTACGCTGCACCGTAGGCCACCGCATCTTGGACATCCCCCCTAGCACGGTCCCCCCGCCCGAGACATCAGCGCACCTTGTCGAGTGCACAGCTGGTACCTTCCTGAACGTTCAGTGCTTTCCAGTCTTGACCTTGGCCTCTTCACGCGCCCGAGACATCAGCGCACCTTGTCGAGTGCACAGCTGGTACCTTCCTGAACGTTCAGTGCTTTCCAGTCTTGACCTTGGCCTCTTCACGCGAAAACTTGGTCTCGGCGCGCTTGCCGAAATCGTCGATCTTCGCAAAGGCGCCCTTAATGTCCTGCTCCAGGCTCATCACGCGCGCGCGCAGCTCCTTCTTCTTGGCCCCGTGAGCCGAGCGCGCCTCACGCGCAAGCTTCTGCATCTTCAGCCCATCTTCGATCACACCCATGTGGTGCAAATCCACCTTCTTTTTCACTGCTTTCGGTACGACCTTGGTAGGCGCAGCCTTGCTGGCCGCGTGCGAAGTCGATTCGGCAGACTTGGCAACGGGGTCCTTGTGGTCTGCCATCTGCTTGGCAACCTTGAGAGCCGCTGCCACAACCCCGTCCTTCTGCGAGGTTTCCACCTTTTTCTGGTCCGCCGTGGCAAGAATCTTGGCCTTAGCAGCAGCAAGCTTCTTCTGCATCATTTTCGCCTTGGCAGCATCTTTGGCATCGTTTTGGATCGCCTGCTTCGTCGAAGGTGGGAGCGCTCCTGAGTGCTTGAGCTCGGCCTTCCGCGCTGCAAGCTTCTTCTCGTCCAGCTTGAATTTGTTCACGGCGCCCTTGGCATGTCCTTTGCCATTGAAGGCACCCATCATCCCGCTTGCGGCCTTCGCCCCGAAAGCCTTCTTCACACCGGAGAAGAAAGCTGCATCCTCCTTCTTGCGGCGTGCGGCCTCCCGGGCCTTCAGCTGAAGCAGCTGCTTAGTCCAAGAATTCACCTTCGCCTTGTGATGATGGTGACCCCAAGAATCATGCCCCCAGTTCCCGTAGAAGTTGCTCTCGTCCGCCAGCGACTGTGAGTCCACATCGTCAGACCTGTCGTCAGACATGTCTTCGTCCGAAGCATCATCAATGCGCTCATGAGACATTGCCGACATGAGTGAATTGTGAAGATTCTCTTCAACGAGAACTGTGGACATGCCGCTGCCTTGAGATGAGATGGCCAGCATCAGTGCTGCCACCGACAACGCCGCGATTGCAACGGCGCCCACCTGCAGCAGAGCCGAACTTCAAACCAACGGGATATCCTCAGATCACAACCAAGCACGCTGGGTAATACTGTTAATTCGCCGTGTGAAACACTCACCGATAGCAGCGAACGGGTAGGCCCCCGCTTCGCCTCCGCAGGAAGCGCTGCCCCGTAATCCTGCCAACAAAACAGACCAGTCAACAACAAGGACGTCCTGCTGCTCCGCGAGTACACAGAACAGATTAACCAAAACCTGAATTACAGCCACGGTAATTGGTAAAAACGCAGCAGACTGGTGGACTGCCATCCACAAGGTGGCACCACGTAATGCAGGACCCAAATTGTCCTCAGGCTGAGGTAGCCCGTCGTCACCCTGAACAGCCCGAACCCTCCCCGAATCTCACGCTCCGAACGAGACCGAACCCATTTGCTAGCGCAACAGAATCCGTACTGCAGCAGCCTAGTAGCACCCTGTCACAGGGGTGCATCCATGAAACATCGGACAGGCCGCTGCCACGCGCAGGCCGCTGCCACGCATCTGCCTCGGCCTACCCACACACAAATACGCGCACTGGCCAGCAGATCTGCCGAAACCCATTCGGAACACCCTGCACGAAGCTACAGCCAATTTGGCAGAAGACAAAGGCCCAGCACCGACCGCCCTGCTTGGTCAGGACCTCGCCGACGTACCTGCAGCACCATGGGAAGTCGGGATGGTTCCTTAGCCGGAGCGAAGAGCCAAAAACGCCCTGGTTCCGTTTTGGGGGCGAAACGAGGGGTGCACTTTGGTAAGTGTATGGTCGTAGTACCTTTTACTTGGGGTCCACAAATTGGTTGTCCACAAGGTTTCTTGCGGACCCTGTCGGTGACTGGGAGCAACCCCGTGGCCTCATTCTGATAGGACCCATTCTCGAATGACGGCCAAAAGTTCACTGCCCGCGTGTATTTAGAGGGGAAGATGGGGGTCTTCTACCTTTTCGGGCGTGACGGAAAGGTTTTTCGTCCACCGCGATACTGGGACGGCTCACCGTGCAGAAGCGCAGGTTTCCAACCTGTTGCCCACTAAATGCTCGGATCGTGATATCAGCGCCGACACCCGGACCAATCTCTTGTAATTCGCCATCGCTGGAGATCTGTGTCTCGGGGCCCGTGAAGCGCGTTCGAAACCTTGTCGTGTTCAAAGTTGAGTGTGTAGTCGAAACCTTTTTGGCTCAAGGCGTTTGTCTGGCTCTCCTTGCAGACGGAAAGAGCGGAGCACAATTGAACGTCGCACGTCTTGCAGTCCTCGTTTCTGTCTTGATTATCCTCTGCAGCCTTGGTATCTGCCCGGGTCCTGGTTTTGGTTGCCAGCGTCAACGCCCATTCTGCAACAACGATTCCTGAGGTTTTGGCGAATGTGAACCAGGGTTTTATCTGCTGGAGGCAGAAGTAGAATGCTCTCGCGAGAAGTCAGCTTCGGTCATAACGGCCTTGCTCGCGCCTGCGACCGAGAATTGTCGCCGCAAGGTCTCGATCCTTGACTCCCTATACTTCACAGGTCCGCTCCCAACGCCAGCGCCACTTATCTTTTTCATCAGCGCCCTGCCGAACCTTTCTGCCAACGCTATCATCCTGCCGCGTAGTCTCACGATGTCCCGGATGGTAAGAAGAGGTTGTCTGACAAATGCTGGCTCTGCGGTGCAGTGGTCACCTTTTCGACGGTGGGCTACGGGGACTTTGCGCCGTCGTCAGATCTTTCACGTCTGCTAGTCTTTGCCTTAGCGCTGCTAGCAATGGGCGTCTTTTCGACCCTGCTTGACCTTGTTGGTGAATGGCGCGTGCGAATATTTGACAAGATGCCACAGGAGAGACAAATTCTTGCGGTGCTGGCTGCACAGATCGGCGGTGGCGCTGCCGTGCTGGCAGCCGTCGATGGTTTGTCACTGCAAGATTCGATGCTTTTGGCACTCCAGACAGTCTCCACTGTGGGTTATGGCGAGTTGCGGCCACGCTCGGAACTGGGCAAAGTTGTAACAATGGGTCTCGTTTTGTCATCGGTGTCAACATTCGGATGGGTCACAAGTTGCATCGGCGACGCGATCCATCCGGACTCGGACACCTCCATTGGTTTGGGCGGCACCGTAGGACACTGGGGCTTCTCTAGTATCGATCGATTTCTTGGCCGTGCCCACGGAAAGACGGCTGCTTCCTTCTCGCTGTCCTCCTCCAGCGAACACCGAGCTATGCTGCTCGTCAAAGCAGCTGCGCTCCTGTTCTTCTCAGCTGTGGCTGCGTCAGCAGCCAATGGCCTCCCGCTACTCGATGCATTTTACTGGACCGTGATGACCGTCAGCACAGTTGGGTACGGGGACGTGACTCTTTCGTCATGGGGAAAATGGATCGAGATCTTTCTCCTCGTGTTCGGCCTCGGCCTTTTCTCGTCATTTACGGACATCGCCGCTGAAACGTTGAGGCGCCCACTCGAGCGAAATTTCGGCAATTCGGCACGGCCACCCGCGCTGCTTGCTGGAATTCTTGTGGTGCAGGCGGTGGCGTTTTCGGTGGTAGAAGAGATACCGCTCCCCGACGGGCTCTACCTGGCCCTCTGCACAATCAGCACCATTGGCTATGGCGACATCCACCCACGATCAGCTCTCGGCAAGCTTCTCGCGTGCGCCTTCACTATCGCTTCGGTGTCCATTGCTGGGGCCACGCTCTCTGCCATCGGCGATCACCTCCAGGCACCCCTCGCCACAGCGTCCCTGCCTCCCCCCGCCCCACCTTTGCACGCCTCCAAAATAAGGGATAGAGCCAACTTCCTCGCACGCGCTATCCCTGCCCCTCTCTCAGTTTCGGAGCTTGGCAGGACTTGTTGTGCATTCAGCCCTGGACCGACGAGAGTGATGAAGTTACGGGTCGCCCCCCAAGCTGCGGCGTTGCGAAGCAGCAGGAAGAGAAAGCGGGGCCCAGGAGTCCACGTGGGTTGAAGAGGAAGAAACAATGAGGAGATGCTCAGGGAACACAGAATCCGAGAGCTGTTGCGAGAAGAGTGCTCGGAGGGAACGAGAAACAATAAAAGTGGGGGCAGTGACGTAGCTTGCACGCCTTGGGTGTGCGTGCTCCACTCGATTCACGTGTTTCACTTGGTTCATTCATAAAAAACAGGGCAATCACCTTCGTGATCCCATCTCGATATCATGGATTCGGGCGAGCAGGGCGAACTGCCTGTCTGAGTTTTGTGTTTTGTTCTGCGTGCAATCTGATCAAGTGCCCCGTGCGCTGCCTCACTGCATGTGCGCTAGGGCGCCAACGAGGCAGAGGACTTTCTGCGCCTGCGCCTTGAGACGGAGCCAAGTCGCGCGCTCAATATCTCGAAGCGCCGCCAGCCGTTGAGCGAGCGCGGGGAGCGAACGCAGCGCATCTTCGTGCACTCGCAGCAATGCCGCAAGGTAGGCTTGAAGGAGCTCGAAGTTACGACCAGCGGGAAGCTCTGTGGCAAGGAAGTCGAGAAAGAGCGCCAGCTCCAAGCCTCCGTCTGAAAGAGAGAGAGAGCGGATTTCGAGGTCCACGCCAGAGGGCGACATTCCCGCGAGGAGCGCTAGCGTCGCGCTGAAGTCCTTTTTGCGCCCAGCAGCGCCACGTTGGAGCGCCTTGACCAGCTTGCTGCTTGCGCGTAGCTCAGCGAGATTGAGAACCCGTCCGCCGTCCTTGCCCAGCGGCAGCCCGCCGCCCCCCTCCTCTCCCCACACGGCGTCGGAATCCTGGCGGTCATCGCCACCCACTTCCTCGGCAGCCTCTGGAGCAAAGACAGGCTCAAGCCCAGGAAGCGTAGGCAAAAAGAATGGCGCCTGCTTGGGTGCCTCGGGAGGCTGCACAGGCTTGTTGCGCTGCTTGACAAGGTCCAGATTCGCAAGGGTTTGCCAGCGCGCCCTCGCAACGGTTGAAAAAGTCACCAGCGCGGGAGCAAGCTGCTCTGACAATACCGGGTACCCGTCCAGCCCGATGCCATCCTCTGTGTCACCATGTGCATCGTCTGCCTCCGCTGGACCGGCAGAAGACGGGAGCGCAAGTGCTGATGCGGATGCTGGTGGCGTGAAGCCCAAGAATATGTTTGCAAAATGTGTGCGATTTGCCCAGAGAAATATGCCGACGGAATCTGCGTGCGACGTTGCTATGAAGTCACCTGATGGCCCAACCGACACGCCTGTCACAGCCTTGTCGAAGCGCACCCAGTCCAACAGCCTTGCGGTCGGGATGTCGTGCACACGCAGCGTACAATCGGCAGAAGCCGAGAGAAGCCATCGCCCGTCGGGCGAGACCGCCACATCTGTGATTCGATTAGAATGCCCCGCAAAATCGCGCACCAATCGACGCGAGGAGAGATCTACCACCCGCACGTGCAGGTCGTCGCACGCAACTGCAAGAAGCAGGTTATCGCGATTCAGCGTTAGCTGCGAAACCGGTGACCCCATAGTCATTGTATGCAGAAGCGCTTGGCTCTCGAAATCCCAGATCTTGATGGTACCGTCGAACGCGCCTGATATTAACTCTTCGTTTAGTGCAGTCACTGCCACTCCGAACACCCCGCCCTCGTGTCCCTGAGGAGCTGGAAGCCAGTAGGTCCCGCGGTGCGCGCCCGACTGCATGTTGTAGCGGTCGATCCGCCCACAGGTATATCCGACAACCCCATAGTTGCCACAGGCGGTGACGCATACGCACTTGGCGCGTGTGCGTTGGTGCTCCTGCGGGCCACCCTTTGCGCGCGCCGGTGCGTCGGGGTCCACCACCTGGCCTGGCACCCTGTGTGGCCCGCGCCGCAGCGGATCGACCTTGATAGGCGCCTCTCCTGCCTCTTGGGCTGCCAACTCGTGCGCTCGCGCAGCCTTGTCGAGGGCCGGCGGTCGCAGAATGTGCTTCCCAAGGACAGCATTCCGATATCGCCATGTGTAGGCTGCAGGGTCGTCGTGATGGCAGGTCAGCACGTTGGCCCAGTCAGCCTCTCGCAGTGGCGCCGCTGCAAAGTCAAGAACTGGTGGCAACTTGACGTCCTGCTCCTGAACGTGCAGGTGCTTGGCCTTTTTTGTGATGTGCCCTTGTGAAAGTTCGCGCGACTGCTGGTCCTGAATTGTCGAAAAGATGCGGAAAGAGCGGTCCAGACCGGCAGACAGGATCGTGTGCGTCGAGTAGTACCGAACTTTTGATGGTGGCGCAGAGTGCCCGTTTCGCGCGCGCAGAAGACGCGCAGAACCGTCTTCCTGATCGAAAATCCACATTTTCACAGCGTTGTCACCCCCCGTGGTGAGCAGCACGGGCTCGCCTTCCAGAAATCGCGACGTCGAGACCATTGCATCGTGCGCCTGGGGAAGTGACGCCAGCAGGCGGCGCTTTTCAAGGTGCCAAATATGCACGCCTCCTGAAGAGGACGCCGAGGCGAGTGCTGGGAATCCGTCTGAGCGAAAGGAGAGGTCAGTAACTGCGCCATCGGCTTGTGAAACCTCGAGCACCGTCTCGTCAAACTTGAGGTTGCGCACCACTACACGTCCATCTGCAAGTCCCAGTGCCACTACATCTACTGCAGGACTTTGTTCAGCTGCAGTAATCCCCGCGCCAAGAGACGCGAAGCGATAGACGAGCTTCCCTGAGCGCACGTTCACAAGGAAAGCCTGCCCGTCCTCATCCGCAAGGAGCAGCTTGTTGAGATATGTGTGCGGGTGCATCATTGCTGTTACACGCGCTGCACGTTTAGTACCGCCAAGAGCGGTGACATCGATTTCTGCAAGGTCGATCCGCGCAACCGCGCAATCATCTCCCTTGACATCCCACACCCCCAGAACCCCGTCTTCACCGTAAGAAAAGAGTGAGTCGCCAACGACTAGTAGCTGAGCCACCCGCCCCTCGTGACTCCCAATCTCTCCGTCCTGCTTTCCGCGTCGGAATCGAATGATTCTGTTTCCAGCTGCCAAAAGTGTAAGATCTGAGTGCACCGCGATCGCCTTGATCGTCGCATTTACCTGAATGTACCCAAATCGGCACGCAAGTTAAATTCATGGAATTTGAGTCTGCAGCAGCCAAATAATCCACGAACATGTAATTGCTGCTGCCGCACATTCCCTCTGAAGGTAGAAGGGGAGGAGTACGAATCGAATGGGACGAGAGGAAGGGAGGGGGGCGAACCGACGGTGAAGAGACGAAAAGAAGGCGCAGCGCCTTGCAATCAAACACTTGAAACCCCTTCTTGACGCTTGTTGTAACGAAGTTCGACGCTCCGCGCTGCGTTTTGCCGCACCACAGGGTTTAATGTCGGCCCATCTTACCAGGGAAGTCGCTAACGGAGCAGACAAGCAGCTGACTCTAACTCAACCTTATCTGCAGGAGCGGAGTACTAGGGCCTGCGACGGTTCACCTTGAGGACGGCTGCCTTGAGTGGCGTAGTCACTACCCCCACAGCTCTGAATCCCTCAAGCACCCTCGACCGCTGGCCCGCCACCATCTCCCCAGTCCCAGTCTTCCGCTTCACTTACTTTGTGGGGGGAATCGCACGTGAAGGACAACGGCTCCAATGTCATTTCTCAGGTTGGGGGGGGGGCCTTGGCCACGGAAGGCTCTCAGGCGCCGATCGCCACACACGTGAGAAACAGTCAGCGTGGTAGGTGAGCAACTCTTTATGCGAAATACGCATATATGCTTGTAGATGCTGAATAGCGCTCATGCACCCAATCAGGACGTCCTGTCTAGAACCTCAGTTGCGAGGAGCAGCGGTGCAAACGCTAAGAGGGCGAAGGCACAGAACGGCAGGGATATTGATGGGGGCCAGGGATTCACCTGGGTTTCAGTGCTTATATTCGGTCCGATAGGTGGTCATCGGTCTGTTCACTCACCAATGTGGGCGTTTTGACCAGGACAGTGAGGAGCAGGATCGATGATGGAGGAAACGCCCAGCAAGGTCAAAAAGTCCAAGGACGGAAAGTCCAAGCGCAAGAGCGGTGCAAGATCCGAAGGATAGTCCCATTGATCACCCGCGTGGTTTGGAATTTCTATCTTGCTCTCATGGAAAGAATGGTGGTAGACTGGGCCAGCAAGGTTGCTCATGTAGATGGGAAGGGTTTGTTTGATAAGCCCTGTAGTTTGAAGCTCGAGACAAAAACTTCGGAGGGCTGGGCATGGGCTGCGCATACAGTCAGTGTGATGGACAGAGAATCTTTCGTAATTGTTTTGTCCCCGAAACAGGCCCTGGGGACAACTGCCGAGAGCATCTTGCAGCCCCACACGTGGACTCCTTTAACTGGTTCCTCTCGGAGGGCCTGCCAGCTTCGGTGCGCCCTTGTTCATACTATGGACGCCGAACATGGCACAGTTTTGTTGCATCGACGCCCTTGTATGGGCGTTTTGGCGCTTGAAAGATCGGCGCTAGAAGCGTCGACTGACCACGTGAAAGTTGGGTGCAGGTCAGCAACTTGCTTCCGGTTTTTCTTCGTGCTCCGGAAAGCCTGACCGAGGGCGCAGAGTCAGGAGATCGAGGACCCGGTCTATGGGTGTCCATAGTTTCTGCGCGTGTTTCGTCACCTGCCAAAAAGGATGACTGTGCAGACCATCGCCTGCTCCCCAAGGAATGTAGAGAGCTGCGGCTAACCTACAAAGCACCTATCTACGGCACCCTGCGTCTACAGGTGGACGGACATGAGCCTGTGGAAGTAGACCGTAAGCTCGGAGAGATTCCCATTATGGTCAAGTCGAGCAAGTGTCATCTACATGGTATGACGTCGAAGCAGCTGGTTGCGGACGGAGAGGAGCCCTTCGAGTTCGGTGGATTCTTCATTGCAAACGGAAACGAGAAAGCTATTCGTCTTCTCTCCATGATGCGTCGTAACTATGTCATGGCACTCTCGCGACCCTCATTCACGAAACGAGGCACTACCTATACCAAGTACGGATGTATGCTCCGCTGTGTAGCGCCCGACCAAACTGGTCGAACGCTTGTGCTGCACTATCTCAACACGGGGAATTGCACACTAAGCGTGAAGATCCGAAAGCAGGAATATCTCATTCCTGCTGTGCTGGTTCTCAAGGCTCTTACACCGAACTCGTCGGATGCTCAAATCTTTGCACATGTCACACAGGGCGATGCATCAAATACGTTCGTGTCAGACCGCATCGAAGTTGCGCTTCGTGACTGTGCGTCAATCCTGGGGCCTCGAACGCAAGCAGACTGGCTCGCGTACCTTGGCTCACGATTTCGTGCGGTGCTGGTCCGAGCATTATACATGCAGGATGAGGCAACTGATCAGGAGGTGGGTGAGGCGCTCGTCAAACATTTTCTCTTCGTGCACCTCGACGACGGACAGGACAAGTGGAACCTGCTCGTGGCGATGCTCCAGAAGCTGTACGCTCTAGTCGAGGGTGTCATCGTTCCAGACTCACCGGACTCATTGCACTGTCAGGAAGTACTTCTTCCAGGGCACCTCATGGCCATGATGGTCAAAGAAAAACTGCAGGATTACCTCGGTGGCGTGCGCGACGTCTTCCTCAAAGATCTCCGCCCAGGCGCGTCCTTTGCGGCCAAGGTGAACCTCGCTGACCGCACTTACATCGATTCGCTACTCCTACGTAATCCAGTTGACATCGGCAAGAAAATCGAGTATTTTATGTCTACAGGAAACCTCGTCTCGCAGTCAGGACTCGATCTTTCTCAGGTCTCCGGGTACACAATCGTTGCTGAGCGGCTAAACTTTCTGCGCTATCTTTCCCACTACCGCTCAATCCATCGGGGGCAATTCTTTACCACAATGCGCTCAACAGCCGTCCGCAAGCTTCTTCCCGAGGCCTGGGGCTTTGTTTGTCCGGTACACACACCCGACGGAGGGCCTTGTGGTCTCCTCAATCACCTTACCTCAGTCTGTACGATTCCTGTACGGGACGCTGATGCATCGGCTGCGTCTGCCGTGATGTCTACTCTCCTCGCTCTTGGTGCCGCGCCTGTGGGCGGCGCGGGTCTGCCGGTCGCGCCAGAAGGCCGCGACATCTTCCTCCCTGTGATGCTAGACGGCCGCGTCGTTGCTCGCATTGCCGTCAATCTTGCAGCAGGTCTCGTCGCGCAGCTCCGGGCGCTCAAGGCTCAGCGTGCTCGTGGCCTCCCTGAGATGCTGGAAATTGCTCATGTCCCTCCGCGCACGAATGGGCTCTGGCCTGCGCTTTTCCTCTTCACCACTGGGGCGCGGATGATGCGACCCGTGCGCCAGCTTGCGTCGGGGCGCCATGAGTGGATCGGCACCTTTGAGCAGATTCACATGGATGTGGCTGTCTGCCCAAAGGAGGTCGATCCACGCGTGCACACTCATCTTGAGCTTTCTGAGATGAATATGCTGTCAGTTGTCGCACAGTGCACACCTTTTTCGGATATGAACCAGTCTCCACGCAACATGTACCAGTGCCAGATGGGCAAACAAACCATGGCAACGCCAATGTATGCTTACAACGAACGCGTCGACAACAAAACCTACCGTCTCATCACGCCACAAATTCCACTTGTTCGAAACCAAGCGCAGACCAACTTCCGCATGGATGACTATCCAATGGGCACGAATGCAGTTGTTGCGGTGCTTGGCTACACGGGAATGGACATGGAAGATGCTATGATCATCAACAAAGGCTCATACGACCGCGGATTTGGAAACGGAATCGTCTACACGCATACAGTAGTTGATTTGACAAAGACTGCGCCGTCTGGGTCGCGCTTCTCGAATCCCCCCGATGAGCAGCACCAGCCACATCTTGACACAGATGGCCTGCCGCTTGTGGGGTCGACCATCGTCCAGGGGATGGCGCTGTGGCGAGCGATTGACCCTGCTACGGGTCGCTCCAAGCTCGCGGTGCATAAGTCGCAAGAAAAGGCAATAGTCGATCAGATCCGTCTTCTCGGCGATGGGGGAAACCGATTGCTCCAGCGCGTTGGGATCAAGCTGCGGATCGACCGAAAGCCCATTATCGGAGACAAATTTTCTTCCCGCCATGGACAGAAAGGCGTTCTTTCTACTCTTTGGCCCCAAGAGAATATGCCCTTCTCGGAGACTGGCGTTGTTCCCGACGTCATCATCAACCCCAATGCGTTTCCGTCTCGGATGACGATTGGAATGCTGTGCGAGAGCATGGCGGGAAAAGCAGGAGCCATGCACGGTTATTTTCCCGACTCGACGCCGTTTCGCTTCGATGAGAAAAATCGAGCTATCGACCATTTCGCTGAGCAGCTCCGCCGCGCGGGCTACAACTACCACGGCACGGAGGTGCTGTACTCGGGTGCATCAGGCGAAATGATGGAGGCGCAGATCTTCATGGGCGTTGTCTACTACCAGCGCTTGCGCCACATGGTCTCGGACAAGTATCAGGTGCGCGCGACTGGGCCCGTCAACAAATACACGCGGCAGCCTGTAAAAGGTCGCAAGGCGGGTGGCGGCGTGCGCTTCGGCGAGATGGAGCGGGATGGACTGCTCGCACACGGGGCCTCTTTTCTGCTACGGGACCGGCTCATGACGTGCTCTGACATGACCTGTGCAGACGTGTGCGCCACCTGCGGCTCGATGCTCGCCCCGCGGCGCCAACCCCCAGACGACTCTCTAGCTGCCGCGCGCGCGCCCGTGCGCGGTCGGCAGGAGCGCCTGTTCTGCAACGCGTGCAAGGACGGCTCAAATGTCCATGTCGTCACTGTGCCGTTCGTGTTCCGCTACCTTCTTGCAGAGCTCGCAGCCATGAATATCCAGGTGTTTCCCCCAGATCGCCCGAGTGACGCATCGGACCTGTGTTTGCTAATTCCGCATGAACTGCCAACCAGGTCAAGTGCGAGCTGTGAGCAAAGTGATTGTTATGAATGTCGAGTGGCGAACAGATCGCCTTGTTGCGACGAGGACTCATAGTCTAGTACAAGAGTTGGATCGAGATGAAAGAGCAAGAGATGTAGCGAGAGGTAGCGGAGATGGAAACATTATCCATTTGCGCGTTCACACTGGTTCCTCTCCTCGGGAGTGTTGATTCTCCGAGATGACCTACACTCACTGCACCTCACGCATGGCCTCGTCCTTCTTGCGTGTGTCCTTACTTGCTGCAGGGGGGCGAGACAATAGAAAGGAGATGAAGTACCCCACTCGAATAGAAAGAAACATTGCAGATCGTATGCTTTTTGTCTTGATCCCTTCTGCCGCACCTCTTGACTTTCCTGCTTGTACCAAACTAGCCCAGGGCCGCAATCGAAGCAGAGTCGCCCCAGAGTCCTGAGACCCGTCTATGTGAATAAACTCTCGGACAGTGAGCGATGATCCAAGCAGAAATTGAGGGGGCTTGCAGCTTGCCAGGGGTTTTCACCTGGCTCGAACAAAGGGGGCTCGAAGCCTACCACATCTCCAGCAGGCATCATCACCTGAGGGGGGGAACACGTCTCTTCAAAAAGATACGCGCACTTGAGTCATGATATTCAGAATCAAAGGGCTGGACCGACGGGCGCGAACCTCAGGATACATCTTGCAAGCTGGGTCTTGTGTCGCAGAGACCGGGTTGTACCTGAGGTTCGGCCTCAGCTCATGCACGCGTGTGTTTTGTCTCAGGCAATGGAAGAGCCAATGCAGCATTCGATGCAGCGCATTGTAGCAGTATCGCATCACATCGGAAGGTAGGCGGGTCTCACGAAGGTACAAAGCCCGGCAGCGGATTGCAAGTGTCGCCACCCGCCAGGGCGTTCCGTGGGAGGAAAATTATCATGCCGCAAAAATACCTGCCATGCAAAACTGCTTCAGCACGCAGCATTAATGGGTCAGGCGCATGCGCTCGCCCCAGCGCATGTCCTCCACCGCATGGGCTGGAGGGAGGAACCGTCGCCGGGTTCTCGACCGGAAGAGTCAACTACCTGAACAATTACCTGAACCAAAGGGGGGCCGCTCGCCATGTTTTTTTGGGAGAAAAACTACAAAGCTGGTTGCAGGCAACAGTGGTTGTGCTTCGCAAGCGCAGGCTGGAAACGGGAGAGGTTACGGCAAATCCAAGCTCGCACGCACCGCGATTTGTGCGGTATCTTTTTGCGCCTGGCTTCCTGGCGCGGAAGGGACGAGATCCCGCAGAAAAGTAGGGTCAAGCACGGAAGCCCTGGTTCGTGGCTGAAAAGCATCTGGTGTCTGGCCCTCGTGCTTTGGCCCAGAAAGATGACTTTCGCCGCAGTGGTTTCCCTACTAATAGGATCAGCAGCAATTTGCTGCACGACCATCTTCTCTTCATTGACCAAGGGAAAGCTCGGCTGGAAAGATGTCCGCCTCGAGCACGTCTCAGAGTCGATATTGATATCGAGAGCATCGATGTGCGCAATAAGGCTGACCATTGCAATATTCGAGCTTGGTTTCATCATCCATCGTGCGAGCCTGAATGGGGCCGGAATAGCGCATGGGCATCAGGTCTGTAACCCTGGTGGAGGTTGCGTTCCTTTCGAGGGCCGATACATTTTTGCAACCTTCACGGTCTGGTGCTGGACAGCACAGGGCATCTACTTCCTCATGGCTGGTCTGTCTGGTCTATTTTGGGAGCAGCTTGCATCCTTTCGATTTATGCACTTTGCCCTTTGGGTATCATACCAGGTGATGTTTGCGATGTCGCTGCTTGTATTCTCCGTGGTCTGGTTTGTGCTGGTCCCTGCGATGGAGGTCACGCACCGCTTCGGTCTGGAGGAGGCTGGGCAGGGTCTGGAGATATTTTACTCGAAATTTGGATTTGTGACACATGTTCTGAATCTGGTGTTCATGCTCGTTGAGCTTTCCTTCAACCGGTTGCCTTTCAAACACGAACACGCACCATTCGGTGTCCTATGGGGCATTCTTTACGCATCGTTTGCTATTCTATTCCACGAGCAGACTGGCGTATGGTTCTATTTTTTCCTTGACTATCGCCCGATGGTCGCCTTTGTCCCCTACCTAATGATACTTGCGGTCATTTCTCACGCCCTGCCCCTCACTAGAACTGTGTGAATGAAGCCGTGCTGTCAAAATTCTCAAATTCTGACTGAACGAAAGGTTTTCTAGGTGATCTTGTACTATTTCAGGCTCGGGGAGCGTGTCTCAGAAAGGTTGAAACACCGTCCGATGCAATCGTTTCATTCCACTACCACTTCTCACGCAAAACTCAAGAAAGTCCGGCGTCACGCGACCATCTCTGTTGTCCTCGATGAGTCTCTGCGGAGCCGCGCAGCTACTGCCGTTGCGAATATCTCTCCAGCTGCGCTTTGGCATTCGCTCCAGTCGAATGACGCCCTTGCTTTCACTTACTCGGACGCCTTGACTGCCCTCACGAAGGAGGGTCGTGGCGCCGCGATTTCCGCTCTGCTCTCTGGCAGCATGCAGGGCGATTGCTCGGGTTAGATCGACCGTCGTGCGCATGTACAGACCACAGATTAAAATATTATTTAGGTGGTACAGACTTGCGCTCCGTCCTTGGCGAGGAATCAGTATCACGAGGGCTAAAGGAACACACAACGCTGGCGCACAACAAGAATACAGACGAGCTGAATTTTTTGCTCTATCGCGACGCCCAGCCTGGCATGTGCCCCTGTCTCTATTCTTGTTCCACTCACGATGGGGATGCAGCCGCCAACACCGTAGGCGCTTCCCCCATGTCCACCTCACCTCCACGCCTCTCATCCACCCTTTCTCCAACACTCTCTCCCACCCTCTCTGCAGAAGCTGCAGTATCTCCAGATTTTGATCGTGCAAGACGTTCATGTTCAACATTCGCCGGAACTTCCTCAACCGGGGCTGTGCGAGCTGTCTGACCGCTGGAAACAGGAGCAGGAGCCAGAGCATAAGTATCCGCATCACCTGCGGTCTCTGCAATACTGCCGTTTTCCAGACCCTCGTCACTCTTGCGTCGTGGCGCCTCCATTTTCCCACAGCTCAATCCGTTGTGAGGACGACCGGTAGGAGAGCCAAGAGACCCACCAGTGGCAGTCGAAGCCTGATGAATGGAATTATTGAAGGAGTCCGATCGGTACCAAAGAGACTTGTAGGCGAGTTCAGTCTCTGAGGCACCTGGAATCACACCCTCCTTGAGCAATGCCGCTTTGTGTTTCTCCTCTCGCTCAAGCTGCTTCGGGAATCGGAAGCGGATCTCTTGCTCTTCTAGAGGCCGGTGACGCGCCAAATACGTCTCATCATCGGTATTCTCATCTGAAGATACGTCGCCACCACCATTATGCACTCCGTTTGCCCGCGGTTTCGCGTACTTGCTTCCTACTGTCATGCTTCGGCTCAGCTTCTTCCCTGTATCGCCCTTGGAACCCTGAGCCACCGTGTCAGTCTTGCGGATCCAGCGCGGTGTCTCAATCTCCTTGACCTTTACGTCAACAATTTTGGTGTGAGTTCGCGGCCCGCCGTAGACGTAGTCGTCAAGACCCCAATCTGCTCCGCGAGGTGTCGTTGGAGTCGAGCTCGGCGCCATCCGGGGCGAGTTGCCCACACGATGCTGAGCCAATGCTGCGAGCGCCTTATGCTTCTTGTGTGAGAGTACGGGTGTTGAGGGCGCGTCGCGTGGCGTGCCGGGCACCGACGACTTGCCAGGCGTCGAAGGTCCAACTTTGGCTGAAAACTTGATAACAATTTTTTGCCCGCTTGTTGTGACAAGCTTTCGCCCGCCATTAACAACGCTCCCCGTGTCCTTAATGCACGCGAGCAACGGAGATTCTTCTTCAACCGACACATTCCCGTGCGCTTTCTTGTAATGCGTTTGTAGCTGCTGCGGGCGCCTGTGTGCGCTGGGCTCTGGTGGAGGAGCCAGGGGCTTCTTTTTGGGTGGAATCGAGGCCGCATGGATCGCAGCAAGCCTTGCCACCTGCGATCGCCCTCGTTCCGTGTCATGTTCCTCAGCACACTTCTGTACCGAAAAACGAATACCCGAGCCGTCCGTATTCATCAGAGAGCAGCATCTATCCTGTGTCCACCAACTTCCTGGGCGTGCGGCAGGGTTGGGCGCAGGTTGCACCGGCATGGAGGCTTGCACAAGCCTGCGCCTACGCCCCCGAAGCTGCTCCTCCCAGTCGACCGCGCGAAGGCATCCCCACACGTTGTCTGTCGACTCCGCGTCAATCACTTTGGCCTCCTCCGAATCTTCCTCATGATTCGCTTTCCGCTTTCGTGCTTCTCCGCCGATCCCTCGAGCAGATAGACACCCCTTCTCCGCAACCACACTGCCCATTGTGCAGACTGCGTCAACGAAGAGAACTACCCAATACCATGGGGCTGAAAGTTGTCAACAACCCACATCAGCAAGTCAATCTACACCACTCTGTACAAATAAGCTGTAAGTTGCATGTGTGCAGCTATTCTTTCAACTATCCGCTGTCTTTCTAGCTCAAGCGTCCCGAGATAAGCCGCGCCCGTTGCACGTTCTCCTCCCCGTTTCAAAAGAACAGCAAGGCAGTGGTGACGAACCGATTGAGTGCCGCCGTGAGGCTTTCACGCTGCTGCATCAGCAGTTTCAGTTGCGACCGCATCCATTCCTGCCGAAACATAACAGCTCGCACCTGGAAGGTGGAATGCTGATCAGATCGGTTCACTCTTGGTCATTGAAGATATCCCTCCGGACCAACATGAGAACTCGTGTTCCAAAAACAGAAGGCGCACCCATGAGCCCTACAGAAAGAAACTATTGTTCGCTGACTTCCCCCATCAAGACGCAGGTTTGTCCGCATTCGTGCCACTCAAACAGGGTGCTAGCAGGAGTGCAACTTGTTGCACCCCACCGTTGCAATCGCCACAACTTTCATACCCGCTGTCCCGCGGCAGAATTTTTCCCTGGATACTTCAATGAGCACAGATCCCAGCACTCACGCATCTGTGATGAAACAGGGCACCTCCCTGCGCAGGACCCCAAAAAACACAAACGGAGGCAATTCACCTCTGAAAACGCCCTCTTCAGGTCTGTTGCTTGCGGCTCTCCAGCGCCGCTCCGACATTGCACGCCATCACCATCGACCATGGCCTCCGATATAGGCTGTACGACACATCCTTCAGCGTTGGAGCCGCTGTCCCCCTCGCGCAAGGGTCCGTGCGAAGGTGCGTCGGACTCTCTCTCGTCGAAAAGCGGCGCCTTGCCCATCGCGCTCACAGCCGGAACCGTCATCCGCTCGCGCACCCCAGGCTGCTGAACATATATTCCGTGAGTAAGATTACCCTCCTCAGCCCTCACCGGGTCGAGCGGGCTCATGCGCGAATGCGCGCTATCTCGCGGCGCAGCGCCATGAAGGCAAGGAGTAGTCTCTTTCCCTGCGGCTGGACCCCTCTGGTCTCCATCACGGAACGCGCACTACATTTATTTTACGATTTACTTAACCTTTTGTCTCCGAAAAAGGGGGTGCAATGGTGATCATACCATATTAGCCAACCCTGAATGAGTGCCTCTTCAAGAATCGCGAGGTGCAGCCCAGAGCGAACCACTGTGCCCGCCGGTGTGCTCCGACGATCCGTGTGTATCGTGTTAGTGCTCACCTTGTATCGATATCTCAGATCTTTCACGAGTGTGGTATCTTGTTTGTGTTGGGGTGCGGTCAACTCCCGGGGCAGTAGCGTAGTCCAAAGTTGTGCGGGCATTTCGCTCGCAATGGCAGGGGTGCATGTCACACCGCTGCTTACACGCTGCTCAATGTGGAGATGGTCCTCATCGGTTCCACTCTTAGACTTCTGGTGCATGTTTGATTTATCCGTGCAGAAGCCTTGAACACGCGAGTCATGCAGCCGCTGAGGTGTCACCAGGACGCCGCTTCGCTTCTGGGCCGGTCCGTGTCGCTCACAGAATTGTCCGTAATGTGCAGAGAAATGAAGATTCACCGCCTCTTGACCAAGCTTGACGAGGCTCCCTGGACCTGGGGTTCTGCGGGCGGCTGGGCCAACGGCATGCCCTTGGAGTTCCAGGGTAAGGCTCCCTCCCTGTCTTGGCCGCACTTGCATGCGGACTGCTAGAGCACTGAGCGGGCAGCAGGGGGCGGAGGAGTGAATCTAGAAACGAGTATTTTAGACGCACACGCCGGGCTTGGGATCTTGTGCCATAGCACGATTGCCCTGTTCTCGACAACGCTGAAGTGCTCGCCTTCACGCAGGCCTGCCGGGTGCCGGCGCGGCGGGTGTGTATGCAAACATCTATGACGACCTTGACACCTCCACGGTTAACTGGCACATCACTGAGGTCAGCGTCCCATTCTTTCGGATCTGCTGATTTGGTCTGCTTACTCTCGTCAAGTGGTGCGATGGGAAGGCGAACCAGAAATTGTCTCTGGACGCAACACACGAATCGCGTGTAGTGAGCAGATTTTCCAATGTGTCGGTCAAATTGCAATGCTGCATGCTAATCCGACGCGTGTGGCAGCCCGTCGACCCTACGATGTACCAGGAGGAGTGGCTCGGGTCTGTCATCAACATCTACTGAGCGTACTGCCGTATGGCGAAGGGGAGCAGCCTGTGCAGGATCTCAAGACAAGCCGTTCTGAGTGCGCGGCTGGATTGCACGATACCTGTGATGGCTGATCCCACCGGATGCCTGACCGCTCTCGGGCTGGGGGGGCGTGCATGTGAGAAACAGCAAATCACGAGTCTCGCCATTTTCGACTGTCTCACTGACTCTCTCACTTCCTCGCTTGCCTTCTTTCTCTCTTTCCTCTCTCTCTCTCTCTCTCTCTCTCTCTCTCTCTCTCTCTCTCTCTCTCTCT